>OLQC01000245.1_pt1 | contig 60427 bp, 60 predicted proteins | sample 1672471 | NCBI WGS metagenome assembly OLQC01 (sample SAMEA3136689, study PRJEB25190) | human gut metagenome | biome: human gut; feature: human-associated habitat; material: faeces | place: Austria | collected 2013 | reverse complement strand
TTCAAAAAATACCAAAAAATTAAAATTGGGGCTTGTTCTTGTGTAGCAGGTCTTCTCCTGCCGGAGCAAGGTAAAAGGCAATTCTTCCCTCCGTCGGGGGCAGCTTCAAGAGGAATAAAAGAAAGAGCTCTGTTTATTTGTTTGAAACCTTTCATAATCTTATCCCGACCTTCTCTTCCAGAGCAAGGTCAAGGGCGTACTTCCCCGTCTGGGAAGGCAAGTGTTAGCGATACATCTAATCTCACTCATTTCTTCCTTATTCCCCTCATTTCCATGCCATTCTTCCCAATTTCTCATATATTTCCTTTTATTATCGATGATTTGCTCTGATTATTTGACAGTATTGCGTCCTAGCTGTTACAGTTATAAATAGAGTATTTTCTATTACTTAGGGAAGGATGTGGTGTGGTTGAATCAACCCTTGCTTTTATTGGGGGCTGTGATTTTGATTTGTATTTTGCTGAATCGGTTTTTGGAGAAGATTCCTGTTCCTTCTTTGCTCATTTTTATCGGTCTGGGCATGTTCTTCGGGGAGAACGGGCCGTTTCAGATTCAGTTCGATCATTATGCGCTGGTGAACCTGGTATGCTCAGTGTGCCTGATTTTCATTATGTTTTATGGCGGCTTCGGGACGAATATGCGGGCAGCGCGGCCGGTTCTGCGCGAGGCAGCTCTAATGTCTTCGCTGGGAGTTGCGGGGACGGCGGGAGCTGTGGCTGTATTCGCTCATTTCGCGCTGTCGCTTTCGTGGCTGGAGAGTTTTCTGATCGGGGCCGTGATTTCTTCGACGGATGCGGCTTCAGTTTTCAACATTCTCCGTTCGCAGAAGCTGGCTTTGAAGTATCATACGGACTCGCTCCTTGAGGTGGAGTCGGGTTCGAATGACCCGATGAGTTATATGCTGACGATGGCGGCGATTGCGCTTTTGAGCGGGGCAGCGTTTTCTTTCCCTCTGCTCCTGGCCAAGCAGCTTCTGATCGGAGCTTTTTTCGGGCTCGCAATCGGCTGGCTTGCGCTGAAGCTTCTGCATTCGCGGCTGCTTCCTTCACAGCAGAGTCACACGGTTTTCCTGTTTTCGATCATGGTGCTGGCGTATGCGATTCCGGCAGAGTTTGATGGAAATGGATATCTGAGTGTCTACCTCTGCGGGATTTATATCGGAAATTCGAAGCTTCCGCAGAAGAAGTACCTGGTCCATTTCTTCGATGTCCTGACGAATGTGGCGCAGGTGATGATTTTCTTCCTTCTGGGACTTCTGGTGACGCCGGTGGATCTGCCGTCTGTGATTGTGCCGGCTCTGGTGCTGACAACGTTCCTGACGCTTGTGGCAAGACCTCTGGTAAGCGCGGCGATCCTGGCGCCTTTCGGGGCCAAGCGGGAGCAGATTGCCCTGGTTTCCTGGGCGGGCCTCCGCGGGGCGGCCTCGATTGTATTTGCCATAGGCGCTGTGCTGGCCGAGGTGGACATTACGTACAATCTTTATAACCTTGTGTTCTGCATGGTACTTCTCTCGATTTCCATTCAGGGAACGCTTCTTCCGTTCGCGGCCAAGAAGCTTTCGATGATCGATCCTACGGCGGATATCCGCACGACGTTTAATGATTACCAGGATGACAGCGATATCAGCTTCGTCCGGCTGCGCCTAAAGGAAGGGAGCAGCTGGTGCGGCAAGTCGCTGGCAGAGCTTCAGCTTCCGAGGGATCTTCTCGTGGCGATGATTATGAGAAATGGCGAAGTCCTTGTGCCTGACGGGAGTACGGTTCTGAAGGAAAATGACCTTCTGGTCTTTGCGGCTCACAGTTTCGAGGATGAAGAGCATCACGCTCTGGAAGAAGTCGTCGTCGACCGCGCAAGCGAAGCGGCCAATCGTCCGCTTGCCGCCATCCCCTCCTCCAGCGCCCGCCGCGTCCTCCTGATCAAGAGAGGCATAGACACCATCATTCCTTCCGGCAGCACCGTGATCAAACACGGCGATATACTCGTCTTAGCGCCGGAACTCGAGAGGGAATGAGGAAGGCGGGTTCTTGCACTAAAAAAGCAGTCCTTTTGCGGGCATGCTTTTTCATTTCCTTTTTATATTTCCACGATGTTGACTTAGGTTCCGTGATCTTTGAGGATGCGAATGAGGTCTTCTGTGTCCAGCCAGATGGTGGCTGTGTTATCATTGGGATGAACACCTATCTTATGGCTCAAAAATGTCTCATCGGGGTAGAAGTGAACCGCGTTTTCTTCGTCATTCAGAAGGCCGAGCGGAGTGACAGAGCCCGGGGTGAGCTTGAGGTACTTCAAGAGATCATCGGGACTGGCAAAGGAGAGGGCCCTCAGGCCCTGCGCCTTGCGGAATTCTTTGAGGTTCACCTGCTTTTCACCCTTGACGGTGATGAGGTAGTAATTCCTTTTCTTGTCATCCCTGACGAAAAGGTTCTTGGCGTCCCATTCCGGATAAGGAAGCTTGACCTCTGCCAGTTCTTCCATGTTGAATACAGCCTTATGCTCGGTGGTCTCAAAAGTGATTCCGTGGTCTTTGAGGTACTGGCAGGTTTCTTCCTTGTTCATAGATTTCTCCTTCCAAATGGTCCAATTCAGCCTTCATAAGAGGCAAGTTCGATAAGATTGCCGTCGGGGTCTCTCAGGTAGATGCTTTTCATTTCACCCAGCGCCCCATGGCGTGTGACAGGGCCTTCTTCGATGGCGCCGCCTTTTTCCTTGATTTCCTTTTCGGCATCTTCGATGCTGCCTTCAATGGCAAGACAGAGATCGAGACTGCCGTATTCGGGATTCCCGGCAGCAGGAAGAAATTCGGCTTTTCTTGTATGGATGTTGAATTTCTGATTCCCGAAGAAGAGTGCGTATCTCCCGTTCTTCTCCTCGGCCCTCATGCCAAGGATATCGACATAGAAATGAAGGCATGCCTCAAGATTTTCCGTAGTGATCACGATGTGGTCGATGGTCTTGTATTTCATGGCTGCCTCCTATCCATGAACGACGAGGGTCAGCATCGTAAGGTCGTCTTCTCCAGTATTAATGATGGTATGGGAGGATCCTTTAGGGCAGATGTGGCAGCAGCCGGCGGTGAGGATTTCTTCTTTCCCGTCGCAGATAGCCTTGCCGGTGCCGGAAAGGATGTAATTGATGTCGTCTCCGGATTCCTGCTTGTGGAGTCCGATCGATGCGCCCGGATGGAGTTTCGTCGGGATGATGCGGTATTTGCTGTCATTGAACATCCGGACAGTCATTGTTCCTTCCCCGCCATTCATTCCGGAGAAGACAGCTTCTTTTATTTCATTGAAATTGATCAGCATGCCTGGCTCCTTTTTATTTTACTCCCTCGTCAGCAGGGAAACGGTTTCGATGTGGTTCCAAGAGCTCATCTGGATGTTTTGAATATATTTTCAGTGTGTTTTTGACACCTATTCGTCCTTGGAGACAAGTCCACGGCATTTTGTGCTTTTGTCCGTTCTTGGGAATATGTCCAATTTTATCCTTGAGATGGTGACTTGGATGTTTTTGCGAGAACGGAGTGGTTCCAAGAGCTCATCTGGATGTTTTGAATGTATTTTCAGTGTGTTTTTGACACCTATTCGTCCTTGGAAACAAGTCCACGGCATTTTGTGCTTTTATCCGTTCTTGGGAATATGTCCAATTTTATCCTCGAGATGGTGACTTGGATGTTTTTGCGAGAACGGAGTGGTTCCAAGAGCTCATCTGGATGTTTTGAATGTATTTTCAGTGTGTTTTTGACACCTATTCGTCCTTGGAAACAAGTCCACGGCATTTTGTGCTTTTATCCGTTCTTGGGAATATGTCCAATTTTATCCTCGAGATGGTGACTTGGATGTTTTTGCGAGAACGGAGTGTATCTAACAAGACGTAATCTTTGATACAATGCCCTTATGTGTTTTTAGCCCGGAAGCCGCGCTATTTCTGGGCTTTTCTGCGTTTCGAGGCGTAGAGCGGGAGCTCACTTCCGGCTCTCTATTCGTATGCTGCTGCGGTTGCTGTAGCCAAAAGCGACACCCCCAATCTGCAATCGTTAAAAAGTATGGCTATCGTTGAAAGGTTCTTGTACACTCTGTCCATACCAGTAGTAAAGCCTTACATTTTCGAATAACCTTCTGTTTATTACTTAGCAAGAATAATAGAAATAATCTTTTGTATTTCATTTCCAGATAAAACTGCATAATCTTGCATATTGTCCATAATTGTTTTTACATTCGTATATTCTCCTGCTGTGGCAGAGATTCTTTTCCCTTTCACTTCTTTAAAAACAACATTCCCTTTTTCATCTATTTTCGGGAATGTAGCCGTCACATTTTTTTCTTCTAAAATGGTATTATGGATTTCATTCTCTGAAATTCCATGAGCTACTGCCGTTCTATATTTATTGGCATCTTGGAATATCTTATCTTTCCGCAAGGCATCCAATTCATCATATAAATTTTTCTGATTGTCTTTCAACCACTTCAAGACATTACTTTTTAGCCGGTAATCAGATCCATACTCTAATCCATAGTAATAATTCAAAAGCTCAACAATTGAATCCCACACAGCGGACATCTTTAAATAATACGTGTCGGAAAAATACGTGAACTAATATTTTCTCATCCAATGTTCTTTTTTTAAATAGGGAAAATATTGTATTGATTCTCCGTTTTCTCCTGGAGAACTATACCACGGATCATCCGGTATCCCTCTATCGTAGTAGTGTCTACAAAAACAGTATGTGATTTTGCAATCGCCAATTTTATTGTTATGCTGTTGAATTATTTCTGGTAACTTTGGCTTGCCTATACTGCCAATAAAATCATCGATAATCCCAAATTTACTGCCGTCTATTATCATGTTATCAAAATAATTTACAGCTAAGAAATCATCCCATTCTTGTTGGGACAACAGTTCAAATGATTCCTCAATTCTTACGTTCATACGATACCTCAATAAAAATGCTTATTCCACTCCCAGCGCCTTGAACACTGCGTCCTCCGCGCTCTGATAAAAGATAATCTGAAAACTTCCCATCAGCTCCGGCGGGACAGTTCCCATATCCGCTGCCGATGTGATCGGAAGCAGAATCTTCTTTGCTCCGCTATCAAGGCATACCTGCAGCGCGTTTGCCAGCTCATCCACCTTGATCATAGAACCGGCGATACTGATCTCTCCCAGCACGGCAAGAGAACTCTGTGTCGGACGATTCAGCGCAATCGAGCAAATAGAAATAACCGTCGGCAGAGCCAGCTTGTCTGTAATTCCAATGCCCTGCAGATCCTGATAATTGATGTTGTAATCCTTCGACGTCATGCTGATGGAGCCGCTGATCCACTTTGCATTTGCCTTCAGGAAATTGAACGCCGTATTCGTCGCTTCCTTCGCGCCGCGATCACTTCCAAGGCCCGTGCATACGAGCTTCCCAGTTCCCGGCAGCATCTGCGATTCCAAGCGGAATACACCGAGCATCCCACTCTTACCACGGGAAACCGTGTAAACCTGTCCCGGATTGCAGATACCCTCCGGGATCAGCTTTCCGCCGCCCTGCTCCGGCACGGAGACATATTTCTCTTCAAAGGTCTCATTGTCGATATAGCTGAAATTCACATCGTAGAATTCCATGCCGCCGAGCTTCTTGAGCTGCTCTTTGACACGGCGGCGCATTTCGAGAGAAATCTTCAGGACTTCCTCTACGTCGTCCTTCGTGAATTCGCCGTTCGGATACATAAGCTTCAGGTATCCGTCCACCATCCTGCGGACCGCAATGACGTCACGCTGGTTCAGATTCTTTCCAAGATGGAAATAATGATCCAGCGCATCTCCGAGCTGCTCTTTCCGCATCTCGCGAATCCATCCGGCCAGATAATCGGTAATAAAACCATAGTCATCTGTAAAATGCTCCGGTCGGAACTTCGGTACCTCCCATCCTGGCAGATAGCAGTGAATACGGTCAAGGAACGCTGTATCGGTTCCCATTTCCGGCGGGAACGGATCAAAGAGGCTGGATGTCTTCAGGAGCACATCGACACTCTGATTGATATTGCCAACGAAAACCATCGACGCAGAAGCAGCCTTTTCTTCCTTTCCACGGGCAAAAGAACCAGATGCCATGTAATCCTTCATGATCTGAATTCCGTCGTTATCTTTGAATTTGATCCCGGCGACCTCATCAAACGCCACACAGTCCCACAGCCCGACAAGCCCGATAGTCTTTCTTCCCATATTGTAGAAAAGATTCGCGACCGTCGTCTGGCCTCCGGAAACAAGAATACTGTTCGGCGATACCTCTTTATAGAGATACGACTTTCCGGTCGAACGTGGTCCGAGCTCACAGAGATTGAAGTTATTCTCGATCAGCGGAATCATCCGGGTGAGAAGCAGCCATTTCTCTCTGTATGTCAATTCATCCGGTTCCATTCCGATCGAGCGCATCAGAATATCGAGCCATTCATCCTTCGTGAAGTCTTTTCGTCCTTCTTTCAGGCCATCCATATCCACGCTTGGCAACTGGATCGGCGTAAGCTTGCGGATGCTGATCGGCGTCAGGTCCTTCTGCTTTTTCCGCTTCGACTGAATGCGATCGCCGGAAGGCGAGATAATATCCGGCACCGCGTCTTCGCCGGAATCATATTCCAGCTGAACAATACACCAGATTCCGCCGCAGAGCAGGCGATCATACTTCTCCGGGTACTCTTCACTGATTGGAATCCCGGCAAGGCCGAGATTGGAGAAGCTTGCCTCATACTCGTCATAACGAAGATTGAGATTCACCGTCACCATATCGATAATGGTGTGGCTTCCTCTCTGACGGAGCTTCGACAGAACCTTCTGCGCTTCATCTGGACGGACAAAGTTATCCGCCAGAATCCGCTTCACATTTTCAATACCCTGTTCGATGACTTCCTCGTCATCAGAGCTGCAGTACTGGCCGAGAAGAAATTCCAGGACATAAACCGGCACATTTGCGCCTTCCTTGATCTTCTTGGTCAGGTCCTTCCGCACGATCTTTCCGTCAAAGTTCTGACGGAGCTTTTCTTTTATGATTTCACGGGTGCTCTTTTCCCCGGTAGAAATATCATCCATTCGTATCACATCCTTTAGCTGAAGAAATCGAAGTCATCCACAGCAAAAGCAATGTCTATGGAGAATTCTTCGCGCTGTGGCAGCTGCAGACCGCTTTCGTCCGCAATCACCAGATAATAGCTTTCTTTATTGCTGTATTTCATTGATTTCAGGTTGAAGCTCACGCGGAACGTTCTGTCCTGATTGTTGCTGCTCGTTTTATCCGCAATTACTCGCTGCGTATCGCTAACCTGTTTTCCTTCTGAATCTACAAAGTACAGAAGATAATTAGTAGCCTCACGGTTATCGCCGACTGCTTCCTTCTGATAGAAATTCAGAGAGAAGATCATATTGCTGATCTTGCGGCTTGCCGAGAGAAGGCTCAGCGTCACGGGTTTTGTATCATACTTTTTCTTATTCTTCTGATATCCGGCGCTGTCCGTACGCATGTAATGGTAATCGATCACCGGCACGACCATCTCCTGCAGGCTGATACCTCCATGCACGAAGTTCAGGCCACCGCCTTTCTTTTTGATCCGGGTGTTTCCTATCGGTGCAAAAGCGTCATACTGCGTGCCATCCAGAAATTTTACCGGAAGCAGATACTCCGGCTTCGCACCTTTTTTCGTAATAAGATAACGGCGATCCACTTCCACATCATCAGCTGAAGATGTCGTCTTATCCACCTTTGCATCCTCCGTCAACGGCTTATAGGTGTAGATAAAGCCGTGGTCAGAAGTGATGTATATCCTCGTTCCGCTGAACTCATTGACAATGATACGCACCATGTTCTTGAGCTCGGAAATCGCATCACTGCAAGAGTCAAAAACAAGTGCTTCATCGGTATGGCTGGTCTCATCAATCTTGTCATGGTAGATATATACGACATCCATGCCCTTTACCAGAGCGCTGCGCTCAGCACGCTTCATCTTGATGATATCCTTGTACTTCAGCGCCACGCTTGCCGGATTCGCTTTCTTCAGGATTCCGTCCCGGTACTGCGCATCTGTCGGCTGGCCGTCCGCCAGAACGCCCACGACGCCATTCGATTTCAACTCCGCCGTCAGTTCCTTATGCGGCAGAAGCGCCGTCATGCCAAACTTCGTCACAGTCGGGAAGATTCCTTCACAGGATGAAAGCTTCACCTCAGCCTGCGTTTCCCGGCGCAATTCTTCCGATAGCGTAGCGGCCACTTCATAGCGCATCGCATCGGAGATGATCACAAAGACACGCGTATCCGCGTTCTGAACGTGAGTGCGATAGAAATCCCGCTGCTGCGGAACCTCCAGAATCCTTCCGTATTCTTTCAGGTTATCCGCTGCCGCATTCGCCCAGTCGGAACCGAGATTATCCAGGTACCAGTTTGCATACAGTCCTTCCACATTGTCTGCCACATGCTTGAACAGATCATCAAGCAGCGGATTCGATGAATTCAAGGATTCTCCGAACGCAACATGAAACAACCTGTAATAGGTATCCATCTTGTAATAATCTGTCGTGTATTCCTTCCAGACCTTGTGCGGCTCAACCGTATGGAAGCCAGCTGCATGGTTCAGATAGAACTGCTGCATGTGCGAGACTTCCAGAACGCCCTCATAGAAATTCTGAACCCGCTTGTACCAGAGCATCGTCCTTCGTTGTCCCACAGTCTGCTCGATGACATCTATATTGATCGTATGGTCGATGATATCTGTCATCAGCTTTTTCAAGATGCATTCGTCGATGCACGGGAAGATCTCGGTTCCGACCAGTTCTTCAATCGGAAGCTGGCTGAATCTTGCCGGGAGGCGCAACTCATCCTCTGTTTCTCTCACTATGCCGTAAAGTTCCTGCACCTCATCTGAATGCATCCACTCTGACATAAAGTCATAACAGTAACTCTGGTGCGGAATGGAAATGAAGCCGTCCAGCCCAACCAGATTGTCCATGCGCATCGTACGCGTTGCGGCTGTCATCAAAATATGACAGGAAAGCCTGCCGAGGTCAGGCGTTTCTTCCCGATACCCGGTTACCTGCGCGACCATCTGCCAGAAGACAGAATCCGCTCCATACTTTACAAGCGACTGATAGATGCCATTCTGTTCCTGATCGGTTCCGGCACGAAGTACTGTCCGGATCAGAAGATTCGGCTCGGTATCCTTCACACCACAGAGAATCGCGATCACAGCCTTATGCAGATGCACAGGTGCAGTGATCTTCTGATTGAGATTTGCCACCTTCGTGCGGTGAGCCTTCGTCTTGAAGAACGGACGATAATCCTTCACAGTCTTCCGCAGGTTCGCCGTATTCTCAATCCCCATCTCTTCGAGCCAGATGGAAACAAGATCCGCGCGGAATTCCTCACTGTAAAGCTGCACGGGCAGGAGCCAGTTTTTTTCATCCGGATAGGTGACCGGGCAATAGACACAGAAGTTACTCGTCCTGTCATCATGCGTCAGAAGCTTCTTTACTTCAAAATTATTCGTCTCATCGAGCGCGATGAGTTTCGCATCCGCCAGTTCAATTTCACCGCTACGAACCTTCTCCTCGAAATCCCGATCTTCATCGTACCAGAAGATGATCCGGCGCTGATAGAACTCCGGGAGCGGCGCGGCAAACCGGCGGTTTAATTCCTGTATTACTTTATCTGAATCCGGCAGAGCCATAAGCCTCGCCTCCTTTATTGATTTTCACACTTCATATATAGCCCATAGGCATTAAAACTAGTCGCAAGTTAGTCGCAAGTCGGTTTTAAGTTGGTTGCAAGTTTGAAAGTAAAATATGCTTCAAATAGCCTTATTTATTAACGAACCATCTTGCAGCACTGGTCTTCCCCTCGCAAAAAACTTGTCCGTCTTTTTTGAGTTCACGCATTAAAACCTGTATTTGATTACGACTAAGACCAGGTAAAACTTGTTGTAATTCTTTGAAAGGAGTACCAATATTGTTGTTCTCACGAATATGCTTTAGAAGCAATTCTTTGTTTGTATCCCGATCCAGACCAACGCGTCTTGTATGTATACCCGCTTTTCCAGTCGCCGCATATAGGCTTCTGGCAAGAACGTATTTTTTACGACCGATATGTTCGACAATACCCATATCTGTCAAACGTGGCAGCCGATCCTGCATTTTTCTATCTAACTTCTGTCCATGATACAGTGCATTAATTGTCAGAAAATCTTCTGTTGACAGCAGTTCAGAATCTTTTTCGCTGATCCTTCTGATAACCGAAAGCATTTCTTTATCAAGGATCAAACCATTCAGCGTAACACTGACAAAGAAATCATCGGTTCCTGAGAAATCTGGAAGCGGTTTTGCCTCTTGCACACTCAGCTCAAACATCAGATTCATCCCTTGCCCAGACCGTTCCACCATCCCACATAAAGAAAGAATCTCGGCAATACGCCGGTTGCGGGGAAGCTGACGATCCAGTATATTGTCAAGCGTAATGCCAAAAGGCAGGCCTCCGGGGCTTTCGACAACCAGCCTATCCCGGAACTGGCGAACAAAAATGCTGCCACCAAACTGGTAATTCCTGTGGCTGACCGCATTCAGAATTGCTTCTCTTACGACGCGCTCATTAAATGTCGCAATATCAAACACGAAAAAGCCTTCCTGATAATGCTGTTTGTCGTTGCGTAGATTGATAAGTTCCCAAATTCGATCATAGCATGCAAAAAAACCAGTCCTAAACTCTTCTCTCTGGTTAGCAGGGCCAGAAGCCTCAGACGAACGATATTCAAAAATAATCTCTGCCTGCGGTAAAAACCTGATAATTGCCGAATTCTTTCCAAACAGGATTAAAGCTGCATAGGTTATCCCCTCGTCTGTTATTGCGCCGCAATCATGCAGCAACTGTTTTTGTGAAAGTGTGGTAATTTGCTTGTTTCCGCTTTTTTCAATCCACTTAGCACGAAAATTTTCAATGGCAGTTTCGTCCAGATCATTAACTGTCGCTCCAACACAGATCGTTCCGGAAAAATCGACGCCAGTCTCATCGTAGATATTGCGGCGTATATCCTCCGGCATGGGCTTTAGAGTATCGCCCTCATAAATCCATGCCACACCGTCACATTGTACCGGGAGGCCAATTGGACGGCTTTTCACATCGAAAACAAGGACTCTTTTCCCTTCATAGTGGAATAGTTGAAAATCGATATTAATTTTCAGTTTTTCAATAAGACCCATACGCGTGCGCTCAGGCTGGTTAAAGGCTTCACTGCCCACTACACTCCGGGGCCTTTTATCTGAGATGCCAAAAACAAGTTTGCCACCACCATTGTTTGCCAAGGCACAGCAGCATTTTGCCGCTTCGCCAAAATCAAACCGGTTCTTTGCTTCCTTAAATTGGATATGCTCGCCTTCCTTTGCTTCTAAAAGCTCCAGAACGCTATCTGCATATGGCATATACTTCTCCTTTACTTAATCTTTGCCAGAACATCCTGGAATATCGCATAGTTGTGCTTCACGCCGTCGTCGAGATCGATGGAAATCATCTGGTCGGCGAGGTGATGAATCTTCTCCTCATACAGGCGCGTTTCCTCCTCCTGATCCTTGAGCTTGGTCAGCTGCTTATTCAGGCGGACTCGATCGGATGTCGGCGCACCATTAATCTGCCGTTCCAAGCCGGAAATTGCTGTGCGGTAGCGCGCCTGCTGCTCGTGAACATAGTCTGTCCGAATGCGGGCAATCGTGTCCGGCTGATAGCGGTGCATGTACACAAGACACTTGAAACCGTTCTTCTTGCCGGAATCAAAGAGCCAGTAGATCGGGCGCTTCCGGTAGGTTTTCAGATGATCCTTGTAGAAATCATTCAGGAAGTAGTTCCGAATCTTCTCACGGGATGTCGAGCCTTTTTCATCCAGTGCATCCGCGATAAACTGCAGGTTCTCCTCAAGCGTATCTGTGCCATATACTGTGCGGACGAACTCTACAAAGCGTCCGACAATATCATCCGTGAAATATTCATCATCCGTAATCGGAATGATGGCATCCTTATCCGGAATAAATGTTTTGTATTTTGAGCTGTCCCACTCTCCGCCTGCGTAGGCGAGACCATCCACATCCAGCGAATACCGCCCCATCATGCAGCCGACAGCATAGGAGACAAACGAGCGGATGTCGCGACCGAGATTCGCCTTGCGGAAAGTTACAACCTTCTCCTCTTCTTCCGGTGTCAGTTCATCCTGCAAGCCATAAATGTCAATGAAGATACGGTTGAGCTCCTCCTCGTTCTCTTTGAGCCGATTAAATTGATCAACACTTTCCGACTCCCATTGAATAAAGGCTTCTCGAATAGTTTTTGTATTGCGAATCAGAGGATGCATCCTAAAATCCCAAGATGTTTCGTAAGAGTCGTACTCCTCTTTTGCAATAGATACACACTCTTTTACTAATTCATCAATATGTGAATCTTGCTTAAAAATAACCGGGAACTTTGCTACCTCTCCCGATTGAAAATTCAAGGTAGGATTGAGTTGACCAAATATATATTTAAAAACCGATGAATTAAGAAGTCCTGCCAAATAAGGACGTTTGTCCCCTAATTCAAAAATACAACATCCACCATTATCAAATATATATCCTTCATCAAACCATCTAATGCTAAAATTAGTGGTTGAAACTGTAGACCACGTTAATCCTGGCTTCATAAAATATTGATAATTTGCAATTACTGCCGTTTTGATTGCACGAATAGCTGCAGCATCGTTATACCAATCAATTAAATAGTCATTAAACCCATACCATTTACGATACCCGCCACCTTTATTATATGGGTACCATCTTCTCCTCATAGAATCTTCTTTATCAATATGTTTTGAATGTAGATTCATTTTTCTCGAATCTACCTCATACCATAATCTCAAAAATCGATTGTTGTCTGAAGTCGAATTACCCTTTCTTGGAGCAGCTATTTCCCCCAATGGAGTACCATTCTTATAAACATTCAAGACATTCGTTGTCATCCAATATGCTATTGGATGGCCTGGAATCATCTCATAATTATTTTCCTTCGCTAAAAATAAATTGCTTTTTTGTAGGAAGAGTTTTTCTTTTTCTCCCTGAGATTCTCCATTCAATAACCTAATATATGTACCTTTATAATCTGAAGAAATAAATCCAGTTAAAATAAAGCTAGTTGTTTGAACTACTTCACCTGCAATTTCTTCAAAGGCGCGAGGTCCTAAATGTGCCATATTCACAATAGACGAAGATTTCATGCTAATACGTAGCTTTTCATAGCCTGATAAAAACATCCATGTTTGTTGCGTTATCATAGCCTGTAGCCCATGCTTCTTTAAAAACGATTTACATCGAAGGATGAATACGGCAAATAAATCCGTCTTTGCTTCCTTATAATTCTTATTGACATATTTATAAAGCTTTACATCGCTTGAACTAATTGCCATATACGGCGGATTAGTCGCCACCACATGATATTTCTGTGCCATTGCCTCCGCTATCTGCACAAACGGAAACAGTTCGTCCAGAATCTGATACGTATACATATTTGGATTCTGCTCTCTGATTTCATCGAAACGCGTGTAAAGAGATGTAAAGTCCACCGGCTTCACGTCCAGAATAGAGCCGTATTCCTTGGCGTCATGCAGATCAGAAATGAGTGAATCCATAGCCGACTTCAGCTCTTTGCGTCCATCCGTAAAGTCAGCAATCATATTTGGATCAAAACTGTTGCTCTCCATTATGCTATAGACATGCGGCTGAATCCCGCGCGACAGGAAGCGGCGGTCATACTGGCGGGCCTTCATCATCACGGAAAAATAGGCAAGCTGCGCCGCGCGGTCATCGATGTCGAGACCGTAGAGATTGTTCTGCACGATGCTGGAAGCGGCGTCGCGGGCTGTATACCCATAAGCCTCATAAATCTGCATAAGCACGTCGAAAATGTAGCAAATTATATGGCCACTGCCCATACAAGGATCGATAGCTCGGATGTCCTCAGGCTTCAGGGCAGAATAATCCTTGTGAATCTCATCCAGCTGCTTCTGTACCTCCGGCTCCTGCTCGGCCTCCTCAAGATAATATTTCCAGTTTGCTTTCAGATCATCATTCGGATGACCTTCCACCCACAGCCGTCCGAGAGAATTCTCAACCATATAGCGGACAATCCAGTCCGGCGTAAAAAGCTGTGTGGCTGCGGGGATCTTTTCTTTTGTGATCTTCTTGTTCTTCTTGAGGTCAGCAAAGACCTTGTCCTTCGGCTCGGTGTTGTAGTACTGATACAGCCAGCCGATAATCTGTACCTGATCTCTCCAGTCGTCCTCCGGGATCATCGTGACCATCTGCTCAATCACGCTGCCCTCCCGCAGCAGATTATCCGGGAACAGAAGCTCTGTATAATCCGCGATCTTCTGGAACATTCCCGGCAGGACACTTGATAGCGCATTGCACTGTGTGATGATGAGATACTTGAACAGCTCGTCGTTGTCGTTCGCGTCCTTCAGGGCATAGACCTTCTTCTTATCGAGTCCGTCCAGCTCCAGATGAATCGCCTCTGCGAGTATCTCCGGCTTGAACGCACCGTCTGCATCCGTAAACACACGCACACGGGAAGGGAGGTAGTTATTTACCTCCATAAACCGCAGGGCAGAAAAGCGGTTGAACCAGGTGTAGGCGACTTCCTCGATCACCTGATCCTGTCCCTTTTCCTTTACCTTCTGGATCAGCGCTGCACGCTGCTTCTTCTCATCCGCTGTCAGAAGAGCGCCGTGTGCAGAGTCCGCATTCGGATCAGCCTCCGCGCTGATTTCATATTGATCCGCCTTCTGAGAGACACGTTCAATGAGTTCGTTTCTCGCCCAGATGGCATATTTTTTTATTGCATTCTTATCCATGAAAGAGTCCTCTCTTTAGTTCAATTTGATTCCGTCGCAGTCCTTTAGAAGCGCATTCAGATAAGAGCGCATCCGCTCCACATAATCATTTACATCGGCTTCGCTTTCCAGTGTCGCCTGCTTAAAGATCGCCTGCCGATAGCAGTTCTTGATATGCTTCTTTGGCTGGTTTGGCTGCACAGGCTTTACAGGATGCTTTGGCTTCTTCGCGGATTCGATTGCCGCGACAGTGTCATCCTTATAGTTCCACATCTGCGTAGTCATGCCATCGAGCAGGACAATAGTTCTTGTCGTTGCAATCTGGCTCTTCATCTGCGTGAAGTAGTTGTCAGCCTTCTCTATCGCGTTTTTGAACTCGCCGCCTTCGCCTCCGGCCTGATGAATTTCGGCAAGGCACTGGCGAACGATCTCAAGAAGCTCTGCACGCTTTGCTTCAAGCAGTTTATTGTGTCCAGCCCGAACCTTATCCATCAGTGTATTAAGTTCCGGGATCTGCTTATAAACAGCCGGATTGCTGCCGTTCACCATCGTGATCTTCCTGATCTGATTCAGCGCGGTATTGGTCTCTTCATCCTTCTGGATATACGGCAGGTCATTTCGCAGGTCGGATTCCATCTTCACCGCGGCATCAAAGACCGTGACCTGATTCTTGAAGAATGCCTCCACCGGCTGCATGTCTTCCTTGCTGTCAAACAGATCTGTCTCATCAGCCACAAGCCGGTCAATCAGGGCGATGTCGTCCTTCTGCTGCGAGAGAACATCGTCCATCAGCTTAATGGCAGCTCTTACCTTGTCGTGATCCGGATATTTATGACCTTCATATTTCTGGTTCAGTTCCTCATAATGGGCCTTCTGTTCTGTAAACTTTTCCAGAATCAACTTCACAAGAGCATCCTGATCATCTGGCACGTCCATGATGTCGAAGTACTCCCGCATGATTTCCTTTGCGGCCTTCATTTTTTGTGCGGATGCAGACTGCTTCATGGAGATCATAGCCTTGCCGCGTTCCGTCTTCTTGCGGAGCATATCCGGAAGTTTCGGATTATCCGGACGAATCTGTGCACCGCCATATTTGATCGTGACCTTCTGCTGATAAATCAGAAGAGCTACAACCGCGGCGATGTCTATTTCCTTCCAGCCATACGGAATCTTCTGATACCGTGTCTGGATATCGTCCATCGAAGTCGGAAGCTTCTTCATGGACTGCATTTCAAGATATTCCTCGACCTTTGCAGCGGCATCCCGGTTATCTTCCATACCGGCCATCTGCGGATTCGTACCACGCAGGATTTCAATGATATCCGCGTCTGTCTCCGCGTTCTTCGTAATCAGGTCCAGCTCGCTGTAGACATGCGCCACAAGATATTCGAGAGCTTGATCAATCTTGGAAACCGGCGTTCCGCTCTTGATTTCGATATGCTCGCCGTCTACATAGAACTCCGCACCGGCGATGGCTTTCTCAAGTTCTTCCTTGGCGGAGGTTTCATACTTTCCGGCCTCGTCCTGCTGGTCGCGAATGATGTCCTGCACGGATTTCGCCAGCTGATTCACATTGCGCTGCTTCACATACTTGCGAATCTTCATGGCGTTTTCCAGAGACTCGTAGTATGGCGTATCTGCGAGCACGACAATGGCGGCTCCCTTGGATTCCGTCATCAGACGCAGTTCCTGCTTGTCCGTCACGTCCGCAGCTACTGTTAGGAAGCGGAGCGTCATGCCACCAGTCACCGCACCGATAGAAGTAGAATCCACCATTTCATCAAACGGGAAGTCGTACTTCCCATAGCGGTATTTTTTCTGCGTATAGATATCGCCGAAAATCATATTCCCGATACGCTCCACAATCTTGGCGGTATCGACAGTTGTATTCGCGATGTCCCGCGCAATATCCTGCTCTTCATCTGTAAGGAAGATATAGGTATCACCGCGGCGGTCGATATAGTTCTGGCTTTTCAGGCGGTCCAGCGACTTCTGTACAGTCTGCTTGAGCTCGATCTTATCTGTCCGGATGTCATCCGCCATCAGAATGACGATGTTATCCAGGTTCGTCTTCACATCATCGATATACCTAATCAGATAAAGAAGCTTGAGGACCTTGACGTCATAATTCTCAATTCCATCATGATTGTCCGCGGCCTTCTGGCAGCGCTCAATCACACGGCGGATCGAACCGTCGAGGAAGGAATGCACGCTGTCATAGAACGGATAAAGAGGAGCGATGGCGTGTTCGTCCTTATCCTCGATGGATTTCGCCACAATCTGGAATCCGTCGAGCATGGAGCGCTCTGCACCGGAGTAGTGTTTTCCGGCTGCGCCGTGCTTCCGGATTTCGGAGAAAATCTTCTGGATCAGAATGAACTGATATGGCACAAACGGATAATTCACAACGAATTCCTCCGCGCCGCTGTAGCCCTTGATGTCCAGAACAGAATCCGTGAAGCTGAAGAGGTTCTTCAGCACATAATCATTGCGGTCATAGAGATCCCGGAGGACGGTCTTCGCTTCCGGCTTCTTTGTCAGGAGCCGCTTCTGGATGACTTCATCCACGGCAGAGGAGGACAGGGAAAGCCTTGTCTTGAATCTTGCCTGAATACGGGAGAATTCATCCATACGGACCTTGATGATCTCGTCGATGGCTTCCTGTCCGGTGCAGACGATCCATACCTTCCCGCCACACTCGCTGCCGACCTTCTCTACGAGTGACTGCAAATTCAGAAGCAGGTTTGTATCCGTGCCTACATACTGACCGACTTCATCGACCATGAACAGGAGCCGAAAATTCTTCGGTTTGCTGTTCACATAGTCCTTAATCTCAGATACGAGCTGTGCAATGCTGATCTCCGCTGTCTCCGTTCCGTTGAACCAGTTGCGGGCAGCGGTCTCGCTCATGCCGAGCACTTCCTCGAGCGTTTCAACCACATCATCCTCGAAGAAACCGAAGGATTCTCTTGTCTCCACCCACGGAGCGCCGTTCTTTTCTTCAAACACCCGGCGGAACTCCTCCGTCTTGCCCTGCTTCGCGACGAACTGCTCCAGCTTGGCCACTTTCAGATCTTCTCCAAGGAAGCCAAGATGGTTATAGAACATTTTCGCGAAGACCTTTAACACAGCCGTATTGTCCTTGTTGCTGAAGCCTTCAATATCGATATTGAAAAGGATTGTCTCCGTCGGTGCTTTAGTCGCCTTGTCAATCAACATAAAGGTGGCCGGATCATCCGCAAACTTCTTGCGGAATCGCTCAACCGTAGGAATGCCATTAATGGTTCGGTTTTCCAGAATATAGGAAAGCATTTTCAGAAAGTGAGATTTACCACTTCCAAAAAAGCCGGAAATCCAAACGCCTATATCCGCCGTCGGCGTATCAAAAGCGTCATCGTAATAATTGAAGAAAGTGATAAAGTGCCGCTTCAATTCACGCGTAATGACATACTCGTTTAATTCCTGCTCGGTTGTCGTGTCTTCCTGGTCTACCTTGATGACACCGTTTATCTTTCGGTTGATGTCATCGACAAACATGTCCTGAATTCTCATGTGGCGGTTCCTCCTATATCACATTGAACGCCCTGTAGTAAGGGTTCGGTTTTAATCGGTCAAAAAGCTTCACATGCCTTCCGTCGAAGGTGCCCGGATACATCACGAGGATCGGAACACCGCCCGCTCTCGGCTGCAGGGCTTCCAGCAGCATATGAATGCGCATGAACGGGAATACATCTCCAACGCCGGTCAGAAGCAGCACGTCTCCCTTTTCCGGGGGAGTGTCACAAATCTTATCCACATACGCCTGCACGTTAATGGATTTCTCGATCATCTTCTCAAGCTGGTCTTTTCCGCGCTTTTTCTCCTGATCTGCCATGCGGGAAAGAATTCTCTTGTCCTCACAGCACTGCAGGAATATTTCATACAGGTTATTTTCTTTCAGATGACACGGAAGTGTCTGATCCGTCAGGATCTGCTGCACAAAGTGGCGGACACGCATTTCGTCCTTCGCTTCATAGCAGAACATCCGGATATTCACTTCATTGCTGAGGCCGTTTCCTTCCAAGAAATCCGGATCTTTCAGAAGCTCCCGGACCTTGTCCAGCCTCTCGTCTATATTTCCTTTCATGGTTCCTCCTACGACAGACAGTTAAAGGCAGGCAGCGCCTCCGTCATTCCGTCGTTCCTGATTGCGTTTTCAAGTACCGGGCTGATCAGCACCGGGTTCAAATGGTCAGCTCTTGTGCTGTCCAGATAATCATTCTCCACGAGCGTTTTCGTCAGCACCTGTCTGACTTTCGTAATGGTGGAATCGCTCCATGTAGCCACCCAGTCGTCCTGCTCCTGCAGGCGCATGAAAAATGTATTCAGATCCACTCTGCCAAAGGAGCTGTCGAGCTTCTGATATTTTTCTCCGATAACCGTCAGCATAAAATCCCATACTAAGCAGTACTGCCGCATCATGGCATAGAGGCAGATCTGCTTTGCCACGTCGCTCGGCTGCGTCGCAATGGCCGCAACAAGTGTATCATCCTCCATTGCGTCCAGTCTCCGGAGGCAGGCCAGCGCCATCTTCCGGACGGATTTTTCCGTCGGGTACTGAAACAGATTCTCCGACACAATATGTTCAACCACAGCATCCTTATCAAGTCCATCGTTTACAAGTTTTGCCGTGGTGCGCATTTCATAAAATAAAAACTGTTCTCTTGTTATCGCTGCATTATAAGGACTGGCTTCTTTGAGTGCCTTGTTTGCGCTTTGTGGCATTCTTCTTTTCCTCCGGTTTATTGGCGGCTCCCTTTTCATCATCATCCGGAACCGTTTCTACAATTTCATTAATATTGCAGTTTAATGCTTCGCAGATCTTCAAAAGCACATCGGTTGTCAGGTTTTCGCCCTTGCCGAGCTTCGCAAGGGAAGCTGTGCTGATTCCGCTTAATTCCCGCAGATCCTTCTTTGACATTTCCCGTTCTGCAAGTATTACCCATAAGGGTCTGTAACTGATACGCATACGCACCTCCATCAGTTTATTTCCCGTCATCCTCTGACGACACTTCGCCCGACTCGTTTTCTGTCTTCTTAGCCCATGACCATCCGAACAGCTCTCCGCCGTCGCTATGAAGTTCGATCACGCGGGTATCATAGGCTGTCTTTGCTGTATATTCCGTAAACGCCTTATGCTTATCGAACGATATGAAGACCTGCTTTCCGCTGTTCACATAGAGCTGCATGATCTTATCAATCGGCAAGTCGGCTATATTCTTGAAGATCAGGGAGTCATGCACGATAAACGGAAGCTCCGTAGTCTTAAATACACTCAGGTCAAAAATAATGAGATTCTTATAATTTTCTCCTGTGCCAGAATTCCACTCACAGCCGAAGGTGTACTTCGGATTTCCGTTCTTTGCATCTGAGAATTTAATCTCAGGCGCATACTGTTTCCCATCGTAAATAAAGTCGTTCATCCGGACCATTTCCTGATTGATTATGGTCTGGACGGTATCCAGCTGGCTCTTTCTGGCGTCCTCCATGCGGGTCTTGGCGTCTTTAGTCTCGTTGGCAAGCTTCTGGGATTCATCGTATCCTTCATTCTGCGTCTTCAGGAAATTGATCCTGCTGCGCAGCCGGACGGTCTCATCCAGAAATTTCTTCGAGACATGTGTCGAAACGCCAAGCTTTGAAGTAGACATTCACGTCTGTCTTGATACGAAGATACAGTGCAAAATCACTGATTTTCTGCCTGACCGGAACCGGATCATAATTCAGGTCGATATCTGTAGGCGGCTTGATGAACGGAATCTTTTCTATCACACGCCTGACGCCTTCCTGCACATGCTGATCGGCTCTGATCTCCTGATCATCATGAGCATTGACAAGCGCTTCTTTTATTTTCGTCATTCGGGCAATATCATCAGGAGTCTTAAGAACAGCGTACTTTGCCGCGCATTCCGGGCAAAGCGCGATTAGATTGGATTGCTCATTGGAAGAATTGCTTGGATCAATAACTGCGACGTCATAGATCAGCTCGGTATGTCCGTCGCGGTATGTAAACAGTGATTTCTGACATCCGTCATTTGGGCATACGCTTCCGGTTTCGGCCACAAGGCCTATGCCGTATTTTTCTTTCAATGTCGCCATTTGAATGGCAGGGACACCGCCGCTTGTTGCTGCAAGAGTGGTGTCTTTTGTTTTTGGCGCAGCCGCATGGTCGATGATGTCCTTGAACCGCTCTGCTATACACGCGCAGTAATTGCTGCTGTCAATATCCGGAAACCACGGTCTGAACGAATCACAAAGATACTCAATCGTGTCATCGGAATCCGTCTGAATGTATTCAGCAAAATTCCCGGTATCAAGAGAACCAGAAATCTTAGAGGCAAGTTTCGATATATCATTCTGCCCGTAGTAATAGGCCTTGTAAGTCCGTGGCAGGGTTTCATCAACGGGATCGTCTTCAGATTCTGGCAAATAGATCTTTTCAAATAATTCTTTGGCAAAAGCCTCAGCTTTCCTGTTCCGCCGATACTTCGTCGAAAGCCGTTTCGCGAAGATTTTGAATTCAGTATCTGCCAATAGAGCCCCCTCTTTCCATGCGTACATGTACGGTCATGTACGGTCATGTACAGTCGTGTACTCTCGGGAGCGGTGAAAAATGCCGTTTCCCGTATACTCAAGATAACAGGAGAGAGATGAACCGTCCGACATGAAACCGATGATAAATTATCATATCACATTTCGCACGATGTTCAATCTTATATTTGTCATCGCAAATTATTTTACAGCGATGCAACAGCTTATTCATTTCTTGCAAATCGCCCTGAGCAAGGCGTTAAAAGGCTCACCGCCATAGCCGTTCACCCCGGTGCGCAGAGGTGGCTCGAGCGGTTGTAGCGGTCACAAATGAATAAGAAACCAGTCTACGAGCGTGGCTGGCCGAACGAAACGAGTTGATTCCCGTTCCGTCTGGCCTGTCACGCTCCTTCTTTTTGTGCGGCCTCCGGTTCGGGAGAAGCGAACGGAGGTATCGCACATGAAAACCAATGACAATCAGAGTAAACGCATCTACGACAAGATCACCCGCACCTGGTACGAGGTCCCCGAGGACCAATATCGCGAATATGACCGAAACCGCACGGCGCTGAGAAAGCGCATGCAGTATCGCGGCGAGTGCTTCTGCCCGCGCAGCAAATGGTGGCTGTGCGACGGCAATTGCCTCGACTGCGAATTCCACAACAACACGACCGTCTCTCTTGATGATCCACTGCCTGACGGCGAAGGAACGCTCGCCGATTACGTTCCGGACGACGCTCCTCTTATTGAAGAGGTGCTTTCCGAGAAGGCGGAGCTGGACCAGCTGTTCAAGCGTCTGCAGGAGCTCATGCCGGAGGCCAAGCGTATCGGAGAGCTCCGCGAGGAAGGCCTCTCCGACGAGGCCATCGCCGACATCGTCGGCATCAAGCGCACGACGTTCCTGTCCCGCCTGAAGAAGGCCGAGGGGAAGCTGTCTCAGGAGTTCCCCGATTGGTTCTAATCATGCGGCTCCGGCTGCCCATCGTTGTGGCCGGAGCTTTTTTCTGAAATTCTTCTTTTCCCTTCGTCAAAACGGCCCGCCCGCCTCCAGTGGGAAGTGTAAGGAGCACGAAAACAGATGCTCCGGATTGGAGGTAAAGCGATGAATACGACACGCAACAGAAGTCCGGCGGACGCAGAGACCATCGCAGTTCTTTACGCGATAAGCCATGTATCCGCAAGACTGGCAAGGAACCTCTCGATCCTTGCCGCAGACAGACAACCATTGGAAGGAGGCAAAGAGAATGTCAAAAATGGCAGAAATGGATCAGACCATCAAGGAACTGCGCGATGCCGCCGCTGCTATTAACAGCGCGGCCGACTGGCTCTACCAGCAGTTCTCCGGCAACGACGAGGAACCCGCTCCGCAGCCTGAAGAGACGCAGGCCGAGCCTGAGCCGAAGAAGGATCTGAAGCTGGAGGATGTGAGGAAGGTTCTCGCCGAACGGTCGCGCGCAGGCTATACGACGCAGATCCGCGAGCTGCTCCTCAAGTACGGTGCGAGCAAGCTGTCGGCTGTCGATCCGAAGGAGTACGAGGCCCTGCTCTTCGATGTGGAGGGACTCAATGAATTCTGAAAGACAGCATGCGGTCCTCTCCGCGTCAAGCTCCGACCGGTGGATTCACTGCTCGCCGTCAGTCAGGCTTAGCGAGGGATTCGAGGACAAGGAAAGCGACTACGCACTGGAAGGCACCTGCGCTCACGCGCTCGCCGAATACAAGCTCCGCAAGGCGCTCGGCTACCCGGCACAGGACCCGACCGAGGACCTCGCCTTCTACAACGAGGAGATGGAGGAAGCAACAGACGGCTATGTCAGCTACGTACTGGAAAAGGTCGAGGCCGCAAAAGAGGTCTGCTCTGATCCGGTTGTTCTGGTTGAGCAGCGCGTGGACTACTCCCGCTGGGTGAGACAGGGCTTCGGCACATCCGATGCGCTGATCATCGCGGATGGCACGCTCCGGATCATCGATCTGAAGTACGGCACCGGCATCGCCGTGTCGGCGGAGGACAATCCGCAGCTCAAATGCTACTCGCTGGGTGCCTTGAAACTGTTCGATGACATCTACGACATCGACACCGTCAGCATGACGATCTACCAGCCGAGACGGCAGAACGTCAGCGAATGGCAGATCAGCAAGAAGGACCTGCTCGCATGGGCGGACGAGGTTCTGAAGCCTATGGCGGAGCTGGCGTGGGACGGCAAGGGGGAATTCTCCTGCGGCCCGTGGTGCCGGTTCTGCAAGGCGAAGACCATCTGCCGGAAACGGGCCGAGGAGAACCTGAAGCTCGCGCAGCATGAGTTCAGGCTGCCGCCGGAGCTCTCCGACGCTGAGATCGAGGTCATCCTTTCCCAGGTGGACGAGCTGGTCTCGTGGGCGTCCGACATCAGGGAGTACGCGCTCCAGCAGGCGCTTTCCGGCAAGGAGTGGCGCGGCTTCAAGCTCGTAGAGGGCAGGTCCGTCCGCAAGTACGCCAATGAAACCGCCGTCGCCAAGACGGTCGAAGACGCCGGATTCGACCCGTATGAGAAGAAGCTGCTCGGCATTACTGCCATGCAGAAGCTCCTCGGAAAGAACCGGTTCAATGAACTCCTGTCAGGCTTCATCGAGAAGCCGCAGGGCAAACCAACACTCGTCCCGGACTCCGACAAGCGTCCGGCGATGAATACAGCAAAAAACGACTTCAAGGAGGTCAAAAATCATGAGTAAGACAACTATGCACAATCCGATGAAGGTTATCACTGGCCCGAACACCCGCTGGTCCTACGCGAACGTCTGGGAGCCGAAGTCCATCAACGGCGGAACGCCGAAATACAGCGTAAGCCTCATCATCCCGAAGTCCGACACCGTGACGGTCGCCAAGGTCAAGGCCGCCATCGAGGCTGCCTACAAGGAGGGCGAAGCCAAGCTCAAGGGCAACAGCAAGTCCGTTCCCCCACTGTCCGCGATCAAGACGCCGCTTCGTGACGGCGACGCGGAGCGTCCGGACGACGAGGCCTACCGCGGCTCCTACTTCGTGAATGCGAACGCAACGACCGCTCCGGGCATCGTGGACGCGGACCTGAATCCGATTCTTTCCCGCAGCGAGGTGTACTCCGGCGTGTACGGCAGAGCCAGCATCACGTTCTACGCATTCAACTCCTCCGGGAACCGCAACATCGCCTGCGGCCTGAACAACCTGCAGAAGATCTGTGACGGCGAGCCTCTTGGCGGCAAGGCAAGTGCTGAGTCTGACTTCGTCACTGATGACGATGAAGACTTTCTGAATTAAGGGAGGCGCGACTATGACTATGACAACCTTTCAGACGATCCTCTTAACTGCAATTATCGCTATCTGGCTGGTCTTCAGCATTGTGATCCTGATTGCAACAATCCAGAACTTCCTCTACGACCGCAGACGTGAAAAGCGTGAGCAGGAATCTACTGCCCGCGATATCGAATACCGCAAGGAACGCGACAAGCGGGAAGCGGAACAGGCCGCGCGTGATCTCGAATACCACGAGAAGCGCATGAAACTCTTAGACAAATAAGCATGGCAGGCTCATTGTGATACCCTTTAACGCTCGCATTGAAGGAAACAACGATATCAAAAATTATGCAGACTACCTGCTTAAAAATGCAGGCGAGTATGTCCTGGCTTGGATCATTGAAGGAGCACAGAAGATCATTCATAAAGAATTCCAGCTTACCACGCCAGCCTGTGTGCGGGAAGCCATCGGCTCGTACCGTGAAAACAACGACTGGCTCGGCCATTTTCTGGATGAGTGCTGTGAGCTTGGCGAAACCTATCAGGAAAAATCTGGTGATTTTTATACTGCGTATCGGAACTTTTGTAATGTTACCGGTGATTATGTGCGAAATTCTGCCGACTTTTATACCGCCATTGAACAAGCCGGAATCGTGCGGTTCAGAAATCGCCAAGGCCGGTTTGTTCGCGGAATACGGTTGACAGAAAAATCCATTTTAAACTAAAGCGTGACACCTCCGACACCTCCTACCCTAAAGTCTCTATAGACCCTTAAAAATGAACCCCTATAGGAAGTTATAGTAACCAGGTGTCGGGGGTGTCACACATCTTGATGAAAAGTCGATACTAAACACTCTGACGGAGGAAATCATGCGAGAAAAAATAATCGAACAGCAGCTTGTACAGGCTGTAAAACATAGAGACGGCATCTGTCCCAAATTTGTCTCCCCCGGATATAACGGGATGCCGGATAGATTGGTGCTGCTGCCCCATGGACGCATTGCCTTTGTGGAGCTTAAAGCACCCGGAAAGAAAATGCGACCGCTGCAGGTACATCGGAAGCGCCAGTTAGAAGCACTTGGTTTTCCGGTATACTGCATCGACAATAGTACGCAACTAGGAGGAATGCTGGATGCAATACAAGCCTCATGATTATCAAACCTATGCCACAAACTTCATCCTAAAAAATCCAACGGCTGCCATTTTGCTGGATATGGGTTTGGGGAAAAGCGTCATTACCTTAACCGCTATAGAGCAATTAATTTATGACAGTTTTGACGTCCATCGCGTGTTGGTGATCGCACCCTTGCGTGTAGCACGAGATACTTGGCCAGCAGAAATCCAGAAATGGGACCATCTGCATGATGTAACGTATGCCGTTGCTATTGGTACGGCTACGGAACGAAAAGCCGCACTCTTGCATCAGGTCAATATCCACATTATCAATCGTGAGAATGTGCCTTGGTTGATAGAAGATTCCGGCATCCCCTTTCATTATGACATGCTGGTAATTGATGAGCTCTCCTCCTTTAAATCGTATCAAGCAAAACGGTTTCGAAGCTTATTAAAAGTTCGTCCCAAGGTAAAACGCATCGTAGGACTGACCGGTACGCCTTCTTCGAATGGCCTGATGGATCTCTGGGCAGAGTTTCGCCTGCTGGATATGGGACAGCGACTTGGTCGCTTTATCACCCATTACCGGAGTGAATTTTTCCAACCGGATAAACGGAACCAACAGATGATCTTTTCTTACAAACCAAAACCCGGTGCGGAAGAAGAAATCTATCGGCGTATCGCAGACATCACCATTTCCATGAAAAGCAAGGAGTATCTGACCATGCCAGCATTAGTACAAAATGAAATCCAGGTACAGTTATCGAAGCGAGAACGAAACATGTATGATACCTTGTGTTCCCAGCTTGTGCTTTCACTAGATGGGAAAGAAATTGATGCCGTAAATGCGGCTGCCTTATCGAACAAGCTATGTCAGATGGCAAATGGTGCCGTCTACGATGAGGAAAAACGAATCATTCCCATTCATGACCGAAAGCTCGATGCCCTGGAAGATATTCTTGAAGGTGCCAACGGCAAACCCGTATTGATTGCGTATTGGTTCAAGCATGACTTGATACGGATCCAACAGCGGTTTACCGTACAGGAAATCAAGACCTCGCAGGATATAACAGATTGGAACGCTGGTGTTATTCCTGTTGCTATTCTCCACCCCGCCTCTGCCGGGCATGGACTCAACCTGCAGCAAGGCGGCTCCACGCTTGTCTGGTTTGGACTAACCTGGAGCTTGGAATTATACCAGCAAACGAATGCCCGGCTTTGGCGGCAAGGACAAACGGATACGGTCGTCATTCATCACATTCTGACTGCCGGAACCATAGATGAAACCATCATGAAATCATTAAAGGAAAAAAACAAGACCCAGGCTGCACTGATTGATGCAGTCCGGGCCAGCTTACGAGGAGGCAGCCTATGAGTGTTATCTGGAAATATCTGAATAAAAGAAGCGGTGCTATCGATGCCATCCGGGATTACGACAGTATGCAGTTCATCATCGAAAATACCAGTGAAAATGTCAAGCAGGCATATGCTGCCATGACCAGTCTGCACCCGTCCGGTTTCGACGGGATGCCGCACTCCCACAACCCACATGCAGCAGAAGAGCATATCATCTCCGGCCTGGCAGACATCGACATCCTGAAAGAACGGTACCGGCAGGCAGCGGAGTACATGACGTGGTTCCAGCCTGCGTGGGATAAGCTGAGCAGCGACGAGCAGTACGTACTGGAAACCTTTTATGCTGACGAGGACGCACAGACGAGTGCCGTCTATGCCATCGCTGACCATTTCCACATAGAACGGTCCTCTGCCTACAAAAGGAAGAATCGTGCATTAGCTAAGTTTGCCATTCTTTTGTTTGGAAAGACATGATGTCCAAAATCGCGGACGCATTTATCTGTCTTACGTGATATACTAATAGCATGAAAGTGTGAGAGAAGCCTTCGAGGGAGCAATCCTTTGAAGGCTTTTACTATGTGTTTATTATATTGACATTGTATTGACATCAGCCAAAAATAATGCTATATTCAAGACAGAAATGGAGGTGTTGAATATGGTAAATACAAATTTGAATATCCGGACGGATAAGGAAGTCAAAAATCAGGCTGAGAAAATATTCAATGCTCTGGGAATGAATATGACGACGGCGGTAAACATATTCTTAAAAACAACGATACGAGAAAATGGCATTCCCTTCCGTCTCACTCTTGACGTTCCTAATGCAACAACTAGATCTGCCATTGAAGAAGGCAAACGAATCGCCATTAATAAAAAAGTAAAAGGGTATACCAATATGACAGATTTGCGTGTGGCCCTTGAAAAATGAAGTACGAAGTAAAATTCACCACTCAATTTAAGAAAGATTTGAAATTGGCAAAGAAGCAGAACAAAGATATAGATGTGCTGTTCTCTGTCATTGAGCAATTGGCCCAAGGAAAACAATTGGATGAAAAATATAGAGACCATGATTTAGGTGGAACATACAAAGGTTGCCGGGAATGCCATATTGATCCAGATTGGCTTCTCGTTTATGAAACAAGAGATGATGTACTTGTTCTTCTTTTGTATCGTTTGGGCAGCCATTCCCAATTATTTTAGCAGCATGATGTCCAAAATCGCGGACGCATGTACCTGTTTTGCGTGGTATACTAATAATATAAAAGTGTGAGAGAAGCCTTCGAGGGAGCAATCCTTTGAAGGCTTTTGCTATGTCTGGAGATGAGCATTGTGCCTTGGAAACCAAAGAAACCATGTGCCTACCCCGGTTGCAGGGAGCTGACCGTGAACCGGTACTGCGAGCAGCACCAAAAATTAATGGACAAATATTATGACACCTACGAGCGCAACCCTGTCGTCAAGAAACGATATGGCAGAGCGTGGAAGCGCATCCGGGACCGGTACATCGGAAAGCATCCCTTGTGCGAGATGTGCTTGAAGAACCATAAGACCACAGCGGCAACGGAGGTGCACCATATCCGTCCCCTCTCCCGCGGCGGTACTCATGACGAAGAGAACCTTATGGCGCTGTGCAAGCCGTGCCACTCGAAGATAACCGCCGAGATGGACGACCGCTGGCATCATGCCAAAAAGGAATACCGCTACGAGTGACTACGTTCCTCCAGGAGGGGCGGTCAAAATCTCTGTCGCGCCGAAATGCTAGACCGGTGCTGGGGTCACACGCACAAAAATTGCGGTTCAAACGGGGGATTTACCGCATGGGAAAGGAGTTGAACAGCCATGGCCAAGGACGGAACTAATCGCGGCGGCAGACGGATCCGCGCCGGGGACAAGCCGGAGGCGCTGGCAGATAAGATAGCCAAGGGAAAAGCAGCCACCATTATCGACCTGCCGACGCCCACCTTAGAAGGGGCGGATTTAAACGATGCCGCAGATCTCACCGGCGAGGACATGCCGAATCCCAGCGACTATTTGTCCGCCCGGCAGCGGGACGGCAAGCCGCTCGGTGCGGACGACCTGTTTCGCCAGACCTGGCGATGGCTGAAGGACCGCGGCTGCGAACGGCTCGTCAATCCCCGGCTGCTGGAAGCCTATGCCCAGGCATTCGCCCGGTATATCCAGTGCGAAGAAGCCATCAGCACCTATGGACTGCTCGGCAAGCACCCCACGACCGGCGGTGCGATTACCAGTCCATTTGTGCAGATGAGCCAGTCATTCCAGAAGCAGGCGAACCTGCTCTGGTATGAGATTTTCGATATCGTCAAGCAGAACTGTACCACAGCATTTGTAGGAAGTCCGCAGGATACGATGATGGAACACCTGTTGCAGGCACGGAAAGGAAAATAATTATGGAATTGATCAAAAAGAACATACAAGACCTTATCCCGGCAGCCTATAATCCGAGAAAGGATTTGCAGCCGGGTGATCCGGAATACGAAAAGCTGAAGCGTTCGCTGGACGAGTTCGGCTACGTCGAGCCTGTCATTTGGAACAAGCGCACCGGCAACGTGGTCGGCGGTCACCAGCGCTTAAAGGTGCTCCAGCAGGAGGGTATTTCGGAAATCGACTGCGTCGTGATCGACATGGACACCGAAAAGGAGAAAGCCTTAAACATCGCCCTCAATAAAATCAGCGGTGACTGGGATACGGATAAATTAGCGCTGCTCATTACCGATCTGCAGGGCAGCGACTTTGATGTATCGCTTACCGGCTTTGATCCGGCAGAACTGGATGACCTGTTCAAGGACGATATAAAGGATGGTGTGCATGATGATGACTTTGATGTGGATGCCGAACTCAAAAAGCCAGTATTCTCCAAGACAGGTGATGTGTGGCAGTTGGGAACACACCGATTGTTTTGCGGCGACAGCACCCAACCGGAAGCATACCAGCGATTACTGCAGGGAGCACCGGTCAATCTGGTGGTCACTGACCCGCCGTACAACGTCAACTACGAAGGCCGAGCGGGAAAAATCAAGAACGACCATCTGCAGAACGACAAATTCTATGAGTTCCTGCTCGCCGCTTTTACCTGCATGCACACCGTCATGGCAGACGATGCCAGCATCTATGTATTCCACGCCGACACCGAAGGACTTAACTTCAGAAAAGCCTTCTCGGATGCCGGTTTTTATTTATCCGGTTGCTGCATCTGGAAGAAACAGTCGTTGGTGCTGGGACGTTCGCCTTACCAGTGGCAACATGAACCAGTGCTGTACGGCTGGAAGAAGAAAGGAAAGCATGAATGGTACACCGGACGGAAGGAATCCACTATCTGGGAGTTTGATAAACCGAAGAAGAATACGGACCATCCCACCATGAAGCCGATACCGCTTTTAGCCTATCCCCTCCTAAATTCCAGCATGACCGGCTGCACTGTGCTGGATCCATTCGGTGGCAGCGGCTCGACGCTACTGGCCTGCGAACAGACGAAGCGACGCTGCTACATGGTAGAGCTGGATGAAAAGTTCTGTGATGTCATTGTGAAACGGTATATCGAACAGGTCGGCTCGAGCGAACAGGTAACCGTGACACGGAATGGAAAAACCTATCCCTATACTGAAGTGGAGGCAACATAATGCATGTATGTATCAACCCCGGGCATGACCGGGAACGGGACAGCGGTGCGGTGAATCCCAACACCGGACTGCGGGAATGTGATGTGGCGGCAACTATTGGGAAATTAGTGAAAGGGTATCTGGAATCGGCAGGCTGCGAGGTGCAGCTCTTGCAAAGCGATAACCTGGCCGGGGAAACACCGGATCTGCCCTGTGTGGTGGATACGGCAAATACCTGGCCTGCCGATGTATTCGTCAGCCTGCACTGCAACTCCGACAGCGGCTACGCCCGCGGTACAGAAACGCTTATCTATGCCAACGATAGCGGTCTATCTCCGCAACTTGCCGCCTGCATCCAGTCGCAGATCGTGCAGAGTCTCGGCATGGTGGACCGCGGCCTAAAGGAACGGCCCAACCTCATCGTATTGAAGGATACCACGATGCCCGCTGTCTTAGTGGAAACAGCTTTTATTGATAACGAGGATGATGCCGCGCTGCTCACGAATAACGCGGATGATTTCGCCCGGGCCATTGCCCGCGGTATAACAGATTTTGAAGGGAGATACTAATATGGATATTGAAACGATTAAAAACGAACTCAAGGAACACATTCTGGACTCGGTGCAGGAGGATGTCAAGAACGCCACCATTTCCTGGCTGAATACAACGGTGCTTCCGGCAGCCAAAGAAGTAGCGGATGCCTACACAGCCGCCTTGCAGGAATCTGCCGGTAAGGAAACCGGCTGGAGCAAGTTCCGCGATCAATGCTTCCTTCCGACGCTCATTGACGGTGGCCTGTGGCTGACCGGAAAGTTGCTCGGTAAAATGGTGGTAGTACAAGAATAATACGTGTAATTTGTGGTATAAACCCCTTGCTATAGTTGCCGGTTAGAGTGATATATGTACATGATAAAAAACGAAAGGGGTTTACTACCATGAAAATTTTGTACCATGCACAAGGAAAAACACGTAAGGAACTGGCGGATGCCATCAGCACCATTACCGGAGCCGCCAAAGTGTATCAGGGGATTCCCAGCTATGCCTATGAGATTGACTGCTTCACGGTCGACCGCGACGGCAATCTTAATTTTGATGACAGTACAGACATTAAGAATTTACTCGAGAAACTCGACAGCATGGGATTCCATGTCGATCCAGCCGAACCAATAGAGAAAGAACCTGACGATTCGGCGTCTAAGCAGGAGAACATAGACGATTTGGTGATTGCCATGCCACGCTCCTTTTTCACCGATACGGCGTTGGAAAACCTGAAGAAGCTGATTCAGGCCAAGAGCAGCATTATGTTAAAAGTTTTCCAAACTGATGTGCTGCGCATGCAGGTAACGGAGGATAAAGTGCTATTTCCTTGGTTTACCGGCTGCCCGAATGCCGATACGGTCAAAGCCTACGCCCATTTCATTACAGCACTCTGCCATCTAGCAAAGAAGCAAAAACGGGTGCTGGCAACGGAGCACCCATCCACCAACGAGAAATACGATTTTCGCTGCTTCCTGCTCCGGCTTGGCTTTATCGGCAAAGAATACAAGGAAGAACGAAAACTGCTCCTGCAGCACCTTTCCGGTTCTTCGGCCTTTAAAAATGGAGGAAAGGAACAACACCATGATGAAATATCCGAATAAGGGACGGCTGGAGCAACTGCGCAACGCATATCCTGCCGGAACACGGATTGCACTGGTACAAATGGATGATACCCAGGCTCCGCCGATCGGTACAAAAGGAACGGTTGTCAGTGTGGATGACACCGGCAGCCTGCTGGTGCAGTGGGACAACGGTTCCGGTCTCAACGTGATTGATGGTGTTAATATGGTGCGGAAGATGGAAAAAGTTTAAGAGTTTTACACCGTATCCAGTTGAAATGACTTGCTATTATCCCGTTTTAGAGTGATATATGTACATGCAAAAGGGAAATACACTACTGAAACGGAGGCAGAAACCATGTGGAACAAAGGAATATTGCATATCAAAAATCATACTATTCACTACTGGGTCAAGCACTATGAAGAAGGCAGCCAATATGGAATCGAGGATGAAGGCCGGATTTCGAAGCTCATGCTGAAGGAAAACGACAGAATCATCGCCAACTACGACAGAGACTGGGACATAGAACCGGAAACGGAAGAAGCGCAGCTTGCCTACATGATGCTGGTACAGAAATACAACTAAAAAGCACCTGAAAATGAATATTCCGGGAGCAGGAGCCGTACGGCTCTTTCTCTCGTACTGATTTTATAGGATCGCACGTCGAATATATCGGCTGGCGGTCTTTTTTGTTGCTGCAAAGGAGGTGATGCTGCTTGCGAACATTGAAACGCTACCGTTCTACGAAATTCAAGGCCAAAGATTCCAAATACAACAAGACCATGGCGGACTATGCCGTGTCCTTTATCGAATGCCTCTGCCATACCAAGGGAACTTGGGCCGGGAAACCGTTCGAGCTGATCGACTGGCAGGAGCAGATCATCCGTGATGTGTTCGGCATCTTAAAGCCGAACGGCTACCGGCAGTTCAATACCGCCTACATTGAGATTCCCAAGAAGCAGGGCAAGTCGGAACTGGCGGCAGCGGTAGCACTCCTCTTGTGCTGCGGCGACGGGGAACAACGTGCCGAAGTGTATGGCTGTGCCGCCGATCGCCAGCAGGCATCCATTGTGTTTGAAGTGGCGGCGGATATGGTGCGGATGTGTCCTGCATTATCCAAGCGGGTGAAGCTCCTGGCTTCACAGAAGCGGATCATTTACTTACCCACGCACAGCTTTTATCAAGTGCTGTCTGCTGATGCCTATAGCAAGCATGGATTTAATGTAAGCGGCGTGATCTTCGACGAGCTGCACACGCAGCCGAACCGGAAGCTGTTTGATGTCATGACCAAAGGCTCCGGTGATGCCCGGACGCAGCCGCTATACTTCCTTATTACGACAGCCGGGACGGACACCCACTCCATCTGTTATGAAACCCATCAGAAAGCATTGGATATTATCGCAGGCCGGAAGATTGATGCCACCTTCTATCCGGTGATATACGGAGCCAAGGATACCGACGACTGGACGGATGTCCGGGTGTGGAAGAAGGCCAACCCGTCGCTTGGCATTACGGTCGGCATGGACAAGGTCAAGGCGGCCTGCGAATCCGCCAGACAGAATCCTGCCGAGGAGAATGCATTCCGGCAGCTTCGTCTGAACCAATGGGTCAAGCAGGCGATCCGCTGGATGCCGATGGAAAAATGGGATGCCTGCTCCTTTCCCATACAGCCGGATGAATTGAAAGGCCGTGTCTGTTACGGCGGGTTGGACTTATCCTCCACCACGGATATTACGGCCTTCGTATTGGTCTTTCCGCCGCAGGAGGAAACAGACAACTATGTTGTGCTTCCCTACTTCTGGATACCGGAGGAAAATGTATCCCTTCGCGTCCGGCGGGACCATGTCCCCTATGATGTATGGCAGAAGCAGGGATTTCTGCATACGACGGAGGGAAATGTCGTCCATTACGGCTACATTGAAAAGTTCATCGAAACCATGGGCGAGCAGTACAACATCCGGGAGATCGCCTTCGACCGCTGGGGTGCGGTGCAGATGGTGCAGAATCTCGAGGGTATGGGGTTTACCGTCGTCCCGTTCGGGCAGGGGTTCAAGGATATGAGTCCTCCCACCAAGGAACTGATGAAGCTGACGCTGGAAAAAAAGATCGCCCACGGTGGGCAGCCGGTACTGCGCTGGATGATGGATAACATCTTCATCAAATCTGATCCGGCAGGCAATATCAAGCCAGACAAAGAAAAATCCACAGAGAAGATAGACGGTGTAGTAGCTACAATAATGGCTCTAGACCGTGCAATTCGCTGTGGAAATGATACGAGTGAAAGCGTGTATGACAAACGTGGCTTATTACTTCTATAGTATAAATTTAGCTTTTTAACCAAGTATCGTTGAAACGATCCCTGAATTCTTCTAAAACGTCTTCAAAACGAGTGAAGTGTTCTTCCTTTAGTTTTTTCGAAAATCCTATTGCGTTGTCTGTTGCAAGGGCCGACCAGAAATATTGAACCATTTTTTCGGCATTCAACTTGTTCATTCTTGCAATAGTAAGATTGACCCCACTTTTTACATTTTTAGTGGCAGATTTTGAATTTAATATAGGATCAAATACTTTGTCATGTAAAAAGCTCATTAATTCCTGTTCTTTAGTCATTTTTAGTATCCTCCTTATTTAATTTCAACAATAGTAAAAAAACTAATGGATTTCTTCAATTCGACTGACAATGTGCATTGTAGCATTCCCGGTTTGTTCATAACAGGATGATGACGAGAAATATTTTGCACCAAGCGTTTTGGGAAGATCCTTTTGTTTCGTAGGCTCAAATCCAAACGGCGCTAGTATTGTCTTAAGCATACGTCCGATAACAGTCCGTGTGAACTTGTCATTCAAGTCAATAGTAGGGTTAGCCTTATTGTCCATCAAGTGTTCAATTGGCAAGGCGCATGCAGTAAAGGCGGGTTGATTGTGTTGGCATGCTGCAATCGTGTTAATGATAGTAGCATCATCATTAAGAAGATTAAATATTGCAATCGCGTCCACGTTTCCTTTGAATTTACTGCAGTTTGGGTTTTGAGTAAGAAAATCATCATATTTTGCTTTTGACATTATGAATCCCCTTTCTTAAACTGGTTAATTCACACGCGTATATTTACATACTTTATTTCACATATGTAATATAACATATGTGAAATAAAGTGTCTAGTGGAAAGGATAAAATTTAATGAAATTTTTTAGCAAACTTTTTCGTTCACGTGACAAGCCGAAAAACTACCTGTCCACAGCCTTTACGTTCCTGTTCGGCCCGACCTCCTCCGGCAATGTGGTGACGGAACGGACGGCAATGCAGACAACGGCAGTTTATGCCTGTGTCCGGGTGTTGTCCGAGGCCATTGCCGGACTGCCGCTAAACATGTACCACTATACACCGGATGGCGGCAAGGAAAAGGCCATCAATCATCCATTGTACATACTGCTCCATGATGCCCCCAATCCGGAAATGACAAGCTTCATCTTCCGGGAAACGCTCATGAGTCATCTTCTCTTATGGGGTAATGCCTATGCACAGATCATCCGGAACGGCACCGGGCAGCCGATTGCACTCTACCCGCTGCTGCCCAGCAAGATGGATGTCAGTCGGGCCGCAAACGGTCAGCTTATCTACACCTACTCCAAGGATTCGGACGAGTTCGGTGCGGATAACCGCTGCCAGCAGATTGTCCTGTCGCAGGACGAGGTGCTGCATGTTCCGGGACTTGGGTTTGACGGACTCATCGGCTACAGTCCGATCGCCATGGCCAAGAATGCCATCGGCATGTCGCTGGCAGCCGAGCAGTACGGTGCGTTATTTTTTGCCAACGGCGCTACACCGGGTGGCATCCTGGAGCATCCGGGCATTGTGAAGGATCCGGTCAAGCTGCGGGAAAGCTGGCATGCCCAATTTTCCGGCACGAACCGGCACAATGTGGCCGTGTTGGAGGAAGGCATGACCTTCCAGCAGCTATCCATTCCGCCGGATCAGGCGCAGTTCCTTGAAACGCGGAAGTTTCAGATCGACGAAATCGCCCGTATCTTCCGGGTGCCGCCGCATATGGTCGGGGATCTGGAGAAATCCACCTTCTCCAATATCGAGCAGCAGTCGCTGGAATTTGTTAAATACACCTTGAATCCCTGGTGCGTCCGCTGGGAGCAGGCCATGAACCAGCAGTTGGTGCTGCCGTCGGAACGCTCGCAGGTCTTTACGAAGTTTAATGTGGACGGCCTGCTGCGCGGCGACTACCAGAGCCGCATGAACGGCTATGCCATCGGCAGGCAGAACGGCTGGCTTTCCGCCAACGACATCCGGGAGCTTGAGGATATGAACCGTATCCCTGCCGAACAGGGCGGCGATACGTATCTGGTCAACGGCAATATGCTGCCGCTGGACCAGGCAGGAAAATTTTATACCGAAAGCGAGGGAAAAACACCATGAAGAAATTCTGGAACTGGAATACTGATGACGATACAGGGCGCATCCTTACTATTGACGGTACCATTGCCGAAGAAAGCTGGTTTGACGACGACGTAACGCCGAAGCTGTTTAAAAACGAGCTGGCATCCGGGCAGGGCAATGTCACCTTATGGCTGAACTCACCCGGCGGCGACTGCGTAGCGGCCAGCCAGATCTATGCCATGCTGATGGATTATGCCGGACAGGTCCATGTCAATATCGACGGGATTGCGGCTTCGGCTGCCTCCGTGATTGCCATGGCAGGTACGAGCGTCAATATGGCACCGACCGCACTGATGATGATCCATAATCCGTTCACGATCGCTATGGGCGATACTGATGAAATGGAACGGGCCATCGCTATGCTGTCCGAGGTTAAGGAATCCATTATCAATGCCTATGAGTTAAAGACCGGCCTTTCCCGCACCCAGCTATCCCATCTGATGGATGCCGAGACCTGGATGAATGCGGGAAAAGCGATCGAGCTCGGCTTTGCCGACAGCATCTTAACCGATACAAACCACACCAATAACATGGTTTCTGTACAAAGCTATTCCTTTTCCCGGCGACAGGTTACCAATGCGTTGTTGAACAAGGCCATCGCCAAACAGACCAAGCCAACACCGGCAGCAAATCGAACAACTATATCCGTAGCGTCGCTGCAGCAGCGGCTGTCGCTCTTAACACATTAAAGGGAGGTACCAATATGAGTAAATTATTAGAACTGCAGGAAAAACGCGCTAATATCTGGGAGCAGGCCAAGGCATTTCTGGATGAAAAGCAGGCAGCCGGTGACACGCTTTCCACCGAGGATGCCACCACCTATGACAAGATGGAAGCCGATGTCATGGCGCTGGGCAAGGAAATCGATCGACTGAAGACGCAGGCGGCCATCGATCTTGAATTACACAAGCCGACTTCGAGTGCTATCGTCAACAAGCCTGCAAAGCAGGACACAACTAAGCATGGCAGGTTCAGCGCTGCCTATGCACCAGCCTTTTGGGACAGCATGCGCGGCAAGTCCCGTCCGGAAATCCGCAACACCTTAAAGGAAGGAGCCGATCCCCAGGGCGGCTACCTCGTACCGGATGAATTTGAACGGACGCTGATCCAGATGCTGGCTGAGGAAAATGTGCTGCGCTCCCTGTCCCATGTGATCCAGACTGCCAGCGGCGACCATAAGATTCCGGTCGTTGCCAGCGAAGGGACTGCTGCATGGACGGATGAAGAAGCCGCCTACACCGAAAGCAACACCACCTTCGGCCAGGTGTCCATCGGGGCGCATAAACTGGGTACGCTCGTCAAGGTGTCCGAGGAACTATTGAACGATTCCGCCTTCGACCTGGAAGGATATATGGCGCAGGAGTTTGCCCGCAGGCTGGGCAATGCCGAAGAAGAAGCCTTCTTAACCGGCACCGGAACGGATCGTCCGTCCGGCATTCTCGTCGATGCCGCCGGTGCTTCGGATGGCTCGACTGCCGCCTCTGCTACGGCTATTACCTTTGACGATTTGATTGAGTTGTACTATTCGCTCCGTGAACCGTACCGCAAATCGGCTACATTGCTGCTGCATGAAAACACCGTCAAGGCTATCCGGAAATTGAAGGATACGCAGGGCCAGTACATCTGGCAGCCTTCCGTCAGTGCCGATGTGCCGGATAAGATTCTGAACTGCCCGGTCGTCACCAGCCGGTATATGCCGCAGATGGCAGCCGATGCCAAGACGGTGCTGTTCGGTGATTTTTCCTACTACTGGATTGCCGACCGGCAGGGCCGCACCTTTAAGCGTTTGAACGAATTATACGCGGTTACCGGTCAGGTCGGCTTTCTCGGCTCCCAGCGTGTCGACGCCAAGATCGTTCTGCCGGAAGCCATCAAGACGCTCAAGCAGGCCAGCAAATAATAGAAGGAAGGTGGCAGCATGGCAGTAACACGGGATGAAGCCAAATTATATCTCCGCATTGATAACGACGTGGAGGATACTTTGATCGACAGCCTGATCCAGTCCTCCACGACAACGGTGGAAAATGTACTGCGCCATCCGCTGAGCGACTACACGACGCTGCCGGAGGACATCAAGACGGCTATCCTGTATGGCGTGGCCTATCTGTATGAGAACCGGGATACGGCGGACTTCGATGCCATGATCAAGCTCATGAGGGCCATGCTGTTTTCCTATCGGGATGAGGTGTTCTGATGGATATCGGGGAAATGAAGCAGCGGATTGAGTTTATGGTGGAGGAGAATGTCTCTGATGGGCAGGGCGGGTATGATACCACGCTGGTCAGCAAGGGCAGTACCTGGGCCAAGGTAACCAATATCCACGGCGGGCAGTATTTCTTCGCCGCAGCCGTTCATCTGGAAAAGGATGTGTCGTTTGTTATCCGGTACCGCTCGGATATCTCGGAAAAATGGAACATTAAGTTCCGCGGGCAGAAGTATAACATCCAGTTTATCGATAATGTAAAATACGGGGACCAATATCTTGAAATCAAGGCTACCTTGGCGGGGTGATGCAAATGACATGGAATGAAATACGAATCGGATGTGCGGCTGTCGGTGCCTGGCTGGGCTGGTTCATCGGCGGGTTCGACAATCTGCTCTATGCCCTGCTGACGTTTGTCTGTCTGGATTACATTACCGGCGTATTATGCGCCTGCAGGGAACGGCAGCTATCCAGTGAGATCGGCTTTATGGGCATCTGCCGGAAGGTGCTTCTTTTTATACTCGTCGGTGTGGCTCACACACTGGATGAGACAATGCTTGGCTCCGGTAGTGCCTTACGGACTGCCACCATCTTGTTTTACCTCTCCAATGAAGGACTTTCCATTCTGGAAAATGCCGCACAGATGGGACTTCCCATACCGGATCGGCTGCAGGAAGCATTGAAGCAGCTGCGGAAATAACAGAAGAATATATCTATTGGCCTGCTGGAGTCTCATCACTCTGGCAGGTCTTTTTTTTATATCTTGGGTTCGAATAGCAGCTTATTTCATCGACTACAGATATAAGGGCTAACAAAATAGGTTTACTTTCCCCTATTTCATGGCCTATCTGTAAGGAGATGATTTGCCATGAACGAACAACTAAGCAACCATACACTCGAAGCAAATAAGCTACAAGCCGAAGCAAGGTCAATATCACAGGAACAACTGCAGCACGAAGTCGATTATGTCCGTGCCCAACACATACTGCAGTCCCTATTCCATAAAGGCCTGCTTTCTGCTAATGAATTTTCCAAAATAACGGCAGTAAACCGAAAAACATTTTCACCGGTATTAGCGGCTATATTGCCCTCTATTCCTTGATATATCCGGCATATAGAGGTACTATGTCACACTACAAGGAGGTGAAAATCCATGAAAACGGTGACAAAAATCGGAGGTCAGCTTGTATTTCCTACGCAAAAACATAAGCTGCGGGTAGCGGCCTACTGCCGGGTATCCACTGATAGTGAGGAGCAATTAGTCAGCCTTGCCACACAACGAAAACACTATGAAGCCTACATTACGGCAAATCCGGACTGGGAGTTTGCCGGTATTTATTATGATGAAGGTATTACCGGCACGAAAAAAGGAAAGCGGCCGGCCCTACTCCACCTGATAGACGATTGCGAGCATAAAAAAATAGACTTCATTGTGACAAAGTCTATCAGCCGGTTTGCCCGCAACACCACCGATTGTTTGGAACTGGTCCGTAAATTACTGGAGCTTACCGTTTATATTTATTTTGAAAAGGAAAACTTGAATACCGGCTCAATGGAAAGCGAGCTCATGCTATCCATTCTGAGCGGCTTGGCAGAAAACGAGTCGGTATCGATTGCCGAAAACAGCACCTGGTCCATACAGAGCCGTTTCCAGAATGGTACCTTTAAACTTGCTTACGCCCCATATGGATATGATGTAATAGAAGGAAAACTGGTACTGCAGCCGGAGCAGGCTACAATTGTAAAAGCCATGTTTGATCAAACGCTCGCCGGTATCGGGACGGATGCCATTGCCAAGGAATTAAATGCAAAGAAAATTCCGGCTAAACGCGGTACCCATTGGACTGCAACAACCGTTCGTGGCATATTGAAAAACGAGAATTACACTGGGGATGCTATTTTCCAGAAAACCTATACCGATTCGCATTTTAATCGCCATCATAACCATGGCGAGAAAGATAAATACCGGGTGGAACACCACCACGAAGCTATCATCACCAAGGACATATTTGAAGTGGCCCAGCAGGTCATTCGGCAGCGTGGCAAAGAAAAAGGTGCGCTGCCACAGGATAAAAAGTACCAGAACCGTTATCCGTTTTCTGGTATCATTCGATGCCATCAATGTGGCGCTACCTTCAAGCGGCGTATCCAAGGCGGTCACAATTCCTATGTAGCTTGGTGCTGCGCCACCCATGTAGCAGATACCACAAAATGCTCGTTAAAATACATCAAGGAAGCAGCACTAGAATATGCTTTTGTTACGATGATGAATAAGCTCATCTTTGGTCATGCCTTTGTTTTAAAGCCGCTGCTTGCCAGTTTGCGTACCCTCCATTCGAACGACAGCATCACCGTCATTCAAGATTTAGACACAAAGCTTGCGGAAAATGCCGAGCATCAAAAAACACTGGCGTACCTGCTGACGAAAAAATATCTAGAGCCTGCGATGTACCAGAAAGGAAATAACGAGCTACTGCAGGAAGCTGAACAATGGCAGCACCAAAAAGATTCCCTTGTAGATTTTTTGAATGATGATAATAAAACGGTCCATGAAACGAGAGAATTACTGCAGTATACTTGTAAGGCGAAAATGCTAACGGGCTTTGACGAAGCAGTATTCCAACAATTTGTAGAACAAATTCTGGTCTACTCTCGAACGGACATCGGTTTTAAACTAAAATGCGGCATTATGCTACGGGAAAGGCTGGTATGAGTGATGAGCCATACACCGTTTGGGTACCGGATTAAAAATGGCAAAGCGACAATAGACAGAGCGGAAGCCGAAAAAATACGAGTGCTGTTCCAAGCCTATCTTGCCGGGGCTGCGCTAACTACGGCTGCGAAAGAGGCAGCGATCCACGCCTTCCACAGTGGCATCCGCCATATTCTGCAAACGACGCATTATATTGGGGATGATTATTATTCGGCTATTATTGATGCCGATACGTTTACTGCGGCACAAAAGGAAATCACCAGCCGGGCCAAAAAACTGGGGCGCATCCGGGAACCTAAAAAAGCGTCACCGGTTCTATACCCCACCACCTTCTCCCTTGCAGAAAAAACGCAAACCTATACTGATCCATTTCAGCAAGCTGAATATGCATACAGTTTAATAGAAAGTGAGGAATCCATATATGGAATTACAGACGCGGAATGTCACGATCATTCCGGCACGAACTTATCTACACCGAAACCATACTGAAGAAAAGCCAAAATGCCGTGTGGCTGCTTATTGCCGGGTTTCTACCGACAGCGACGAGCAGGCCACCAGTTATGAAACACAAATTGAGCACTACACCACCTACATCCACAATCATCCAGACTGGAAATTAGCCGGGATCTACGCTGATGATGGGATATCCGGTACCAATACCAAAAAAGCGGGATGAATTTAATCGCATGATCGAAGATTGCATGGCAGGTACGATTGATATGATTATTACCAAATCCATCAGTCGGTTTGCCCGGAACACGCTGGACTGCCTGAAATACATCCGGCAGTTAAAGGACAAGCACATTCCCGTCTTTTTCGAGAAGGAAAATATTAATACAATGGATTCTAAAGGCGAGGTACTGCTTACTATTATGGCATCCTTGGCCCAACAGGAAAGCCAGTCCCTAAGCCAGAATGTGAAGCTGGGCCTGCAATATCGCTACCAACGTGGCGAAGTACAAATCAACTGCAATCATTTTCTTGGGTATGCCAAGGATGAAAATAAACGCATGGTCGTAGTTCCGGAGGAAGCAGAAATTGTAAAACGCATTTACCGGGAATACCTCGAAGGTGCCAGTATGCTAAAAATCGCCCGCAACTTAACAGCGGACGGTTTAAAAAATGGTGCTGGCCACACCAAATGGCGGGACAGTAATATCAGACAGATTTTGCAGAATGAAAAATATATGGGTGATGCCCTCTTGCAGAAAACCTATACGGTGGATTTTCTTACCAAAAAGCGCGTCAAGAATACTGGCATCATGCCACAGTATTATGTAAAAGATAACCATGAGGCCATTATCCCCCGCGACATTTTCCTGCAGGTGCAGGAAGAAATGGTACGGCGAAGTTCTATTCACTTGAAAAACGGCAGGAAATTGACCTACAGCAGCAACCATTGTTTTTCCCAGCGGATACGCTGCGGTAAATGTGGCGAGATATTTCGCCGGATACACTGGAACAACCGAGGAAAGAAATCCATCGTCTGGCGCTGTGTCAATCGAGTAGACCATACAGGTAAATGCGATGCCCGCACCATATCTGAATTTGCACTCGAGCAGGTCTGTCTAACAGCCATCAATCAGGTGCTATGCGGAAAGAAGGATTTTCTTGCCATGCTGCAGCATAATATCGAAACTGTTCTCAGCCATAACAATGATGAAACGCTGGCAACTATCGATACCCGATTGGAAGAACTGCAAACACAGCTTGTAAAGTTAGCAAGTTCCAAGGCTGGCTACGACGATGTTGCCGAAGAAATCTACCACCTGCGCGAACAAAAACAGCAAACATTGGCGAAAAGTGCCAATCAGGATGAAATCCGTAGCCGCATAGAGGACATGGCTGCCTTCCTAAAAACACAATCCACTGCCATTACCCAGTTTGATGAGCACCTTGTCCGGCAGCTAATTGAAACCATTACGGTGTTTGAAGATAGCTGTACCGTAGAATTCAAATCAGGTGTGACAGTGGATGTGGAAGGATAAAAGCAGCACTTCATATAAATACGTGATAATATTCAAGTATTGAAATTATAATACTTTCGCCTTAAATACATTGCCGCATGAACCAGCAGAATCATAACCGGTACTTCAATCAATGGACCAATGACAGCAGTAAAAGCCTCATCCGATGCAATGCCAAATACCGCAACAGTTACTGCAATAGCTAATTCAAAATTGTTACTGGCAGCTGTGAATGCTAATGTAACCGTTTGATCGTATTGAAATTTTGCCTTATAGGAAATATAAAAACTGGCAAAAAACATAATCGTAAAATAGATCAAAAGTGGAACCGCAATACGAACAACACTTACTGGATTATTAATAATTTCATTTCCTTTAGTCATAAACATAATAATAATGCCATTAAAGCCAATGGTGAAATTTTAGGAATAAAAACCTGTTCATACCATTGTTTCGTTTTTGTCCGAATGAATCCAAATCTTGTCAAAAAACCTGCAGCAAACGGAATTCCTAGATAGATTAACACACTTTCAGCCACATCTGTCATGGATACCGTAATATTCTGTCCTCCCCAAGATATTCCCAGCCATTCCGGAATAATCGTAACAAATAAATAGATATATGCAGCATATAACAGGATCTGGAAAATAGAATTTAGTGCTACCAGCGCTGCACAATATTCATTGTCCCCATCAGCCAGTGTATTCCAGATAATGACCATTGCAATGCATCGCGCCAATCCAATAACAATTAACCCGATAGCAAAACCTGGCATATCTCTTAAAAAGAATACCGCTAAAACAAACATTAAAATAGGACCCATAATCCAATTTTGAAAGAGTGAAAATGCAAATATTTTTTGTTATTTACTACTTTTCCGATTTCTTCATATTTCACTTTAGCAAGAGGCGGATACATCATAATGATAAGGCCTATAGCAATCGGCCAGGATATCGTGCCTGTACTGAAACTGCTTAACGACTCGGCCAACTGGGGAAATACATATCCCCCAGTTACGCCCAATGCCATAGCAATAAAAATTCACAATGTAAGAAATCGATCCAAAAATGATAACCCATGTTTTTGTATTACCATCACATTCTTCTCCTAACTCAAATGATCTATAATCCTGCTATTATTCCACTGACATGTGGAATATACGCTCCCGTAGTTATAGCAATTCCAGCAGCTTTTCACCTTTTACTTCAAATGGTTTCCACGGAATAATTGCATACTGACCATCTGATATGTTGTCGACTTTATGGATCCATTGTAATTCAGCAGTTGCTTTTGCCCTCAAAAAATCACTTTTTGTATCCGCCATCGAATAACTGGCATTAATTACCCACCATCTGACAGCAAGCCCTGCACGCTTTAGATCATCCAATAACCGCTTTGCTTCATAAAACGGTGTGGTTTCCGCAAGTGTTACGATGATAACTTCTGTTTCATTGGAATCTTTCAATCTGGGAAGCAATTCCTTTTCTGCATCCGATACAGCACCACCGGAATTTTCTATCTGCTGATTGTAATTTTGGGTAGATTCCAGTAAAAGGATCGTGTGTCCTGTAGGCGCTGTATCCAGTACAACGATTTCGTCCCGGCTCTTCGCAACAATATCGGCAAAAGCACGGAATACGGCGATTTCCTGTGTACATGGCGACCGAAGATCTTCCTTGACATATTCCAGATCATCCTCCGGCATAGTCTGGCGCGCTTTCGTAAGCACTTCTTCCTGATATTTTTTCAACTCACCTTTTTCATCGATATGGCTGACAGATATGCCTTCTTGCTGCCCTATGACAAGGTTCAAATGATCAGCAGGATCTGTGGTAGCAAGACGTACTTTTCTCCCCTTACGATGTAGGCCAAGAGCGATAGCTGCGGCGATCGTTGTCTTTCCGACTCCGCCTTTCCCCATGGTAAAGATTACTTTTTTGTTTGACGCTTCAATTTCATCTACGACATCCGAAAGCGCGTACGCATCCGGACGCTGCAATGTGGACACAGCAGTGGTATAACCAGAATACGAAAGCAGCTGTCTGACATTATCCAACCCTGTAATATTATACGCGCGCAATGGTACCATCGTGACAGACTGTTTTACCAAATTATGGGGTATCTCCTGCACTGCAGACTGTTGTTTTTTAAATAAAGCGGTCTCTACTGCATCATTCACATCATATGTTTCCAGAAGGCCATTGATCACAAGTACTTGATTGCGAATTTCTAATGCTTCCAATTCATGGGATGCCCGCTGTGCTTCCCGGATCGGTGCCGTTTCCGGTCTGGTGACAAGAATAAGTGTTGTAAGACGGCTGTCCGCTAACGTATGAACCGCTTTTTTATACATTTCTTTTTTATCTTCTAAGCCGGACAGCTGCCCAAGGCATGATGCACCGTGTTTGCTTTCGCTGATAAAACCGCTCCATGCAGACGGGAGCTGGAGCATACGGAGCGTATGTCCGGTCGGTGCCGTATCAAAAATAATGTGATCGAATTTTTCTGCTTTTTCCGCATTAGTCAGAAATTCAGAAAACGCATTAAATGCCGCAATTTCCACCGTACAAGAACCGGATAATTGCTCTTCTACATTTTGAATTGCTGAATCCGGTAATTTGCCGCGATAGGCACCAATCACTGATTCCCTGTATTCTGCAGCAGCAGTCAGCGGATCCAGATTTGCTACGACTAACCCGGGAACTTCTGCAATAGCAACACCAGCATCATTCAGCGACACACCGAATACATCCTGCAGGTTAGAGGCCGGATCCGTACTGACAAGCAGTATCTTTTCCCCTGCATCCGCCAATGCTACCGCTGTAGCACAGGCAATAGAAGTTTTCCCAACACCGCCTTTCCCTGTAAAAAACAAGTATTTCGTTGATGCTGTTTTTGCCGGATCATATAATGATATGTTCATGACCGCATTCCTCCTTAACAGCAACAGTCGTTCGAACCACAGTTACAGGTGGAATTCTGTGTCGTATCCGGCTTTGATTGAACTGCATCAAGATCTAACTGAAGATATTCCGCAAATTCCTTATTGGTAAGATACCCACCTTCCTTAACAATCGCACCGTCCACCATAGTGACCGGAAGTATTTCCGTTCCTTTGACATTCAATGCTGCATTGATGATCGTATTTTGTACAAATGCCTGCGGTTCGGAAGACAAATTATGTCTTATAATATGGATCCCACTTTTTTTCAGATTTTCAACAACTGCTGCCACCCGGATCAATTCGGGATTTACGGAAGGGCCACATACCCCTGTCGAACAACACATTGCCGGATCAAAAATTTCAATTTTCTTCATTATCATTCACTCCTTTAACCTAATCACAACACGTATCTTTTTTCTGATGCAGCCAGATATGCAGATTGTTCATATCTTTTTGATATAATTCTATCGTCCGTAAACTGTCATACACCAAACTATCAAGGAATTTTGGTTTGTTATCATTCCGCATCGAATAATATGCCCATTGTGCCTGCTTGCGATCTTTGACCAACCCGGCATTTTTGAGGTAGATAAGATGCCGGGATGCTTTTGCCTGTGTAATTTGCAATATTTCCATCACATCACAAACACATAATTCCCTCTCATACAACAGATTCAAAATTCGCAGACGAGTTTCATCTGATAGTGCTTTGAATACATCTACCAATGTTTCCATGTACTCCTTCTCCTTTCTATATTATAATCATATAATCGTGTAATCAATTATATGATTATAATACACTACTCGACATAAATTTGCAAGTAATTGTTTGAAATTTTTACATTGCGGCAAAACAATAACCGGTTAAGATAATATGATTTCATCTTAACCGGTTATTGGTGGTTCTATAACACGAACATTCTATTTATTCCACATCCAACCTACTCACTCACTGGGGATTTTTTTTCAAAACATCCAACTCATACACTCGTGAACCCCTTATCCAACTCACCGTCTAAACTATCAAAAAATAACTTTCGTCGATATGTTCCCATGGGGTGATGAAAATTCGATTTTAGGTTTCTCATTTTTAATCTCAAAATCGTGAAAGCAGCTTATTTACTACACTTCCCAGCGTTTTTATTTCTCTGTCCTAGACATTAAAGCTACGCACTCAACGTGAGTGGTCTGTGGGAACATGTCCACGGGCTGGACGGACTGGAGTTTGTAGCCTAAGCGGCCCAAGATCTCTGCGTCGCGGGCGAAGGTGGCGGGGTTGCAGGAGACGTAGACGATGCGGGCGGGTTGCATGCCTGCGGCGGCTTTGAGAACGTCTTCGCTGCATCCGGCTCTGACGGGGTCCATGACGATGACGTCGGGGCGAAGGCCTTCTTCGTAGAGTTTCGGCATGAGGAGGCCTGCGTCGGCGGCGTGGAATTCGGCGTTTTCTATATGGTTGAATGCGGCATTTTTCTTAGCGTCTTCGATGGCTTCCCTGACGATTTCGATGCCGATGACGCGGCGTGCTTTTTTCGCAAGGCAGAGGGAAATGGTGCCTGTGCCGCAGTAGGCGTCGATGACGGTTTCCCCGCCTTTGAGGTCAGCGGCATCCAAGGCTTTCTGGTAGAGGACTTCTGCCTGGGCCTTGTGGACCTGGAAGAAGGAAAATGGCGATACTTCGAAGGCAATGCCGCAGAGGGATGCGGTGAGAGTCTTTCTTCCCCAGATGTGGTGGATTTCCGGTCCTAAGATGACGTTGCGTTTCTTATTCTGGACATCGTGGTAAAGAGAAACGACTTCGGGGAGGGCTTTCTGGATTTCTTCAGCCCAGAGGTCCTTCTTCGGCAGGTTTTCGGTGGCGGTCACGATGACGGCCATGACTTCCCCATTATCGCCGACACGCCCCATGACGTGGCGGACGCAGCCTTTTCTGGATCTCTCATTGTAGCCGGTAATGCCATGGCGGATCATGAAATCTTCCGCAAAGCGGAGAAGGCGGTTGTTTTCCTCTTCCTGAATGAGGCATTCCTGAATCGGGACGATCTGGTGCGTGCCCTGGCGGTAGTAGCCAAGAACGGGGCCGCCTGTCACCTGTCCGACAGGGACGGCCATTTTATTTCGGTAATTCCATTCATGCGGCGCGCCAAGAATCGGAAGGACGACGTCTTCGCTTGCCTTGCCGATGCGGACCATGACGTCCTTCACGCGGCGTTCCTTCGCTGCCAGCTGGCCCTCGTAGGTCAGATGGGAAATCTGGCATCCTCCGCAGGAATCATAGACCGGGCACTGGGGCACCGTACGGTAGGGAGACGGCTTCTCGACGGAAATGAGTTTCCCGGAAGCGTACGATTTCTTGATCAGGATGATCCTCGCCTTCACCGTCTCTCCAGGAAGAGCTCCCGGAACGAAGACAGTAAAATTCTCCGCCGATCCGATGCCTTCGCCATGGACACCAAGATCGCGGATCTCGATCGTATACGTCGCGTTTAATGTGAGTGGGGTATTTTTAGTAGACATAACAAGCTCCTTTGCTCCTCCCATTATACCATGGAGGGTGATGGGAAAATGAGAATATCCAAGAGCCTCGGGCCTTTCATGCATAGTAAAAGAGTGGCATCGCGCCACTCTTTTTTAAATTATTTCACTTGCCCATAGTAGGCATGGGGTCCGTGTTTTCTTTCGTAGTGTTTTTCCAGGATGTAGTTCTGTATCCTTGCATCCGGCGAGAGAAGAAATGTCTTGAGGGCCATTTCTGCGACTGTTTCCAGGACGACTGCATGGTATGCAGCTTCTTTAACATCTTTCCCCCATGTGAACGGGCCATGGTTTCTGACGAGTACGCCGGGCGTGGATTTAGGATCAATCTTGAGATCACGGAAGGTTTCAGCGATCACTTTTCCCGTATTTCTTTCGTAGTCGTCTTCCACTTCTTCTTTCGTGAGGGGTCTGGTACAGGGAACGGGTCCGTAGAAATAGTCTGCATGGGTCGTGCCAATAGGGATGATCGGCCTTCCGGCCTGTGCGAAGGCTGCGGCGTGAATGGAATGGGTGTGGACGACTCCGCCGATTTCCGGGAAGTTCTTGTACAGTTCAATGTGGGTCCTGGTATCTGAGGATGGTCTCAGATTTCCTTCCACCACTTCGCCTTCAAGGTTCACGACGACCATATCGGAAGCTTTCAGGTATTCATACGGTACGCCGGACGGTTTGATGACGATGAGGTTTCTTTCCCTGTCGATTCCGCTCGCGTTCCCCCATGTATAAAGCACGACATGATGACGGGGAAGTTCTAGATTTGCCTCCAGCACTTCTTCTTTCAGTTCTTCTAACATCCAGGCAGCTCCTTTCCCAAGGTCTGTTGAAGCTTATTTGTCTTCAATCACCCATGCTTCTTCCGCTTTGAACGTGACATAGGCGTCACCGCTGAGAAGCGTTTTCCCTGGATCGAACATGTCTACAATCCATTCCTTGTCCAATTCATCCTTGACGAAGTAGCGCACTTTTTCGCCCAGGAACATGCGGTTTACGATAGAGGTCTTGATATTGACCTTCCCCTCCGCTTTTTCCAGGGAGATCTTTATGCTTTCCGGACGGACGGATGCGACGTACCTGGCACCCGGGGTAACGGGATTGGTGGAATGGAATACGGTATTTCCATAAGCCACGTCGTTATTCCCTTTTCCTTCTACGGAAATGAGATTGGTTGTGCCGATGAAATCAGCGACGAACTGTGTCTTCGGTTCGAAATAGATTTCCTGCGGCGTGCCGACCTGATGGACTTCGCCGTCTTTCAGTACGACGACGGCATCCGACATGGAAAGGGCTTCTGACTGGTCATGTGTTACGTAAATAACGGAGAGTCCCATTTTCTGCTGGATGGTTCTTAATTCGACACGGACGCTTTCGCGGAGCTTCGCATCCAGATTGGAAAGCGGTTCATCGAGAAGAAGGACGTCCGGTTTCATGACAAGTGCTCTTGCGACAGCGACACGCTGCTGCTGGCCGCCGGACATCTGGTTCGGGAAACGTTTTTCCATCCCTTTGAGCTGCATGAGTTCCAGTGCATCTTCCACGCGCTTGATCATTTCATCTTTGGGAACCTTTTTGACTTTCAGCCCGTAAGATACGTTGTCAAAAAGGTTCATATGAGGGAAGAGCGCATATTCCTGGAATACCATGGATGTATTTCTTCCATAAGGAGGAATCCTTTCGACGTTCTTTCCGTTCAGGAGGATTTCCCCTTCATCGGGTTCATAAAATCCTGCAATCATGCGGAGGAGTGTCGTCTTGCCACAGCCGGATGGTCCCAGAAAGGTAATGAAATGGCCTCTTTCAAAGGACAGATTGACATTCTTGATCACATGGCTTTTCCCGAAATATTTATTGATATTCTTTAACTGCAATACATAGTCTGCCATACTTTATTCCCGCTTTCTTTACAGATCAAAGATATTGATTTTATCTCTTAAGATGAGCTTCACGATACCAAAAGTTGCATAAATGACAAGCATAATCCCTACTGCCGTGGCGCTCGCTGTAGGAAGGAATCCCTGATTTGCCAGACTCATGATATTGATGGATGCCAGGTTCCATTCCGGGGAAACCAGGAAAATAACAGTTGACAGCGTATTCATGGATCGCATGAAAGCATAAACGAAACTGACGGATAAGGAATTTTTCAGCATAGGAAGGACGATTTTGCGGAATGTGGTGAAACTGTTCGCGCCCAGGTTGGTCGATGCTTCTTCCAGCGAGCCCTCGATCTGCTTCAGCCCTGCTACCGCCTGCCTGTATCCGACAGGAAGCTGTCGAAGGGCCATACCGAGGATAATGATGCCGAGCGTACCCGTCATGGCCAGCGGTCCGTCGTTAAAGGCAAGGATCAATGCCAGGCCGATGAATGTACCTGGAAGGGATACCGGAAGCATGGCAAGGAAATCTATGATCGTTCTTCCGGGGAATTTCTTGCGGATGGTAAGAAAGGCAAGCGCAATGCCCAGAACTGTCGTGATGGCAGCTGTCGATATGGAAGCCACCCAGGAATTGATCATGACATGGGAGTGGATGACGCCTTCCTTGAAATATTCGAGCGTAAACGTGTAGTCATACCCGAATGCAACGGTAAAGGCAAAGAGGAATACGACTCCGATGATCATTAAGATCCCGAGGCTGAGCAGCATGGAGAATGCAAAGAGAAGCCATTTTGCAAGCGGCCCCGTGGTGACGCGGATCAGCCCTGCGACAGGTTTCCCCGTAACGGTTACGTAAGAATTCTTTTCCAGATAGTACCTCTGGATGAAGAATACGATCAGTGTCGGAATGACAAGGAAAACAGAAAGCGTGGCGCCCATGGGAAGATCCCAGGCTCCTGTGACCTGTGTATAGGCTTCTGTCGCCAGTACCTGATAATTTCCTCCGACGAGCATCGGGTTGCCGAAGTCTGCCAGAGAGTTGATGGCTACCAGAAGAAATGCACTGGCAATGCCCGGGGTTGCCAGCCTCAATGTGACAGTCCTGAAAAGATACCAGCCTCTTGCCCCCAGGTTCTGTGCAGCCAGTTCAAGATTCGGGCTGATGCTCTTAAGCACCCCTGAAATCGTGATATAGGCCAGAGGGAAGAATGCAACAGTCTGCGCCACCCACAGGCCGAATGGGCCGTACAGGTCTACCTTCAGATGAAGGAGGTTCCAGGTGATAAATCCGCGCCTGCCGAAAAGCATGATAAAGGCAAGGCCCGTCACGACAGACGGCGCCATCGTAGGAAGGAGAGCCACTACCTGAAAGAACCGCTTGCATGGCATATCCGTATAATGGATGCCGTATGCAAAGAGAAACCCGAGGATGATGGCACTGAATGTTGCCACGAAGGAAGAATACAGCGTATGCGCGAAGGCAAGGACAAATTCTTCTTCCGTCAGCGCACGGATCCAGTCACTTCCGTCCGGGACCAGCAGTATTTTCACAAATGGATAAATGATAAAAACAGCAAAAATACAACGGATATGCTGATAAGGAGCGGCGGCTCCCTTAAGAGGGCCTTGAATTCCGCCATTCCTCCTGTATGTTCATGCCCTATATCTTTTTCGCTCATAGTGACTCCTTACAATGATTTAAGAAATCTATTGTAGAACAATAATGCCTCCGCCAGAAAGGCAGAGGCATCATCTGAACCAATTTAATTTGCGAAGAATTCGTCGCAATTCTTCTGCTTATCTGCACCGGCCTTGATCAGGTCATATTCCTTGAAGAGTGGGAGCTCTTTCAGAGGCTTCATACCTTCTGGCGGAGCTACATCAGGGTTGCATGCGATACCATGGGTGGATTTTACCATGATTTCGCCAGCTTCTTTCGTCAGTACAAAGTCGATAAATGCTTTAGCTACATCAGCATCAGCAGCGCCTTTGATCAGGCCAACAGGGCAGACCGTCCAGCCGGAATTATTGTAAATCGTGCTGTGGATCTTCTGTCCCTTTGCGCTGACCAGATTCTGGTCAGAAACAAAGTTGACGCAGATCAGGTATTCTCCGGCACCTGTCTTCTGTGCTGGTGTAAATCCGGAAGGAGTGAACTGTGCTACCTGGCCTTTCAGTGCTTTCAAATAGGTCCAGCCTTTTTCTTCGCCCATGGACTGAAGAACGGAGCTGATGAATGTATTGCCTGTTCCGGATTTTCTCGGATCTGGCATAATGACTTCGCCCTTGAATTCCGGTTTCAGAAGATCATCCAGTGTTTCAGGAGCCTTGACGCCCTTTGGTTCAAATTCTTCTTTGAAACGTTTTTCGTTATAGCCGACGGACAGAGCTTCCAGGTATGTGCCATACCAGTATCCATCCTTATCCTGATACTGCGGAAGAATCATCTTCGCATTCGGTGACTTATAAGCTGACAGAAGTCCGTCAGAAGCTGCCTTTGCGTGAGCATCTGCTGTGCCGCCCAGCCATACATCCGCTTTCGGTGAATCCTTTTCAGCCTGAATACGAGCTAATGCTTCACCAGTTGGCAGGCGGATAAAGCTTACATCAGCACCGGTCTTCTTCTTGAATGCGTCCGACAGTTCCTTTGCCGTATCTTCATGGAAAGAAACATACATAACCAGTTTCTTACCCTTGAAATTCTGTGCCGCATTGGCCGATTTTGCTGCATCCCCAGAAGATGAGCCGCCGCAGCCTGCCATTAACAGAGCTGCACCTGCTAACATACCTGCAACTATAGCCTTCCACTTCATTCCACGCATCTCCTTCCAAATATATATTACCTTTACAAACGTCTTACGTATTCTTTACACATTTTAGCACACAATTAAGTTGAATTATATACTAATTATGGCTATTTGCTATTTAAGTATCGTATATTAGGTTATTTAGCACTTAGACTCATACATACCGTTCAATATATGCAAAATAGAGCCGTTTGATTCTCATTATTGGTATACTATTTATTGGAAAATAGTACCGCCATCATTTTCAATGATTGATATGTTTGCAAAAGGCATCTTACCTCCTTTCCAAATTCGCACCTCGAGGCTATTGTATAATATTTATATTAGAACTTTAATCCAACACAAAGAATAAAGAAATGGCTATTTCACATCTTCCATGGCAAGGTTAAGGGCATCTCTTGATTTTTATCGGTGCTGGTAAAATTTAGCAGCCAGCAAAGATCTAAAGGGGGAAACCGTAATGAAAATTGATGTAACGCTTGAAATCACACCTAAAATGGTACAGGATGCACAGGGGCATGATAAGAAATCTTTATCTGGACATTTGGGAACTCATTTTGATGTAATGAATAAGGAATTTCCTTTAGAGTATACCCAGAGAAGAGGAATCGTATTTGATGTCAGCGGGATCAAAGACAGGGATATCGGTGTCTTTGATGTGGATCTGGAGAAAGTTCCCGCGGATTCATTTGTCATGTTTTACTCAGGATTCATCGAGGAGGAAGGCTACGGAAGTGCAAGGTATTTCAAGGAGCATCCGCAGCTGTCTGATGAATTGATTGAGAAATTGGTCGATCTTCATATTTCATTGATCGGCGTGGATTTTGCGGGGATCAGGCGCGGCCGCGAGCATCCTGTCAAGGATCAGTACTGTGCTGATCATGGTGTCTTCATCATTGAAAACATGTGTAATTTGAAGGAACTGCTAAATAAAGATGTAATAATGAATACGTACCCTATGCATTACCAAGGCATGACCGGACTGCCCTGCAGGGTAGTTGCAGAGACGATGTAACTAAAAAGGACCTCTTTCGGGGTCCTTTTTGAATGTCTTATTTAGTTTCCTTATTTTACATTTCCCATTTCGGGTCTGCGTTGAGTGCTCTGGCTACGCCGATGAGGTCGGCTTTGCCTTCACGGAGGAAGAGGTCGGCTTCTTTCTTTGTTGTGATGCCGCCTGCTACGAGGATCGGGGTGAATACGCATTTCTTGACGGCTTCGGACATGTCGGTGAAGAAGCCTGGTTCTGCGTGGCCCGGTCTGAAGATCTGGCAGGTGCCGCCGGAGAGGTTCAGGAGGTCGATGTGTTCTCTTTCGAGGAGTTTGGCTGCTGCGCATGCGTCTTCGATGGTGCTGCCGCCTTCTTTGTAGTCGCAGCCTCCCAAGCGTACGGAGACGATGAAGTTCTTATTGGCTTTGGCTTTGATGCCTCGGATGATTTCGAGGGTAAAGCGGAGGCGGTTGGTGATGGTCTGCGGTCCGTATTCGTCGTCTCTGTGGTTGGTGATCGGCGAGTAGAACTGGTTCAGGAGGTAAGCGTGTGCGCAGTGGATTTCTACGCCGTCATAGCCGGCTTCCTGGACGCGGAGGGCTGCTGCGATGTATTTCTGTGCCAGGTCGTGGATTTCATCGACGGTGAGGGCTCTTGCCTGGTCTCTGGTCCATTTGATGTCAGAGGCGGAGACGAGATCCATGCCTGTGTAGAGTTTGCGTGTATTGGCGCCTGCGTGATTGATCTGCGCGAGGAGGCAGATGTCGGGGCGCACGTTGCGGATGGATTTCACCATGGCTTTCTGTGCGTCGATGACGGAGTCGTCGGCAAAGGAAATCTGGTGCGGGTCTGCTTTGCCCTGTGGATCGACGTAGCTGTGCTCAGTGATGATCATGCCGACGTTCGGGTTTGCTGCGATGGCGCAGTAGTGCTGCGTGATTTTTTCGTTCGGCTTGCCGCCGTCTGAGCTTTCGGTCGCGAGCGGCGGGAACACGAGACGTGTGGAGAGTTTCTTTCCTGCGAGGATAAATGGTTTTTCAATCATGTGAACAGTCCTTTCCGGCTTTTGCCTTCAAAATGAGAATTTACATGAAATATTCCAAAATGTATCTCGTTTATTAGATACATAAACCCAAAAATAGACGGCAGGATTCCCTGCCGTCTTTATTATACCTTATAATGACCGGTTATAACGAGTTACGGATGAACTCTGACAATCGGCTGATGTTCCTTTCGTTGCGGCGGTAGTATGTCCACTTGCTGAAACGGCGCGATTCCAAAAGACCTGCTCTCTGCATCATATCAAGATAATGCGAGATGGTCGACTGGGAAATCTGAGTCTTTTCGCAGATCGATCCAACACAGACACTTCTGTCAAAACGGTCTCCCTCCGGCACATGGAGTCCCTGGGGTGGAAAGTTATTCTGCGGTTCCTTCAGCCACTTTATGATGTTTAGCCGTATAGGGTTCGATAGAGCCTTGAAGATTTCTAATTCATTCATGTCTTAATTATATATTGAGAATTTATAATCTGTCAACATTTGATTTATAAATACAAATGGGCATATTCGAAAGATTTCTTTATACTGGATTTTACTCGATATTATCGGATAGAAATTTATAGGCATGGCGAAACAAAAATATTTAGAATTATTAAAATTACAATTCACTCGCAACTATAAGTCATTACTTTTTCTCAATAAGCATGAGGAAAAGAGATAGGTGGAGGATGAGATAAAAGCGTATGGGCGGAGAGCGGCAGGTTAAGAAAACCGTAAAACCTCGCGTTGCTCGTGGAGATGATGTTTCAGGCGCATACGCGCCAGCTCCCCCTACGGGGCGAGCTCTGACGCCCTTAAACCAAGGCTTCGCCTTGGGGAAAATCAAAACCATACAATCGGACTTCGTCCGAGGAACTGCACTCCTTTCTGTCACTCCGTGACATCCTTCCTCGCTGAGGCAGGTCTCAAGAGGAATAAAGAAAAAGTTTCAAATCTGATTTGTTTTTGACCTTTCGTACCCCATCCCCTACCATACTCCCTTCCCCATTTGGGAAGGCGAGTATTGGTGGGCTGCTCTGATTCCACTCAAGAGTCAGGACTCTGGAATATCGAGCGGGCGAGTTGTTTTATGTATACTCTTAATTTTTCCCATGTGAAAAGCAGGCAGTTCCCGCTGCCTGCTTTTTTGAAATAGTGTTTCTTCCCGGAAACGCTGTTTCTTCAGGAATTCTTCCTTCCCCGGAATCATTCCATTCTTGTTTTGTTATTCATATCTTCCATAAATCTTTCTCTGACGAGGTCTTCGTCGAATGTGTCGATATACTCTGCGTTCCTGCACAGAAGGCAGTAGAAGGCAACGCCTGAAACGGCACCTACGAGAATTCCTGCCGCAATCCCTAACATGGTTCCTCCCATTTCCACAAAAGTCCGGGCCCTCCCCGCCCTTCTTTTGTACTATCCCCGGTATGAATTACTTCCAGATGATTTTCATCCACTGCGGATAGGCGGTCTTGAGGTGTTCTTCGACGCTCTGGAAGAGGGCATAAATCATCGGGCGGCTTACTTTTTCTTCCGGGCAGAGGATGCTGAGATCGAGGACGAGGTTACCTTCGTTGTCGAGGTAGTATTTGAATGCTTTATACTGTTTATTGGACTTGTTCATGAGCTCTTCGAGTGCTTTTTCGTTGTTCTTCTTCTTGGCGCTCTGAGCGACAAGGAGACGGACGATGCCGTAGATGCTCTTGTCAAGGATGACGATGATTGGCAGTCTTGCGTTTTCAAGCTGCATGTGCGAGCGGAATACGGCGGTTTCCAATGGATCTTTGGCAATTTCTTCGACGGCGAAGTCTTTGAGTTTTCTCTTATCCAAGTATTCCTGGAAACTTTCTGCTTTTTTGTTCATTTCGATTCCCTCTTTCTAAATCAATAGAGCTTCCCCGGCGCCATTGCCAGGGCCAAAGCTTTTTCCCTGCATTTACTCTAACCTATCGCAAAATGGAATGAAACTATCCGAAAGTATACTTTTGAAAGGAAATGTGAGGGAAATTTCTAAAAGCAGCGGACTTTTTTGAAAGAACAGCAAGGAAGATACAAGGAAGGATAGCGATTATAAAAATAAAAGAGGATGGGGAGAGAGGAAAAAGACCGTGTAGGGAGAAAAGCAGGGAGGAAAACTGGGAAAGAAATGAAAAACCAGACAACCGCAGAGCGGGGAAAAGAAAAAACCGGACGACCAGCCTGGAGGTTGAGGGAAATCAACCCTAACCGCCACAAAAGGAATATGCTTTACTTATTAACTGCACCCCTTTCGGCCTGTACAGAACAATTGAGTCATTACCGATATTACAGAAGATTCAACTGGTATACAGTCCACTTCCCCCGAAGGTGGCAGCTTCACAAGGAATAAAGAAAGGATTTCCAATCTTATTTGTTTTGGACCTTTCGTACCCCTTCCCCTACCATACTCCCTTCCCCGTCTGGGAAGGTCAACACCACTTATTTGCTTCGCAAAGGGAAAAGAAAAACCAAACAACCTCACTCCGCTCGCAGAACCTTTTTAGATTTTAAAACTCAATGAATAATCAACCCTATCCGCCCGGCCTTTTTAGAAACTGCACATTTAAAAACCATACAACCGGCTTGCAGCCCAGGAAATGAACTTCATTCGTCGCCTTCAGCGACACCTTCCTCTACGAGGCAAGGTCAAACACCCTTAAACCTCGCGTTGCTCGTGGAAAACCTTACGACCTCGCTGCGCTCGTAGAAATAAAAATCCCCGCTCAGGACTGGCGAGCGAAGTGAGTTCCCATTTCTCCACGCAAAAAAAGCGCTCCCTTTCGGGAACGCTCTGATTTCCATTGGTGCGCTTGGGGGGATTTGAACCCCCGACACACGGTTTAGGAAACCGCTGCTCTATCCAGCTGAGCTACAAACGCATTAGTATTATTTTACAAAATGATGGTGTCTTTTTCAAGTACGACTAAAACAGATCTTTCAGCTTGGAGAAGATGCCCTTTTTCTTTTCGGGTTTTCTTCTTAAAACAGGCTCTTCTTTCTTCTCTGGCACGGGCTCGCGGCTTGGCGGCGGGGCGGACTGGCCCGGCTTGAAGGGCGGGGGCGCGGTGAAGGTGGGCATCCTTAAGACCGGCGGGGCCATGAAGTTTGGTTTCACGACGGGCGGGTGGTAGGATCTGGGCCTGGCTTCGCTTCTTCCGTACGGTACGTAGTGGTACGACTTGGCGGAGGGATCCGGGGTATTTCTCTGAACGATGTACCTGGCTCCATTGAAGTCGATGCCGCGGAGGCGTTCGAGGAGCATGGAGGCCATGACCTGCGGCGAGAAATACGAGAATGGCAGTCTCGGCGCCATGCGGGCGATGGAGGAAAGGAAGGATGTCTTCACTTCGTCCATGGAGTAGTGGAGATCTTTCCGGATTTCATCCATCAGGAGGATCATGCCCTTCTGCGTGGGGAAAAGGTTCTCGTACGGGACGAGGTTGTTTTTGTTTCCCATGCCGGACATGTCCATGAAGAAGACAAGGTACAGGTACGGCAGGGCTTCTTCGTTGTCTTTGATACGCAGGTAGAAATTCGCGACAGTGTAGTACATGTTGCGGAGCTTCGACCATTCGCCGGCCATGATGTAGAGGGAAATTTTCTGCTGGAAGGCGCGGTAAAGGATGTCCCGGGCGGTATATGGTTCACCGCGCTGGGCGAGGGTATTCTGCGATTCGCCGATTTCCCCTTCGGTCAGGCCGTAATTCTCACGGACGTTCAGGACGTAGGCCATGTGATGCCCGATTTCCGCCTTGCCTTCCTTGGTGAGGACGTAAATCTTCGGCACGCCGTGGGCATAGTCGGACTCGGGAATCTGGGAAATGACGCGCCCGGTGAGCTCGGCATGCGAGCCTTCGCCGGAGAGACCGTAACGCTTCAGGAAATCCGAGAGTGCTTTGTCCGGCAGCATGCTGACCGTCTCCTGCGGCCGGCTGTAGCGGATCCAGCCATTCTCATACAAAAGCCCGATCCGGTCATTGGCGTCCTGGCCGTAAATCTTCAGCTTGTACGGCGGTATCTTATGATGCACCGGCTTGCCGTCGAAGTAGTCGAGTATCAAAATGTCCCTGATCGATAAAGCCATCGCAGCGCCTCCTTTCCCATATATTCCGCCTTCCGCGGTCTTTCGTAAACTTTTCCATTCTTAAGTATAATACAGAAGTGATTTTTTGGGAATTGGGAGAAATATATTATTCTATATATATTTCTATTACCCGAATTGCAATAATAAGTTGAACACCCGGCGGACCTTTATGCAGTAAGTGCTGCAAGCATTTCTTCCCTAAAGCACTCCTCGGGTGTCTTATAGCCGAGTATTTTTCTTGGCAGGGTGTTGGCCCAGCACTCTACTCTGGAAATGTGTTCCACTGGGTAATCCTGGATTTTCTTCCCTTTGGGAAGAAATCGACGGAATAAGCCGTTGTGATTCTCATTCGTACCTTTGTCGCTGGAGCAGTACGGATGCGCATAATAGATCCGTGTGTGACTTAGTTTCTCTAGCTCCGACAGGCTAGAAAACTCACTG
>OLQC01000236.1_pt1 | contig 61173 bp, 68 predicted proteins | sample 1672471 | NCBI WGS metagenome assembly OLQC01 (sample SAMEA3136689, study PRJEB25190) | human gut metagenome | biome: human gut; feature: human-associated habitat; material: faeces | place: Austria | collected 2013 | reverse complement strand
AAGCCGTTCGACCCGCTCGAGGTCACGGCCTACATCCGCGCCCTGCTGCGCCGGGCAGAGACCTATGGGACGCCCGCCGAGCAGGTGGTGGTCTACCGGGTGGGCGGGTTAGAGGTCTCGCCCTCCTGCCACCTGGTCAAGGTCAACGGACAGGATATCGCTCTGACCCTGAAAGAATTTGAGCTGCTGTGCCTGCTGCTGGAAAACCGGGGCATTGTCCTCTCCCGTGACAAGATATTAGACAAGGTATGGGGGGACACCATGGGCCGGGAGAGCCGCACCGTGGACGTCCACATTCGGACCCTCCGCCAGAAGCTGGGCCCCTGCGGCGAGCGCATCGAGACCGTCCGCGGCATCGGCTATAAGTTCCAGGGCGAGGCGTGAGCGCATGAAGACCCTGCAAAAGTGCTTTCTCCTGGCTGTGGCGGTGCTCTTGGCGGTGGGCCTGGTCCGCACCCTCTGCTTTCCCAAAGAGATCAACGACTATGAAAACCGCTACGCCAGCCAGTTCCCGGCGGCTTCGACCAGTGCCTTTCTGGACGGGACCTTTCAGGACGAGGCGGAGTCTAGTCTGAGTGACCAGATCCCGTTTTCCCAGTACATGAAAAAGGCCTATAACAACACGAAAACGAGCTTCCTCCTCCACGCCATCCACGGTGTCCGGGCCCTCACCGGCGGCGACCAAGGGCGCTATGCTTCCTTCAATGGGCTGTGTCTCTACGGGGACGACTTCATCACCAACTGGCCCCGCACCCTGGCCAACAACCAGGCGGACCTGGACCGCAAGAGCGCCGTGCTGAACCAGACCTTTGCCAACCATCCGGAGTTGACCTTCTGGGTCTACTACGTGGAAAAGGACACGGATGTGGACTTTTTCACCCAGGAAAAGGCGGGCTTCTCCGAGTACCTGATGCAGCATCTCGACCTGCCGGACAGCCAAAAAGCGACCTACACCGTAGACGATTTCGACGAATTTTCCCGCCAGTTCTTCCGCACGGACACCCACTGGAATCTCTACGGCTCTTACGCCGGGTACCGCCAGCTCTTCGACGTTCTCCACTGCACCGGCACGCCCCTGGAGCCCACCGGCGACCCGGTGCTGGTGGGGGAGTTCAGCGGCGTGAAAGCCCGCCGGGTGGGGGCGGACGATGTGCTGACGGAGCCGTTCTACGCCTACTCCTATGCGTTCCCGGACATGACCGTCACCATCGACGGGCAGCCGGTGGGGGACTACGGGGACCAAGCGAATTTCCTGGCCGGGACCAGCGAAAAGAACCTGTCCTACGGCGGCTTCTACGGCGGGGACGAGGGCGAGGTCATTTTCTCCACCGGCACCACTGACCGGGGAAGCCTGCTGGTGATCGGGGACTCCTTCGACAACGCCATTCTGAAGCTCCTGGCCAGCCACTATGACACGCTCTATTCCGTGGACCTGCGTTACTACGCGCACAGCATGGGCCAGCCCTTTGATCTCACGGCCTACACCCAGGCCCACGGGATCACCAACGTCCTGCTCCTGGGGAACATCGACTACTTTTCCCAGGACACCTTTGATCCGGAGGGCTGAGCCATGGTATTCAGCAGTTTGACCTTCCTCTATCTCTTCCTGCCCCTGGTGGTCCTGCCGTATTTCCTTGTCAAAAATCGCACCTGGCGCAACGGCCTGCTCCTGGTCCTCTCCTTGTTCTTTTACGCCTGGGGAGAGCCAAAGTATGTTGTGATGATGTTGGCCGCCACTGTTGTGGCCTATGCGGGGGGACTGGCCATTGAGACCCTGCGGGGCCGCCCCAAGGCCTGCAAAGTGGCTTTTGTCCTGACGGTCTGTCTGGTGACGGCAAATCTCTTGGTGTTCAAGTACGCCAATTTTCTTTGGGATACGCTGAACAGCATCGTCTCCACCGGCGTGACCCTCCCGACCATCGCCCTGCCCATCGGCATCAGCTTTTACACGTTCCAAATTCTCTCCTACGTCATCGACCTCTATTGGGGCAAGGTACACGTCCAGAGGAATTTCTTCTATCTTCTGCTGTACGTCAGCTTCTTCCCCCAGCTCATCGCCGGGCCGATCGTGCGGTACAGCACCATTGAGGACGAGATCCTCCACCGCAAAGAGACTTGGGGCGACGTGGAAGCGGGCCTGAAGCGCTTCCTCCTGGGCCTGGCAAAGAAAGTGCTCATCGCCAACAACGTCGCCGCCATCGCGGACATGATCTACCAGGGCAACCAGAGCATCTACGGCACGGCCCTCTACTGGCTGGCGTCCGTGGCCTACACGATGCAAATTTACTTTGACTTCTCCGGGTACAGCGACATGGCCATTGGCCTTGGGCGGATGTTTGGCTTCCACTTCTTGGAGAACTTCAACTACCCCTATCTCTCCCGCTCCGCCACAGAGTTTTGGCGGCGGTGGCATATCTCCCTCTCTTCCTGGTTCCGGGATTACATCTACATCCCGCTGGGGGGAAGCCGGGTCAGCCGCCCCAAGTGGGTGCGGAATATTTTCATCGTCTGGGGCCTCACCGGCTTCTGGCACGGAGCCGCTTGGAATTTTCTCCTCTGGGGCCTGTATTACGGCGTCCTGCTGGTGGTCGAGAAATTCTGGCTGGGGAAGGTGCTGGACAAACTCCCCAGTGTCCTGCGCTGGTTCTACACATTTTTCGTGGTGAACCTGGGCTGGGTGTTCTTTCATCTCAGTGACCCTGCCTTTCTGTCCTACGCCCTGCATGTCATGTTCCGCTGGCAGGCGACGGATTGGCCCAGGGTGTTGACGGCCAACTCAGACATCTTGTTGGGCATCCTCTGGTTCCCGCTGGCGTTCCTCTTTTCCTTCCCGGTGTGGAAGAAGCTGCCCCGGCCCAAGGGCTGGAAGGGCGCTTTGGCGGCGGATTTGGGCTATGGGATCTTATTGATGCTATGTATCCTGTATATTCTCAGCTCGTCCTACAACCCCTTCATCTATTTCCGCTTCTAAGCAAACGAACACCCAGAGAACAGCGAACACATCATGTGCTGTCCTCTGGGTGTTGTTTAGTCGTTCGGATACACTAGTTCGGATACACTACCTTGTCCAAAATGCCCGTCATCGCGGCCAGCACGATACCGTAGTTGCAAATGGGCACGCCCTGTTCCTCCGCCTGGGCGATGCGGTTTAAGACATGCCGGCGGTTGAACATGCAGGCCCCGCAGTGAATGACGAGGTCATAGGGCGTGAGATCCTGGGGGAAGTCATTGCCCCGCACAAAGTCAAAGGAAAGTCCCTCACCGATCTTCTTCCGCAGAAGGTTTGGGATCTTGACCCGCCCGATATCCTCCGTCGTGGGGGCATGGGCGCAGGCTTCGGCCACCAAGATTTTTGCATCCTCTGTCAGCCCTGCCAGGGCCGCTGCGCCCTTCCGAAAGACGGTGATATCGCCCTTATACCCGGCAAACAGGATGGAGAAGGACGTCAGCAGGCTCTCTTCCGGCTTTGCGGCCCAGACGGTGGGGAAGGCCTGGGAATCCGTGATGATGAGCTTCGGGGGCTTCGCCAGCGCTGACAAGGTCTGTTCCAGACAGTCCGCCGTGCAGCTCATGACGGAACATTTTTTGTCCAGCAGTTCCCGGATGGTCTGGACCTGGGGGAGGATCAGCCGCCCCTTGGGGGCCTGAATGTCCTGGGGCATCACCAGCAGGACCGTGTCTCCGGCCTGGGCCAGGTCTCCGGTGATGGAGTTGGCCCAGAAATCATCGGGGATGCACTGGACCAGCGCCTGCCGCAGCTGGGGGATGTTCTCCCCGGTCTTGGCGCTCACGGGCAGGACCGGCAGCCCGCCCAGCTGGATGGAAAGCTCCGCCAGCACGGCGGAGGCATCCTCCGGCGTATCGTATTGGTCGCATTGGTTCAGCAGGGCCAGGACCGGCAATTTCTTCTCCTGAAACTGCCGGTACCAGGCCAGCTCCTCGTTGGCCCGCCCGGTCAGCACGAGAATGGCGACGTCCGTTTTTTCCAAGGCCTCTTTGGTCTTCTGGACCCGCAGCGCCCCCAGCTCACCCGCGTCGTCCAGTCCGGCCGTGTCGATGAACACGACGGGTCCCACGCCGCGCAGCTCAAAGGCTTTGTAGACTGGGTCCGTGGTCGTCCCGGCGACAGGGGAGACCAGGGAAATGTCCTGTCCCGTCAGGGCGTTGATGAGCGAGGATTTCCCAGCGTTTCGGTTGCCGAAGAGGCCGATGTGCAGGCGGCTGGCCCGCGGGGTATCTTGCAATCCCATAATAGATTCCCTCGATTCTTTGCGAAGTTGTAGTGTGATGGTTCTATTGTACCGTGTTTTCCGGCAAAAGCAAGAGATGCTTCTCCGGGAAACTAAAACGTCCCCCTGCGCTCTGTCTAGCGCAGGGGGACGAGGGGGTTCAGAAGGGAATCGGCTCAGATGTCAGCCTTCCACAGGCCGTGGAGGTTGCAATATTCGTAAGCGGCCAGAGGTTTGTCGCCGGGGGCCACGGCGAAGGTGACCTTGGGCTCCTGGCCGGGCTTAAGCTCTTTGCGCTGGTTGCCCTGCTCGGTGTGCAGTGCGATCCACTGGATGTAGTGCTTCTCCTCCATGGGGTGGGTGACGGAGCCGACGGAGACGGTGACCAGGTTGCCGTTCACTTCGACCACAGGGACATGCTTTTCCTTGGCGGCGTCGGTGGTGTTGGCCACCAGCTCCTTCATCTCTTCGCCGCAGCAGCTGACCTTGGGGCCGTTGTCCTGAACGTAAGCGACGATATTCTTGCAGTGAGAACATTGATAGAACTTCATAGTGATAACTCCTTTTCTGTTGAAAATTGGTTGAAATTTTATTTTTAGGTTGTGCTTGGTTTCTTCTTTGTGTTATAATAATACCATGAGACCGGGGGGATCTACTGTGATGTTATCACCAAAAACCAGAAAAAATCAAAAAATTGACCGGGTTTCCCAGGGAGGGCCACAGCCATGAACCGAGATATTGTTTTTTATAATTACATGACGCCGGAGCAGCAGGACTTGTTGAACCGCTCCATGCGGCAGGCCAGCTTTCGCAAGGGCCAGATCGTCCACCGCCACGGGGACAGCTGCGTGGGGCTGATTTTTGTCCGCAAGGGCCGCCTGGCCTTTTCCATCCTCTCCGAGGAGGGGCGGGAGATCACCGTCTTCCGGGTGGAAAAAGGGGAGGTCTGCATCCTCTCCGCCGCCTGCATTCTGCGCAGCCTGGAGTTTGAGAGTCAGATCACAGCAGAGGTCAGCACCGAGGTTTCGATTTTACCGGCCCCCACCCTCTCCCAGCTGATGAACGCCAACCATGACGTGGAGCGCCTGGTCTACAAACAGGCCGTCTGGCAATACTCCGGCGTCCTGCGGACCCTCCAGCAGATCCTCTTCCTCAGCCTGGAAAAGCGCCTGGCGACGTTTCTGCTGGACGAATGTCGCCGCCGTAAGGCCCAGTCCTTTTCCGCTACCCACGAGCAGATCGCCCGCTACATCGGCTCCTCCCGCGAGGTGGTCACCCGGATGCTCAACCAGTTTGCCGACCGGGGGCTTGTGAAGCTGGGCCGGGGAAGCGTCACCGTCCTGGACCCAGACGGCCTGGAGGACATTTTGCTGTAAGGGGATCTGTTGCAACCACATCCATAAACATAGAAAAAAGCAGGTGCGTGAAATTTTTCACGCATCTGCTTTTTGCTGTCAAAAGAAATTAGAAGTAAGCGGAATCGCTCTCGCCGGGGGCGCCCATCAGGTCCACGAAGTAGGGGGCCACGACATAAACGCCGGTGGCGACCTTCATAATGTGACCGTTTTCGGTGTAGATGACGCCGGAGATAAAGTCCAGCAGGCGGCGGGCCACGGTGTGGTCCGTGTTGGCCAGGTTCAGCACCACGAACTTCATATCCCGGAGAAGGTCCGCGACTTTAGAGGCCTCCTTGTATTCCTTCGGCGTGACCAGCACGATCTGCATGTCGGCGCCGCTGCGGATCGGCTGTACGCCCTGGGGAGCCCAAGTCTGCTGAGGGGGTTCCTCCTCGTAGGTGTAATGATCGTCCACGTAAGTATCGTCTTCGTAATCTTCGTACATATCTTCGTCCGGCTTTCGGCGCAGAGCGCTTAAGAATGACATGTGCGGTACCTCCTCTGTATTGATGGGCCATTGAGCGGCCTAGTCTCCCAATATAACAAGAACGCGACCCTTGTTTCTATTAAGTGTTTTATACATGATACTACAAACAACGATGAATTTCAAGGCTTTTACGCAATAAATTATGCGCTTTCCTGCGCCATCCCCGCAAGATCGGGGGAGTTATGTAACTTTCTGATGCACAAAAAAAGATAAGAAACCTCTCAGTTGCCTTCTGCATACTCCTGCATGAGCTGCAAGAGCTGTTCCTCGTCCTTGTCGTCCAGCCCGTGGGCGTTGGCCAGGTGTTCGACGTGATGGGTCAGCTCGTGGGCCAGGGTCGTGTAAAGCTCTTCCTTCCAGGTTTTCTCATCCCAATGCTCCCGCCGGGCGGAGGCGAGAAAGGAGCCATAATATAGCTGGATCGAGTTACCCAGATAGCCGTCCTGGATATACTCCCCCATGAAGTAGACCTCGCCCTCCGGGAACATGGGGTCGCACTTGGCCTCTTCCTCCAGCAAAATGCCGCCGTTCAATTCGTCAAAAAAGACCGGTGGAAACTGCTCGGCCATCTCGTCCAGCAGCTCCGCTGCCTGGTCAAAGGTCAGTTCCATAAAAATTACCTCCGTTTGGTTTGGGGTTCATCGGGTGTATTCCGTATCCTCCAGCATGTTTCGCAGAGAATAGAGCAGAAGCAATGCCACAGGCAGATTGACGATTCCGGCGGCGATCAGTCCGCCGACAGCGCCGCCCGGCAGGCGGAAATAGCCAAAGAGCAGCGTGCCCACGATCACGCCCGGCAGCGTCAGCAGCAGGAGGATCACCAGGTACAGCACCATGAGCAGCGTTTTGTTTGCCCCGCTCCAAAAGCGCTCCACCAGCAGGTCGCCGCTCTGGAACAGCAGGGCATACGTCAGCCGGGAAAACACGCAGTCCAGTATACTGCCCGGTCCAAGCCCCAGCAGGAGACACACCGGCACAAACGTTACCACGGCCTCCATCCCCGCCGACGGCAGCAAGGCCCGCAGGCATTGGAGCAGCTTGGCAAAGGCCGGCTCCGGCACGAGATAGAGGAAGGGCTTGCCCAGCTCCCGGCTGAGCCGATTCTGCCCCGTGGAAAAAATCTGCAAGTAAACGGACAGACCGAACAGCGTCAACAGTCCGGCGCTCCGCCAGAGCACCGCCAGCACGATCACCACCCCGGCAAAGGCCAGGCTGGCAGGGGAGAGGAGCAGCCAGCCGCCCCGCGTGTCCTCCCGTTTCTGCTTATAGTAGAAGGCCGAGGCCCCCCAGCCCTTGCCCAGGCCGGTTTTCCCCAGCCTGATCTTGCCGGGGGCGGCGTCCAGGTTGCCCTCTTTCTTGGCGGCAATGGCAGACTGGGCCAGCTCCGCCGTCCGCAGGACGTCCTCATACCAATCCCCCGGAAAGCGGACCAGCAGTACGACCATGACCGCCAACCACACCGCGCACAGGGCCAGACCAGGCCACCAGCGATCCAAGCCCAGCACCCCGGCAAAGCTCCAGCCCAGCCAGCCGCCCACGGGGAAGAGCTTCACCGGCCAGCCATTGGCTGCGTTCACCAAGCCGGCCAGCCGGTCCTGGGGCGACTGCCAGCCGCCCAAACAGACCCAGCCCGCCAGGGCCAGCAAGCAGAGGATCAGAACGCTTTGCAGGACCTTCTGGGCTCCCGGCCGGTTGCTGGTGTAGGTATAGAGGGTCATGGCCGTGACCTGCCCCAAAAACAGGGCCAAGACATACCCCAGACACATGGCCGCCATGCCCAACGCCGAGATGTGATAGCTGCTGTGCAGCCACCCATACTGATACAGCAAAACCAAACCAACCAGCAGGGTCGTACTCATCTGCCGAAGCAGGGCATAAAACAATGCCTGCGTCCGGCGAATGGGGGAGGGGAAGAGCAGATTCACGTCCGCCATGGAAAAGACTGACCCGCCCTTGGCAAACCCGTTCCAAAGCCCCAGGAGAAACACCAGCAGAAACAGCCCGTTCCCCATGGCGGCCAATTCGTGCAGGTCCCGCACATGGTCGCTTGCTAACCCGCTGCTCCCCACGGCAGCGAAGAGAAACAGCAGGACTAAGATCACTACATACAGCAGCCGCCCAGGGTGCCGCAGCAGGTCTCGCACCGTATTTTTCAGCCGGGCGGCCAAAAGATAGCTCAGAGCGTACATGGCGGCTGGCTCCCTTCGGTGACGGAGAAGAAGAGATCCTCCAAACTGTGGGTACTTCCTGCTTCAGGATCGTTGTGCTGGGTGGCGACGAAGCGGCCGTCCTTCATAATATGCGTCACGTCCCAGTAGTCCTCCACGCTGTCGATCATGTGGGTGGAGAGGAGCAGGGCATTGCCCTCGGCTTTCTGTTCCTGAAACAGCAGCTTGAGCTCTTTGATGGCGTGGGGATCCAGGCCGATCATCGGCTCGTCGAAGATGAGCAGCTTGGGTCGATGCACCAGCCCACAGCAGATGGAGAGCTTCTGCTGCATCCCCTTGGACAGCTCCCGCCCCAGCTTGTCCCGCTTGTCGGCCAGCTCAAAGCGATCCAGCAGTTCGTCTCCGTAGCCGTCATCCTCCAGCCGGTAGGCTCGGCGGATGAACTCTAGGTGCTCTGCCACGGTCAGCAGGTCATAGACCGCAGGGGTTTCGGGGAAATAGGCCAGCAGGCGCTTGGCCTCGTCGGTCTTGTTCCAAAAACCGCCGATGGTGATGGTGCCGGTGTAGCGCAGCAGGCCGGAGATGCATTTGATGAGGGTGGACTTGCCCGCCCCGTTGGGGCCGAGCAAAATGGCAATCTGCCTGGCCTCGACGCGAAAACTGATGTCGTCGTTGGCCAGGGTCCTGCCGTAATATTTGGTGACGTGTTCCAGGGTCAGCATATAGGGCTCCTTCTTGGGTGGGGGAAATAAGACTCTGGTCGAGTGTACCACACAGGGCTTCCTGCGTCAAGAAAACCAGGGAAGCATTGACAAGAGGGGGCGGTATCAGGTAGAGTTATCGAGGATAGCCTATACGACACAACACAACAAGACCCACGCGACAAAATCCACGCGACAAAGGAAGGAGTTTTTCCATGCATTGGTTGAAACGAAGCGCGGCCGCTTGTCTGGCCGTGTTGCTGCTGCTGACCAGCCTGCCCATGGCGCTGGCGGCCCCGTCTGACCAGCCCCTCACGCGGGGAGAGACGGCCAGCATTTTGCTGGACGCAGCGAAAGATTACAACAAGAACGTGACCTATCAGGACATTCTCAAAGGCTATCCCAACGGAGACCTGGATGAGTCCGGCTCCGTCACCCGCGCCCAGGCGCTGGTCATGCTCCAGCGGGCCTTCGGCGGCTTACCGGCACCGAAGGGGGACAATGCCCGCAGCGGTTACCCCGCCGCCAGCTTTACGGACGTGCCCAGTTGGGCCAAGGCTGAGCTGAAGCCTGTCTTCGATGCGGGCATCGTGGCCGGGACCAGTCCCACGACCTTCTCCCCGGACCGCAACATCACCGGGGCGCAGCTGGACCTCTTCCTCCGCCGGACCTACGCCCTGGAGGGGACGAATCTGAAAGACGATTTCTACGCCACCGTGAACAAAAGTGTGCTGGACAAGAGCGTCATCGCCCCCGGCACCATCGGCTGGAGCGCCTTTACGCAGGTCGGGGAAAAAGTGGATGCAGAGGTGGCCGGGATCATCCGGGAGCTGGTCAAGACCGGCGGCCAGACCGCAGGCGAGAAAAAGCTCGTGGCCCTCTACCAGAACATCCTAAATATCAACGCCCGGAATCAAGCCGGTATCACCCCCATCCAGCCCTATCTCACCGCCATCGACCAGGCCCAGAGCATCGGGGAACTGATGGCCGCTTCAGACAAGCTCTATCAGGACACCGGTGTGAGCCTTCTCATGGGTTTCTCCCTGACCATCGACAACAAGGACAGCAACCACTATTTGTTGCAGTTCGGCGCCCTCTCCCCCCTGCTGGGGCAGACCGGGTATGAAGGAGCCACGGACGCCCAGAAGTCTGCCTATCTGACCTACGTCCGCACCCTGCTGTCCCTGGTGGGCCAGTCGGAAGCCGACGCTGCGGCCCAGGCGGACGCCCTCTGGGCCGCTGACGCCAAGCTCGCCGCTGCCTCTTACAGCAACCAGGAGCTGGGCGACGTGGACAAGACGTACAACCTCTATACCATGGCCCAGCTCAAGGCCCTCTTCCCCAACGTGGATCTGGACCAGATGTTCCAGCGCACGGGCCTGACCCAGACGAATCAAATTTTGGTGATGGATCCCGGCTGTCTGCAAGCCTGCGCGGAGTTCTTCGATGCAGCCAAGACCCCCAACGCTCTGGAACTGCTCAAGGCTTACGCCCGCCTGAACCTGGCCAATGGCCTGGGCGGTCTGCTCAACCAGGAATTTACCGATGCCAGCAATGCATTTAACTTGGCCTATTTCGGCCAGGACCTCTCTGCCCCGCTGGAGGATACCGCCGCGTCCTATGTCCAGACCATGATGGGTGGTTACCTGGGCCAGGCCTACGCCCGGCGCTATTTCTCCGCCGAGGCCAAGCAAAACGTGGAGAATATGGTCCGGGATATGCTGTCTGTTTACCGCAGCCGCATCCAGAAACTGGACTGGATGAGCGAGGCCACCAAGGCCAAGGCCCTGAAAAAGCTGGACACCATGAAGCTGAACCTAGGCTATCCCGACACCTGGGAGGATGAGTTTGACGGTGTGGACATCCTGTCCGCCGACCAGGGCGGAAGCTTTTACAGCAACGTGATCTCTATGCAGCTGGCTGGGATCAAAGCCCTGCCTGCATTGCAGAAAGAGGGCGTGGACAAGACGGCCTGGCCTATGGGCGTCTGCTCAGTCAACGCCTGTTACAGCCCCACCGACAACTCCATCACCTTCCCAGCGGCCATTTTGCAGGTTCCCTTCTACGATGTGACAGCCTCCTATGAGGAGAACTTGGGCAAGATCGGCTATGTCATCGCCCACGAGATCACCCACGCTTTTGACAACAACGGGGCCAAATACGATGAGAACGGCAACGCCGCCGACTGGTGGACCGCCTCGGACTACGCTGCCTTCCAGAAGCTCTGTGACCGCGTGACTGCCCTCTACGATGGGAAGGAATCCGCCCCCGGTATCCCCTGTAACGGGGCCTTGACTCTCTCGGAAAACATCGCCGACCTGGGTGCCGTCGCCTGCGTCACCGAGATCGAGAGCCGCCAGGCCAAGCCGGACTACGCCACCCTCTATCGCTCCATGGCCGAGATCTGGGCTTCCAGTTACGGCCGGGAGATGCGGGCCTATCTGGCCCAGGTGGATGTCCACGCGCCCGATAAACTTCGGGGCAGCCTGGTCCTGCAAAATTTCAGCCAGTTCTATGGCGCCTTCGGCATCACCGAGCAGGACGCCATGTGGCTGGCCCCCCAGGACCGGGTGACCATCTGGTAAAGGAGACACAAGCAATGGAACAAGAACTGAACACCCTGCGGGAAAAATTTGTCCAAGATCTCTTCGTCTCTCAGGGCTTGGGGGCCGTCATAGACGAAGCCCATTACGGCTACGCCAAGTGCTCCATGGAGATCGAGCCACGGCACTGCAACGCCCTGGGCATCCCCATGGGCGGGACCATCTTCACTCTGGCCGACTTCGCCTTTGCGGTGGCGTCCAATCAGCGGGGCCGGGCTGTGGTCACCCAGGCCTCGCAGATCACCTTCCTCAAATCCGCCCGCGGCAAACACCTCACGGCAGAGGCACATCAGGTGAAGGACGGCAAACGGGTCTGCTTTTACGAGATCAACGTCACCGATGAGCTGGGGACCGAGGTGGCCTTCGTCACTGTCAATGGCTATGTGGTCAAGCAGCCGGAAGAAAAATAACCAGGAAAAGACGTTGGTGCCCAGTTTGCCATAACAGATACAGAATAGAACACAGACACGGGAACCCACCCGATCGTGGGGACCCGTGTCTTTGTCATCGTTTCACAATACAGTGTTAGAGTCAATGGATGAGGAGCCGGGAGATTTCTATGGTCAGGATCTTCAGCATGACGCCCGCAGAGGCGAGATAAAACCAAACCTCCCGCAGCCCTTGGGATTTGGCGATGGGTGTGGCGATGGCGGCGATCAGGATCAGCGCCGCCCCCACACAGCCGATCAGCGTGGGCACGCTGACCAGCGGGAACAGGCTAGGGGCGCAGCTGCCGTCGATGGCGTGCTGGATGGTTTTGTCCAGTCCGTCCCGCGCTGCGGCGAAGCAGCAGATGAGCAGACCGAAGAGTAGCACGAAAAGGGTCCTGCGGCCCCAATACACGATGTTCTCCCGGTGCCAAATGGAATCTCCCAGAAAGCCCAGGAGGACGAAGAGCAGGATCGTGGTGGCGGTGGTCACGCCGTTTCCGAAATAGAGCTTCATGCTTTTCCCTCCTCCCGTTGGGTCTGCTCCATCCGCCGGATAAAGCAGTCAATGTGCGTTTGCAGCTGCTGAATGACTGCTTCTTTGTCTTCTGTGCCGTCGTAGATGCTGTAAAGCAGGTATATGGGTCCGTAAAATTCTAGGGCCAGTTGCATGGCGCTCTCGTTGGAATCCGTCATGGTACGGAAAATCTCTGCCATGTACGCCACCGGCCCGGAGGCCAGGTAGTTTTGATACAACGTGGCAAAGGCGGGGTCCCGGTACTGCTCTAAGGTGAGCAACTTGCGGAAGCGGGCGGAAAATCCATCCTCCGTCCAGTGGCGGAACTGGGCGACGCTGTAAGTCCGAATCTTTTCGGCGGGGGTGTTTCGGTAGGCTTCGGCAAAGCCGTCCGGCTCGGCGTCCGGCATTTGATAGGCCTGGGCTCGCTCCTGATCCAGTTTCCCCATGCGGGCGGTGATGCGGTCTAAAATTTCCTGCTTGCTGGTGTAATGCTTGTAGAGCGCCCCTTTGGTCATGCCCAGCTCGTTGGCGATGTCGCTCATGGAGGTGCCCAGATACCCGCGCTGGGAAAACAGCGCCAGAGCCGTGTTCAGGATGCGTTCTTTGGTTTCTCCTGCCATAAAATTTCCTCCTCGCTAATTGGTAACCGTTCGGTCACTGTCCATAGTATAGTAAACGAACGGTTACTTGTCAAGAGAATGAAAAAAATCACTGCCTGGAAAATAGCTTCTCAGGCAGTGATTTTTTCGTTTGCTTGGGGCAGCACAACGTGTAGTTGAGCGCTGTTATTTTTTTGTTGGACTTCTACCGTACCGTGTAGCTGCGACACGGTCTCCTGAAGGATCGACAGTTCCATGGCGGAAAACGGGTTGCTTTCCTGCGGTGTTTCAGAAAGCGACGGAGCCTGGCAGGAGAGGGTGAGGGCTTTGTCCGTGAGCTGTGCAGAGAAATGGATCGGCACCTGGGGCAGCGTACACTGGGTGGCCAGGTGATATGCGCTGTCCAGCAGGCAGGTGAGGACGCTGCACAGGGTCACGTCAGAAAAGGGGAGCAGTTCAGGCAAGGCGCAGTCAAACTGAAACGGCAGACCGGCCTGGGTGAAGAGGTTCCCCTTGACCGAGAGCAAAGCGTTGAGCAGACGGTTCGGGCAGTAGTCCGGGTGCTGTTCCAGCTGGTCGGACACGCCGTTGAGAATGGCCGAGGCCCCTGGCCCGTCGTGCTGCTCCATGAGGGTATAGGCTGTTTGCAGCTGGTTGCGGATGTCGTGGCGGATGCGGGAGGCGTCTTCTAAATCGGCTTGGTACTGCTCATAATAAAGCTCCTGCTGCTCCAGGAGATAGTCGAACCACCCAGCCCGTTCCTCGGCGGCAGCTTTTTCCATGAGCTGCTTTATGGAGCGGAACAGAAAAACATCGGCCACGACACAGAGCAGGATCGCCAGAAGTAGGGCCAGGGAATACCCGGTGCTGACAGCGCCTTTTGCATGGCGCTCGATGAAGAGAACGGAGATCACCAGCAGGATGGACTGGGAAAGGGGAAAGAGCAGGTAATCATGCAGAATATCTAAACGTTCTTTTTTACGGGGTACGTCCAGCAGGCAGGCCAAGAGAATATTGTCGATCATACGGGCGTTTCCTCCTCTTGTTGTGGCAAGATCGAGGCAGGAACAGGAGAAGTGGAGGGGGCAGGCAGCTGAAGAAGCAGGCGAATTTGAAAGATGTCGTTGGCCGTCTGGATCTCCATGGTCCCCTTGTGCTGTTCTGCGATGGTTTGCAAGATGAGTAGGCCCAGGCCGTGCTGGGTGCCGTCCTCGGCTTTGCGGCGGCGCTCCAGCTTGGGCTGGGAGCCGGGTGGGATGGGGTTTTGGCAGGTCAGCAGCAAAAAGCCGTTGACAAGGTAGGCGGAGAGGTCGATGCGGCGCAGCTCCGGCCCGCCGGACTGCACGGCGTGGTAGGCGTTATCCAACACATTGGTAAACAGACTGCACAGCGTTACCCCAGACAGGGAGAGAGGCTCTGGTAGTCTGCAATCGAAAGAAAACGCAATGTTTTTCTGCCGGTACAGACTGCCCTTCACCCCCAAAATAGAATTGACGATGCGGTTGGGACAGTAGACCGGATGATGGTTCAGCTGGCCGGAAATGCCGTCTAAGATCGTCCGGGCGTTGGTCTCATCCTGCTGGTCCATGAGCTGGTAAGCTGTTTGCAGCTGACCGCGGATATCCTGACGTATTTTGCGGGCGTCATCCAGATCGGCCAGGTATTGGGCATAGTAAATGCTTTGCTGGTCCAGCAGGTAGCGGGACCAGGCGGCACGCTCCTCAATGGCCGCTTTCTCGATGAGCTGCTTCATGGAGCGGAAGAGAAAATAGTCCGCCACAACGCAGAACACACAGGCTCCGGCCAAGATCGCGCAGTAGATAGAAGCACGCTCGTCCTGGGCATGGGACTCCAGAAAAATATTAGAGATGACCAGCAAGACGGCCTGGGACAGCGGAAAGAGCAGATAGTAATACAACACGCGGGCAGGGGCTTTGCGGATGAAGCGATCCCAAAGCTGTACGGTGATGAAACAGAAAATAGACAGCAGGATGAAATATGTCAGCCGGATCAAAAGTGTGGAGGTCGGGTCTGCGGCCAAGGTCATGTAATCCATCGGGTCGCCCTCTCCCCGTAGGAAGAGGCAAAGATAAAAGACCAGCGGTTCCGGCAGGGTGGACACGACGATGATGGTCGCCCAGGCCAAAAACCGTCGCTGGAGAGAATGCTTGGATAAGAGAAGACAGCACACGCCGAGAAAACTATACTGTACGATGGGATTGAGAAACTGGCGGTAGGGCAGGCCAGGACATAGAAAGCAAAACGTAGAAAACGCAAACGAGATGAGACTGATGAGCAGAGAAAACATCTTTTTCCGCTTCAGCGCCAAGAGATAGGCCAGGGTATAGTTATAAAGAAAGGCGGCAGGAAGGGGCGAGATGAACCAGAAAATACTGTTAAAAATGCCGTTCAAAGGCTGGGAACCTCCTTTGTCTGCTGGGTGATAAGGTCTAAGAAAACGCTCCGAGAGGCACGCCATTGGGATTGACTGATGGGAATGCTCTCGCCGGAGGAAAGCTGGAAAAATTTATTGAAGCTGTTTGACGGTGTAAGGATCGCTTGGACATGCCTGGGATTGACCAGAAAACTTTTGTGACACTGGACCATCTTTTGCTGGATCTCCTGGGGCAGCGAAGAGAGAGAGCCGGAGACGACATACGTGTTTTTGGGGGTATGGATGCTCAATTTTCGCATGTGGCTCTCGATGTATAAAATATCGGTCAGAGGGAGAGAAAACGCCCCTTCCCTGGTCTGGATGGAGAGGGTGATGGGCAGTGCTTCCAGCCGATCCACTGCCTTTTGCAGGGATTTTTTAAGAAGAACGGGGTCCAGCGGCTTCAGAAGAAAATAAATATGCTCTGTTTCATACACGTCCGAGCAGTATTCTATGTAACCGGTGATGAAGATCACCTGTGTCTGAGAGGGGGAGGGGAACAGCTGTTTGGCCAAAGAGATGCCATTATCTTGGCCCAGTTGGATATCCAGCAAGGCGATGTTGGGCGGAGTTTTCTCTGCTGCCGCTTGCAGGGCGCGGATCGAATGAAAGACGCTGATCTGGAAGGAACCGGGGAACAGTTGCTGCACCTTGGCACACAGGCTGGACGCAAAGAGGGCGTCGTCATCGCAGATGTAAATGGTGTACACGTTGATCGTTGTCCTTTCTTAGACATGCAACCTATTATAACAAGAATGTAAGATAGGAAAAAGAGCGGAAACGAGTTGATTTTGTCGATAAAGTGGTTAATTTTGCAAAGTGGGTTTTCTGGGGAGGGGAGAGATGGTAGTATCCCTATGGAATGCTTCCCGACCCTTCCTTGCTTTAAAATAGTTTCTTGTGCAACTAATTATAGAAGAAAAATGGCAGAAGAGCAAGGGGGCCTTAGAAGAGAAAAACCGGGAGCCACGTTTCACTACGCGGTTCCCGGTTTTATGGTTTGGCCAGTTGACTTTTTTACTTCCGCTTAGGAATTTTCTTGTGAATGGCTTCCAGCCGATTGAGTGCCTCGTTCAGGGTCTCGTCCTTCTTGGCGAAGTGGAAGCGAATGAGATGGTTCACGGGTTCCCGGAAGAAGCTAGAGCTGGGCACGGCCCCCACGCCGACCTCCTTGGCCAGGACCTGGCAGAACTCCAAATCGTTGTCATAGCCGAAGGGCGTGATGTCCATGAGGACGTAATAGGCGCCTTGTGGCTCACTGAACTCCAGCCCCACGTCCTTCAGTCCCTTGAGGAAGAGGTCGCGCTTGTGGGTGTAGGTCGCCTGCAATTTGTCGTAGTAGTCCTGCCCAAAGTTCAGGCCGGGGATGACGGCCTCCTGCAAGGGCGCGGCGGCCCCTACGGTCAGGAAATCATGGACCTTTTTGATCCGCTCGGTGATTGCCTCCGGGGCGATGGTGTAGCCCAGCCGCCAACCGGTGATGGAGTAGGTCTTGGAGAGAGAACTGCATGAGATGGTGCGCTCCCACATGCCGGGCAGGGAGGCAAAGTAGACATGTTTGTGGGGCGCGTAGACGATGTGCTCATAGACTTCATCTGTGATGACGTAGGTGTCATACTTCTGTGCGAGGTCTGCGATAAACAGAAGCTCCTCCTTGGTAAAGACTTTGCCGCAGGGGTTCGAGGGGTTGCAGAGAATGAGCGCCTTGGGGTGCTGCTGGAATGCCTGCTCCAGCTCCGCTGGGTCAAAGTTAAATTCCGGCGGATGCAGGGGCACATAGACCGGTTCAGCCCCGGAGAGGATGGTGTCGGCCCCGTAGTTTTCATAGAAGGGGGAGAAGATGACGACTTTATCGCCGGGGTTGGTCACGGTCATCATGGCGGCCATCATCGCCTCGGTGCTGCCGCAGGTGACGACGATCTCCCTGTTGGGGTCCACGGGGTGGCCCATAAACCGGGTCTGCTTCGCGGCCAGCGCCTCCCGGAAGCCCTGGGCGCCCCAGGTGATGGAATACTGGTGAAAGTCCTCATAGGCGACTTGAGAAAGACGGTCCATCAGTTCCTTGGGCGGGTCAAAGTCGGGGAAGCCCTGGGAGAGGTTCACGGCGTTGTACTGGGCTGAGATGCGGGTCATCCGGCGGATGACGGAATCCGTAAAGGTATTGGTGCGGTTAGACAGTGTCTGCATGGTTCGTCTCTCCCTTGACATAAGATTTTTGATCATTGAGGATGTGCTTGGGATCCAGGGCGTTTTTGATTTGGTTCATGGCCGTTAAAACCTCCGGCTGGGTTTGGCGGAGAAAATAGCTGCGCTTACTCAGGCCGATGCCGTGCTCCCCGGAGGCCACGCCGCCCAGCCGGTAGGCTTCCTCATAGGCTTGCTCCGCAGTTTCGTGGAGCAGCTTGTCCCACGTCTCCTGGTCCCGGCCGTCCCGCATGACGCAGAGGTGCACGTTGCCATCCCCTGCGTGGCCGAAGCCGATCATCCGCACGCCGGACTTGGCTTCCAGCGCATGGATGAAGCGGATAAATTCAGCGGTCTTGCTGATGGGCACCACGATGTCCATCGGCTCCTGCTCGGAGACGGCCTCCGCCGCCTTGACCAAAGCCCCGCGCACTCGCCAGATCTCAGCGGCCTGGGCCGCGTCTTGCAAGGTGATGACTTCCAAGGCACCCTGGGACAGCACCAGCTCGTTCACGCGGTTCAAACTTTCCTGCACTTCCAGCGCCCGTCCGTCAAAGGTCAGCAGTAAATAAGACCCGGCATCCGGACGGGGATACTTGGAACCGGAATAGGCTTCGCCCAGCTCGACCACCGAGCGCTCCAAAAACTCCACGGCGGTGGGGTTGGCCCCGGCCTGCAAGACGGCTAGCACACTGCGGATTCCCGTGTCTAAATCAGGATAGGGGACCAGTACGCTCAGCGAAGTCTCCGGCTTGGGGAGCAACGCCAACGTGCAGCGGGTGATGACGGCCAAGGTCCCCTCAGACCCGATGAGCAGCTGCTTGAGGGACAGGCCGCTGGCGTCCTTGATCTGCTTGCCGCCCAGCTCCAGCACGGTTCCGTCGGCCAGCACCGCCGTCAGGCCTCGGACGTAATCGCGAGTCACGCCATATTTCACGGCCCGCATGCCGCCGGCGTTGGTGCTGATGTTGCCGCCGATGCTGGCGGCCTTTTCTCCGGGATCGGGAGGATAGAAAAGGCCGCGTTCCTCGACGTAGGCTTGCAGATCCTGTAACAGCATCCCAGGTTCCACGGTGATGGTCATGGTGTCCCGGTCCAGCTCCAGCACGCGGTCCATGCGGGAGAGGTCCAGCACAATACCGCCCTTGGTCGGGATGGTGGAGCCGACCAGATTGGTCCCCGCCCCTCTGGGCGTCACGGGAATATCATGGTCATGGGCGTAGCGCAGCAGGGCGCTGACCTCCTCGGTGGTCAGAGGAAAGGCCAGGGCGTCCGCCTGCCCGTAGACCCGGTCCAGGGCGTCGGTGAGATAGTGTGGGGGGATATCGTCAAAGCGCAGACGGTCCTCATCAGGGAGAAGGGACCGAAGGGCTTGTTTGTCAAGCAGCTGCATGGAGAAAACCTCGCTTTCACAGGGGAGTCGTCAAGAAATGGCCCGGCCCCCGCCGCCCCACAGAGGGCAGCGGGGGCCATGGCTGGTATGGCGCGAAAATTTCTGGCGCTTGGTCAAAAACGTGTCCTTGGCTCACTGAGCCTCGGAGAACAGATCCTGGTCCCAGCCCACCTTGATGAAGTAGCCGCCAAAGTCGTCGTGAAAGACCTTTTCGGTCGCATCAGACTGGAAGGCAGCGACGACCTTCTTGTACACGTCCACCTTGGTGGGGTCCTTCAGGTCGGCGGTGCGGGCGGCGATCAGATTCCAATACTGCTCTTCATCCAGCACAGAGTCCTTGTAAATGGCCTCCTCGGTCTTCAGGCCGAAGTCCAGGGCATAGTTGCCGTTGACCACGGCGGCGGTCACGTCGGGCAGGGAAGAGGGGATGACGTTGGCCTTCAGCTCTTCGATCTGGATCTTGGTGTTGTAGGTCTCGATGTCATCCACGGTGGGGCTGAAGCCGGCGTCAGCCTTCAGGGTGATGAGACCGGCAGACTCCAGGACCTTCAGAGCGCGGCCGCCGTTGGTCAGGTCGTCGGGGATCGCCACGGTGTCGCCGTCCTTAAGCTCGTCCACGGAGCTTACTTTGTCGGAGTAGAGGTTCAGGGGGATGATGAAGGTGTTGCCGATGGCCTGGATCTCATAGCCGTAGTTTTCGACCTCGCTCTGGAGATAGATGCGGTGCTGGAAGGCGTTCAGGTCGATCTCGCCGTTGGCCAGGGCGTTGTTGGGGGTGACGTAGTCGGAGAACTGCACGATCTCCAGGTCAATGCCTTCTTCTTTCAGGGCTTCCTTAGCAGGGGCCCACAGATCTTCGTAGATGGAGCCGACCACGCCCAGTTTCACGGTGGTGGTCTCACCGGTGCTGGCGGCGGTGTAGTTGGATGCGTCGGTGTTGGTGTCTGCGTTTGTATTTCCGCCGCAAGCGGTCAGGCTCAGGGCCAGAAAGGTGCCCGCCAGGGCAGCGGCAAAGAATCGTTTCAGCTTCATGTCAAGTTTCCTCCTAAATAATATGATCGTATGTTTTTGGGGTTTTATAACGTCAGTGCCAGCTGATAGTTTTCTTTCATGGTTTGGCAGGAGCGGTCAAACTGCGCCTGCTCTTCGGGGGTGAGATTCAGTTCAATAATATCTTCCACACCGTTTCGGTTCAAAACAGCCGGAACACTGGCGTACACATCGTGCTGTCCATACTGCCCGTCCAGCAGGACGGACACCGGTAAGATCCGGTTCTCATCGTGGAAAATGGCCCGGACCACTTGGGCGATGGAGGAGGCAATGCCAAACTCTGTGGAGCCTTTTCCCCCCAGGATGGTCCAGCCGGCTTCCTTGCCGCGGTTTGCGATGGCCTGCAAGTCCAGCTTGCCGTAGGTGTCTGGCCGCTCGGCCCGGAGCTTCGTCAGGGACTTGCCCCCGATGGTCACGGCAGACCAGGGGACCATCTGGCTCTCCCCGTGCTCACCCAAGGCGTAGGCGGAGATGGATTTCTGATCGACCCCGGTGGCCTCGGCGATGGCCCGCCGCAGGCGGGCAGAGTCTAGGGTCGTGCTGGTGGAGAGAATTTTCCGGGACGGCCAATTTAATTGGCTCTGGATGTAGTGGACCATCACGTCCGCCGGGTTGGAAATGCTCAGGATGATGCCCGAAAAGCCGGAGGTACGGATGGACTCCACCACGTCCTTGAGGATGGGAATGGTCTGGTGCAGGGTGTCCATGCGGGTTTGCCCCTTGGACATATCCGGCAGAGGGCCGACGGCGACGATGAGCAGCTGTGCGTCTTTGGCGTCGGCGTAGGTCCCGGCCCGGACTTTAGCCCGGCTGGGGAGGTAGTTGGTGGCGTCGAAGAGGTCCAGGGCCTGGGCCTCGGCCTTGCGCTGGTCGATGTCGATGTAGACGATCTCTTCCGCCAGCCCCTGGGCGATGAGGGAATACCCGGCGTGAGAGCCGACGTGCCCCGCGCCCAAAATCACGATCTTTCTGTTTTGCAGTTCCATGGTGCAGGCTCCTTTCTCTTAGTGGGTGTTTTTCTTTACGACACGGCCACCGGCAAATTCGATGATGCACACGAAGAGGACCAGGATCAAGACTGTTACGTTGGTCACGTCCATCATGTTCCGGTCGTGGCCGTAGCGGATGGCGAAGTCACCCAAGCCGCCTGCGCCGACCACGCCCGCCATGGCGGTGAGGTTCAGCAGGCTGATGGCAGTGATCGTGGTGCCGCGGGCGATGGAGGCCACGCTCTCCTTCAGATATACCCGGAAGATGATCTCCCAGGGGCTGGAACCCATGGCCAGCGCGGCTTCGATGAGTCCGGGGTCCAGTTCCGCCAAGGCCCCCTGGACTTGCCGGGCAAAGAAGGGGACCGCCCCGAACACCAGGGGAACGATGGCACCCTGGACATAAATGGCTGTGCCCATGATGGCACGAGAAACCGGCATGACCCAGGTCAGCAGGATGATAAAGGGGATGGAGCGGAACAGGCTGATGACCTTATCTAAAATTTGATAGGCGACTTTGTTTTCCAAGATGCCGCTGGGTTTCGTCACCGTGATGAGTACGCCCAGCGCCAGGCCCAGCACGAAGGAGATGGCTCCCGACCAGACCACCATGAGCAGGGTGTCACCGATGGCCTCAAAAAAGGTGGGCATCCGGTCCATGACGTTTGGGATGAGCTTAGTGAGTAACTCTTGCATCTTTTAACACCTCCACACCGACGTTTTTCTCAATGAGATATTCCATGGCTTTTGTGATCTGCTCCCGCTCGCCGCTCAAAATGGCGACGGTGCCGCCGATGGGGGCGTCCTGAACGATCTCAATATCTGCAAAGATGATGTTGAGCGAAATTTGGAAGCGCTGGGAGAGGGTGGAGATGAGCGGCTCCGACACGTTTTTCTGAATGTACGACAGCCGCACGATCACTTCTCCCGGCTGGAGCTGCACCACCGGGGACCCCTCCGCGATGAGCTCCTCGATCTTTTGCAGGTTCGAGGTGGTGCGGATGAAGTTCTGGGTGATGGGCTGCTTGGGGTCAGCGAAGAGAGAGAAGACCTCGCCCTGCTCCACCACCTGCCCGTGCTCCATGATGGCTACGTGGTCGCAGATCTCTTTCACCACGGCCATTTCGTGGGTGACCATCACAATGGTCAGGTTCAGCTTTTGGTTCAAATCCTTTAATAAAGTAAGGATGGCTTTCGTCGTCTGGGGGTCCAGGGCGGAGGTGGCCTCGTCGCAGAGCAAGACCTTCGGGTCGTTGGCCAGGGCGCGGGCGATGGCGACGCGCTGCTTCTGGCCGCCGGAGAGCTGGCTGGGGTAGGCCGTCTCTTTGTCGGCGATGTCCACCAGCTTCAGGAGCTTTCGCACTTTATTCTGGATGGCCTGCTTGCTCAAACCCTGCCCCTGCAGGGGATACGCCACGTTGCCAAATACCGTCCGGGAGGGCATCAGATTGAAGTGCTGGAAGATCATGCCGATCTTCCGCGGGCCAGCCGCAGCTCCTTGGGGGAAAGAGCGGTCATCTCCTTGCCGTCTACGACCACCGTGCCGTTGGTGGGCCGTTCCAGCAGATTGATGCACCGGACCAGGGTGGACTTGCCGGCACCGGAAAAACCGATGATGCCGAAGATCTCGCCGTCCTGGATCGTCAGCGACACATCCCGCACGGCCCGGACCATCTTCTCGCCGGAGCCAAAGTCTTTGGATACATGGGTAAACTCGATCAAGGAAGGTCCCTCCTAACATAAATACCAACTTGGTTGGTTGGTTTTAACGTGGGAATAAGATACCACGCAGGTAGGTAAATGTCAATGGGTTTTGGCAAAAAAATCCCGGCGGCAGAGTGACTCTGTCGCCGGCGCTGATTTTTTGTCAGATTCGGGTTGCTTCCTTGTCAAATTTGCTGGTGCGATTCATTCCTCATCCTCGTTCTCCACGCCCTGGATCTCCAAAACGTCCAAGACCTCCTGCCCCCGCACAGTCAGAGCCATGCTGCCCTGACGGGACCAAGCGGCGTAGGGGCCATAGTCAAAGTTTTGCAGGGGGAGGTTGTAGTCCAGGTCGATGAGCCCCTTGCGTTCCAAGGCCAGGATCCCGTTGGAAACCGTCTCCTGTTCGCCGGTGCCCTCTTCCAAACAGACCGGCGTCTCACCGTCCGGCCGTCGAGCCACCGGGAGGAAAGGGGTTTCTCCAAACCGCCGAAGCAGTTTCAATTCTGCCTCCATCAAATAGAGGGCGGGGGAACAGCTGGAGCAGCTTTTTTGACAGCTGCCGCAGCTACTTTCACAACAACTCATAGGGTTTCTCCTTGTTCTTCGTCTGGTACGGAAAGAATGGTCCCGCCGCCGACCACGGTATCTCCATCATAGAGCACCACGGCCTGCCCGACGGTCATGGCCCGCTGCGGCTCGTCAAATGTTACTTGTACCTTCCCGTCCGCCAGGGGCATCACGGTGGCCCATTCCTCCTGCTGACGATAGCGGGTCTTGGCCTTGCAGCGCAGGGGAGCAGTCAGCTCTGGAATGGCGATCCAATTCACGCCGTCAGCGATGAGTGTCTTGCGATACAGCGACGACTCCGGACCGACGGAGACGGTATTGGCCGCCATATCCTTTCCGCAGACATAGACCGGGTGCCCCATGGCCAGCCCCAAGCCCTTCCGTTGGCCCAGGGTATAGCGCACGGCCCCCCGATGGGTGCCCACGGGCTGGCCATTCTCGTCTAAAAAGTCACCGGTGGGATAGGTCTTTCCGGTGTACGCTTCTAAAAACGCACCATAATCCCCGTCCGGGACGAAGCAGATATCCTGGCTGTCCTGCTTCTGGGCATTGGGAAAGCCCAGCTCGGCCGCCAGTTCTCGAATCTGGTCCTTGTGCCGCTCGCCCAGGGGGAAACGGGTGTGGGCCAGCTGGTCCTGGGTCATGGTATAGAGAACGTAGCTCTGATCCTTGCTCCCGTCCAATGCCTTTTTCAGAACATAGCGCCCGCTGGCCTCGTCCTTGACGATGCGGGCGTAGTGCCCGGTGACGACCTCGGAGAGGCCCTTCTCACGGGCCAGCGCTAAGAGCGTATCAAACTTGAGAGAGCGGTTGCAGTCGATGCAGGGGTTGGGGGTGCCCCCGGCTTCGTAGGTCCGGACAAATTTATCCATAACCTCTGTCCGGAACCGAGCTGTCAGGTCCAGGACCTCATAAGGCAGGTCCAGCTGAAAGGCGACCTGGCTGGCATCGTCGATGTCCTTCTGGGCGCAGCAGGTGCGCTGGGGGTTTTTGCCGATGTCGACGTTGCGATACAGCCGCATGGTGGCCCCAAGGCAGGGGCAGCCGGTCTGCATGGTCAGATAGGCAGCAATGGAACTGTCCACCCCGCCGCTCATGGCGATGAGCGCACCGCCGCTCTGGGTGGGGGAAACGGTGTTGGGTCCCATGGGGAAACATCTCCTCATCTCTGATCGCCCGACCGGAAAACCAGTCGGGCGATCAACACAGTATTCTTGCCGGGAATCATAGCACACTCTGCCGAGCCTGTCAACGCTGTAAGATGTTCTTAAAGCGGGAGTACATGCCGTTGGCCGTGTACAGGGCGGCAACGGGGTTGTGGGCCAGGACCCGGTCTTTCACAATCATCACCGTTGTGGGGGCGTGGGAATGGCGCAGGAAGAGGGTGTCGTGGCCCACGCACAGGCCGATGACGATGTTGAAGTCGGTGCCCTGGGCCTCCAGCTCCTTGGCCTGGAGGATGGGGTTGCACATGGATTCGTGTCCGCAGCCGCCGTTCAATTTCTTCTCGTTGGGAATGCCGATGACGGTCTTATCCACGGCACCCAGCTTGCAGCCGACGGTGTAATATTCGATGCCCAGGGCCTTGAGAATTTTGGTAAAGATCCTCGTCTCCGGCATCAGCCCCACGCAGGAGGCGATGCCGATCTTTTGGTAGCCCATGCGCCGGATGAACTCAATGGTTTCTTCCACGCGGGTCAGGCGGCCATAAAACTCGCCCTCGATCCCGGCGGAGACGCGGGCGATGTTTCCCTGTTCCGGGTCCTCCTGATAAATTTTCAGGGCTTCCTCCAGTCGCGCCTGATTCTGCTTGGCGGTCAGGCAGAAGGCGGGGTAGTGGGCCTCGTCCTTGGCTTTGCAGGAGAGGACGGCGCAGTCGGAGCAGGTATAGATCTGTGTGTCAGCCATGGTCTCTCACCTCGCTTAGGCTATGTCCGCAATGTCTGCGGCGGTGTAGGAGTCGGGTACGTCGTCATAAAAGGCGTAAACGTTGTCGGTGAACTGCTGGGCGTCAGTGCCCTCTTTCAGGATGCCGATCTGGGCCAGCTGCTCCACACTGAGCTTGATGGCGTCATAGCCGCCCTGCACGGAGGGAATGTAGTTGTAGGACTTTAACAAACTGGTGTTGAACTCCAGGTCGCCGGTGACATACTTCTTGTCCAGCTGGATCTTTGCCGCTTCTTCTGGGTGCTCGTTGACGTACACGGAAGCCTTCAGCACGGCGCGGGTAAAGGCGGCGGCGATGTCGGGGTGCTCCTCGGCCAGCTTGTTGCTGACAAAGGAGGCGCAGCAATATTCGCTGGAGAATTCCTCAGAGGTGGCGGTATCGACCAGTACGTTCAAGTCATACTGCTGCACAAACTGAGATACGATGGGGTCGCTCATGGCGATCACGTCGATGGCCCCGTTCTCCAGGGCCTGGCCCAGGTCGTTCTTATTGAAGACCACGAACTCAGCTTCGGGATTTGTCTCGTCAAACGAGATGCCCTCGTTGGCCAGCACGCGCTTGGCCACGATGGTCTCGGCTCCGGCCAGACCGGACACGCCGATCTTCTTGCCCTTCAGGTCAGCGGGACTTTCGATGCCAGAGTCCTTGGGTGCGACGATCTTGACGCATCCAGTGTGGATGCCGGCGGTGAACTTGATGGGCAGGCCGTTCTCCACGGGCTGGAGGAACTTGCCGATCAGACCGAAGCCGACGTCTACTTGATCGGCGCCAATGGCCTCCTGGACATGGGCGGCGTCGATCTGGATGTTTTCAGGTTCGATGCCTTCGGCTTCAAAGAAGCCCTTCTCCACGGCTATGTGCAGGGGAGCCTGGCAGAGGGAGGGAGAGTAAGCGATGCGCAGGTGATACAAACCGCTGTCACCGGAGCTGCTGTCGGAGGAAGGAGCGGCGGACGTGTCGCCGCCTTGGCTTCCGCAGGCGGCCAGGGTAAAGAGCAGGGTGGCCAGCAGGAAGAGGGGGAGGATGCGGAAGATACGTTTTTTCTGGTTCATGGGGAGTCTCTCCTTTTTCTTGGATGCGGTGGGGTGGAAGGGGATCAGGTTATGGTGCTCTGGGACACCGGAGCTGCCATACAGCAGTCGTTGAGTTCTCCTTTCTGGACGCCGCAGGCGGCCAGCATCAGCAGCAGGGCAGCCAGTGCAAGCACTGGGACCAATCGCCGAAGCAGTCGGGAAGGATACATGGTGAGATACCTGCCTTTCGTTTAGAGGTAGTAGTCCGGCTCCTGAATGGTGCCGCCGTAGTGGAGCAGACGGAGGATCTCCGCCCGGTAATGCAAGAAGTCCTGGCTGCTGCGGGCCCGTGGCTGGGCCAGCTCCACCGGGACGATCTTGGTGATGCGTCCGGGCCGGGGCGTCATCACGACAACCCGGCTGGAAAGATACACGGCTTCGTCTACGTCGTGTGTGACCATGATCATGGTCATGCTGTGTTCTTTCCAGATGCGTAAAATTTCGTCCTGGATGTTCATGCGGGTGAAGGCGTCCAGAGCGCCCAAGGGCTCGTCCAGCAATAACACTTTGGGGTGACCGACCAGGGCGCGGGCCAGGGAAGCCCTCTGGCACATGCCGCCGGAGAGCTGGTGGGGATAGTATTTCTCAAATCCTGTCAGGCCAACCAGGTCGATGAACTCTTTTACGCTGGCCTCTTTTTCCTGAAAGACACCCTGTGCCCGCAGGCCAAAGGCGATGTTGTCATAAATGGTCAGCCAAGGGAAGAGGGTGTGGTCCTGGAACATGAAGCCCCGGTCGCTGCCCGGCTTGGTGATGGGGGCGCCGTCCAGAGTCAGCGTTCCGCTGTCCGGCTGGATCAGCCCGGCGATGAGCCGCAACAGGGTGGATTTACCGCACCCGGAGGGGCCGATGAGGGAGATAAAAGAACCGGGGGCGATGTCCAGATCGACATTGGACAGGGCAGTGATGACCTCGCCCTGTGGGTTGGTGAACTGCTTGCTCACCCCGGAGATAGAAAGTCCGTTTACCATTTGATGACTCCTTTCTGCCAGACCAGCACATGGTCACGGGCGCGGAAGAGCAGGGTGATGATGCAGTAGCAGATGACGCTCATCACGATCAGCCCGGCGTAGACGTTGGCGTAGGCCATCATATCCTTCTGCCAGTTGACATACCAGCCGATGCCGTATTTCGCGCCCATCATCTCGGCGGTGACGAGGGTAATGAAGGAAGCGGTGGTGCCGTTAAACAGGCCCAGGAACATGTGGGGCATAGCGGCGGGGATGCCGACCTTCCAGAGGGCGTAGCGATTGGAAGCGCCCAGGGTCGCAGCGGCCTCAAAGTAGGCGTTGGGGATACTGGAGATGCCGCTGGCCGTCAGCACGCTGGTGGGGAACCAGACGGCCAGAGCGATGAGAAAGGCGCTGGCAGAGACGACGGTGGGGAAGCTGATCATTGCCAGGGGGATCCAGGCGGTGGAGGGGATAGGGCCGAGCACCCGGACCAGAGGATAGATCCAGTACCGTGCGCCCTTGCTGAAGCCAATGGCCACGCCGGTCAGCACACCAGCCACCGCACCGCTGACCCAACCGGTCACTTGCAGGCGCAGGGAGTAGAGCAGGCACTTGCCCAAAAACGCAGCGTCTTCCACCAAGACTCCGAAGACCCGGTCCAGTGAGGGAAAGTAGAGCACGGGGAGGGTGGCGGTCTTCGCTGTCAAAATGTTCAGCACACAGAGAAAGAGAAGAATGCCGGTGTAAAAGGGGGCCTTCCCGCTGTACTTTTTCTGAAAGGCAGGGGCGGCAAAGCCTGCCAGAAACAGCACAGCGGTGAGAGCCAGCGCCACCGCCATGACCAACAGAAAATACGGCCGGTTGGCGGCGGGGTGGAGAGACGAGTCCGGGATGGCCCAGTCTGTCACCAGTGCGATTCCGGCGGCCAGAACGGGGAATAAGGTTTTTAGTCGTTGCATGGGAGGGTCCTTTCTGGCCTTACCTTGGAGCGGTTTGGGCCTCCAAGGTAAATAACCAACTAAATTACTTCGTTTGTTGGTTTAGATAATAGCACGGCCCACGGACCCTGTCAAGGGGAAAGAGATAGTTCCCTTTATTGACGGAACATGACCGAAAAAAACAGCCGCTTTGGGTATCTTTGCCCAAAAAACGGCCAAAAAGAGGATTGACAATGGTTCTACTCATGTAGTACAATGGGTTTGCGAGAGGTACTACATGAGTAGAACGAAAGGATAGAATACGAGAAAGGAGCGCAGCGCCATGGTAAAGCTGACCGACAACGAATGGGCCATTTTAGAGGTGCTCTGGGCCGATGGCCCCTGTGAGCTGGGGGACCTCATCTCCGCCCTAGCCCCCACCCACCCCTGGCGAAGAAATACTGTCCACACCTACCTGACCCGGATGGAGAGCAAGGGCTTAGTCGCCATCGACCGGACCCAGGACCCGCATCGCTACACGGCGGCCATCGACCGGGAGCTGTGTGCCCGCCAAGCCCGGAGTCAGCTCTTGGATAAAATTTACGGCGGGGCTACGGGAGACTTGATCGCCGCCTTTTTGAAGGAGAGTCACATCACCCCGGAGGAACGGGACCGCCTGCGCCAGCTGCTGGATGACATGGAGGTGTAAGCATGACGAACCTATGGGCGTTTCTGCTGCAAACGCTGTATGTCACAGGCGTGGGCCTGTTGTTGCTGGCCATCAAGACGCTGCTGAAGGATAAGCTCTCCCCCCGCTGGCAGTATGCGGTCTGGGCGGTGCTGGCCCTTCGGATCTTACTTCCGGCCTATACGGGGAAATATTATGTGCTTCTCCCTCTGCCCTTGTGGGTGGAGACGGCGAAGGTGATGGTTGAGCCGCACTGGGCCTCGGCCTATACCAATGTCTATGAGGCTACCCAAGTGACCAGCCCCATTCCCTGGCTGACGGGCGCTCCGGTCAGTCTCTCAGACTGGCTGTTCCTGCTCTATGTGGTGGGCGTTGTTGTGACGCTGCTCTGGTATCTCATCTCTTGGCTCCGCCTCTGCCTGCTCCTGCGGCAGGGGACGCCCGTCCCGGCGGACGTGCAGGAACAGATCGAACGCATCGGCAAGACATATGCCTGCAAGACCTGCCGGGCCATCGAGCTGCCCGGCCTGCCGTCCCCGATGGTGTGCGGGGTGTTCCGCCCGGTGCTGGCCCTGCCGAAGGGGAAAGCGCTGGATGACCATGTGATCCTGCATGAGCTGCTCCACCTGAACTATAAGGATGCCCTGCAAAACGTCTTCTGGTGCTTCTGCCGGACGCTGCACTGGTGCAACCCCATCGTCCGCCTCCTGCTCAACCGAGTGGGCAACGACATGGAATCCCTCTGCGACCAGCGGGTTTTAGAGCGCCTGCATGGGGAGGACCGCCGCAATTACGGCATCTCCCTCCTGGCCATGGCAAACGACAAGTACCCCCGCGCCGTGGGCACCACGTCCCTCTCCAACGGCGGGAAGAACATCGCCCAGCGCATCGAGGCCATCGTCCGCTTCAAGCGCTACCCCCGCGGCATGGCCCTGGCCTCCGTCTGCGTGGTCGTGGTCCTGGCGGCCAGCTGTCTGGTGGGCATGGTGGATAAGGAAGCAGGCTTACAGAGCTTGAACTATGCCAGCTACACCAGCCAGCAGATCGCGGCGGCACATTTAAACTACTGCACCACAGTCGCCGGGGCACTGGATACTTACGCAAAGGGAATTATGAACGACAACCTGCTCTATCTTTCGATGGCCTCGTCGGACAAAGAACGAGCGGCCTTGGAAGCGATGTCAGATCGCAATGAGTATTACTCTCTGTTCGGAAAAACGCTGACCGTCTATCCACAGGAAAGTTCTGGACGAGCAGCGAAGGAGCCGGTAACGATCCGAACGTACAGTCATATCATATATGACCAAACGGCATACTCTGCCGTCCAGAATTTACAGAAGCAGGCGGATGGAAGCTATACAGCCCTGCTGATGATGTATGCCTCGTCTGTGCCGGATACAGAGCAGTATATGGACTTTAACGTGGAATACATGGACACCTGCGCCGGTCAGGTAGCACTTCCGGTCCTGGTCAGGCAGGAGAGAGGGCGCTATGTCGTCGAGCAGACCGGGGAACCTGTCATTTATCTGGAACGAACCGAAGGGATGTATTATAGGAACTTGGTCCCAGCGGAACGCACCTACACGGCGGAAGGGACCTATGGTACGGTGACGGTGGAGCTGCGAAACTACTGTGCCGTCGATAACTTGGAAGAGCCGGATGATTTTTGGAGAACCCCCACCGTCATTCGGAAAACCGCAAAACCAAACATCCAGTTTGAGACGATGACGTATGAGTATTTTGCACAGGGCACGTTCCCGGAAAACGTCACTTGGAAAGCAGTTGGTTTGTCCATTGATCCAAATCCGGGAACAGACGCGGAATATTATCAGGAGTTTCTCCAAAGTGTGAAGACTTGCCAGAGCAGCGGAGGTTCCAGCACGAGTGGCTTATCATGGAGTACAAGTCCGATTGAGGATGACTGGAACGGTACCATAGTAGATTACAACTCTGCTCCTTGGCTGGATGCCCCGCCGAAAACCATTACGCTTCATTTTGTTGTGAACGATCAAGGTACTGTGACAGAAGAAACGCTGACCGCAAAGGAGGTGCCGACAAATGGAGCGTAAAAAAATGGCGCACGCCATCGGTTTGATCGCCTGGGGCTATCTCTTTCTCTACTTTAACCTCAACTTAGGTAGCTTGAATCTCATCCCCAGCTGGGTCGGTTATCTGCTGATGGGTAAGGCCATCAAAGAGCTGAAGGAGGCGTCGCCCGCCATGGGCCTGCTGGGTCCGCTGTGCATTTTACTGGCGGCCTTGGAGCTGTGGTTCTGGGCCTTGACGCTCATTGGGATCAACAGCCAGCATTATCTTTTACAGCTGTTGAGTTTATTGCTGGCAGTGGCGGCGCTCTATTTCCACTTCCAGCTCCTCACGAATCTGGTAGAAGCTCTGGGTCGAGCGGGGGAAACGTGGCGGAAAGAGCTGCTGAACCTGCGGACGGTGCGAACCGTCCTGGCGGCGGTCATGGCTCTGCCGGTGCTATGGAAAGAGCATTTTGCGGTGACTGTGATCCTGGCGATTGCAGGGGTACTGGTTGGTATTTCAATCAGCGCGGTGCTGGTTTGGATACGGAATGCCCTTTTCAAGTCGCTGTGTCCAGCGGAAGAAAAAGAATAGAAAAACAGGACGCGAGGCGTGTGATGGTGCACAGCTCGCGTCCTGTTTTGTATGTTGAGGAGGGTAGATTTACTTCAAAAAGTTTTCCAATTCGGCCTTAGATTTCACGCCCACGGACATGTCCACCGGCTGGCCGTCCTTGAACAGCAGCAGGGTGGGGATGGCGGAGATCTGGTAGCGCTGGGCCAGCTCAGGGACCTCATCGACGTTGACCTTGCCGAAGGAGATCTCCGGGTGCTCCTGGGCCAGCTCTTCCACCACGGGGGAGAGTATCGTGCAGGGTCCGCACCAGGCGGCCCAGAAGTCCAGCAGTACGGGGGCAGAGGACTGGGTGACTTTTGTTTCAAAATTTTCCTGGTTGATGGTGGTGATCGCCATAATAACACTTCCTTTTGGTGTTTCCGTTTTTGTTGGCTTTAGTATAGCCAGACTTATGGCGTTTTACTGTGACCTGCGCACAGTATTTTCAAATATTTGAACCATTTTCGACCGGTTGGGGGCGCAGGTCTGCTTCATCCAGCCGCTGGAGGATCACCGCGCCCATGGCCCTGGTCGCTGTGTCCGTGGGGGAGAAGGTGCCGTTGGCACCGACCAGCAGGCCAAGCTGCCCACACAGGGCTACGCCGTCCTTGGCCCAATCTGCGATGGCGGCCTGATCATGATAGACCGGTGCGCTGGTGTCTCCGCGCTCCGCGCCGCACAGGGCTGCATAACGAGCCAGCGCGGTGGCCAATTCCTGGCGGGTGATGGGGGCGTCCGGGGTGAACCGTCCGTCCGGCAGGCCGCGCATGATGTCAGCTTCCTTAGCCCAGGCCGCATAGGGGGCAGCGTAGTGGCCGGCGGAGAGGTCGCGGTAGCCAGTGGAAGCGGCGTCACCTTCGACCCCAGCCAAACGGCCCAGACAGGTGACGAACATCCCGCGGGTCAAGGGGAAGTTGGGGGTGAACTCGCCGTATGGATTGTTGTGCATGAGGCCCTTTTGCCGGACGTAGTCGATGCTGGCAGCGGCCCAGTGCGTGCTGAGCTTGCTTTCATCAAACCACAAGGCACGCTCACAACGGTCGACCCCGGTGTTTTTGGCGGAGTAATAGATTTTCCCGGCCTGGGGCGTGATTCCACGCCGCCAGAAAAGGTCTTCCAATGTGACCAGGGTAAAGCCGCGTTTGTCCAGCTTGGTCAGCAGGGCATCCAAGCCCTGGGCGGTCGTTTTGTGGATCTCATGTAAGATGACGATGTCGCCATCCTGCAAGACGGTGCCGGTGTAGCTGGTCAGTCGGGCAGCGTCTTGATATTTCCAGTCCCCAGAGTCTACCGTGCACCAAATGACCGGGACCCCGGCCAAGCTTAGGGTCGTGTTGTTCCAGCTGCCATAGGGCGGGCGAAGGTAGAAGCCGGTGTTTCCCGTCCCGGTCAGTCCTGTGACCTCAGTCAGGGCGTTGGCGGTTCCTGTGATCTCATTGCGGACCTTTGTGGCAGAGGATGAGGCCAGGACCGGATGATTATAGGTATGATTGGCGATTTGATGGCCCTCAGCGACCATGCGCTGGATCTGCTTGGCATAGGTCCTGACTTTATAGCCGTTCATAAAAAACGTGGCCTTTGCCCCGTGGGCGGCTAAGGTGTCCATGATCCGGTCTGAGTAGGGCCCCGGACCGTCATCAAAGGTCAGGGCTGCCAGCTTTTGCCCCGGCCGGTCATAGGCCGAGCCACCTGCTGCCTGGCTGACAGGGGCCAAGCTCAGGCACAAAAGCAGTGTGAGGAGCAGGCAAAGGAATCGTTTTCGCATGTTTGATCCGTCCTTTCTCTGTTGATATTCTGGGATATTTTTAGAATAACATATTTTGGGACGTCTGTCTAGAAAAAGAGAAAACGATCGCTTTGGGGGAAAGAGGATCCTCAGGCCTGCCCAAGCAGGGACATTGCCCCCAACAGAACCGCCAAAAACCCAAAGCTGACCGCCAGAAACAACAGCAGGAAGCGCCCGGTCTGCGCAGGCTTGTGCTTGGCAAACTCTCGAAAGGTGATGAGGCTGGCCAGGGAAGCGATGAGTGTCCCGGCGCCGCCCACGTTGACGCCGATGAGCAGACCTTGGTAATCCTGGGTAAAACGGCTGAGCAAAATGGCGGCGGGGACGTTGCTGATGAACTGGCTGGTCAGGGCTGAGACGAGCATTGTGCCGTGGGATAGCAGACGCGCGAAAAACATCTGTACGGCGTCGATCCGGGCTAGATTTCCGGAAAACGTAAAAAATGCGGCAAATGTGAGCAGCAGCCCCCAATCCACACTTTTGAGGGCATTTCGGTCCAACACCAGCAGAACGGCAGGGATGATGACGAGTCCCACCCCATACGGCACGACCCGCAGCACCATCGCCACAGACAGGCAGAAGAGCAGTGCATAGACGACGGCACGCTTCTGGTCTAGCCGGACTGGCTCCTCCGGAACAGCCAGCGGATCCTTTGGGACGAAGAAGCGGCACAGCAGGATCAAGGCGATCGACAGCAAAAAGGGCGGCAGCATGATGCCGATGAACTCTGTGCTGGCGATATGATAATAACTGAACAAGTAAAGGTTTTGCGGGTTGCCAAAGGGCGTGAGCATTCCGCCAAAGTTGGCGGCGCAGTTTTGCAGGATAAAGGTAAACGCCAGGTGCCTGTCCTGTCCGGTGGCGTGCAGAACGAACCAACTCAGTGGCAAAAACGTCAGCAGAGCGGTGTCGTTGGTCAGCAGCATGGAGCCAACCAGTGTGATGAGGACCAAGGCGGTCACGACGCTACGGGTGGTGTGAAACAGCTGCACCAGCTGCTGTGATAGCGCGGAAAACAGATCCATGTTACGCAGTGCACAAACCACGGCCAGTACGCAGAACAAGCAGGCCAGGGTTCGGGCGTCATAGTATCCCAAATATCCCTTGTCTGGCGGAACAAAAGCAACCGTGATCCCGGCAGCCAACAAAGCGATCAGCAGCATAGCGTTGGCGCGGCACCATGAGACAGCAGACATAAGTTTCCTCTCTTTCTCTCTATAAGCATAGGCGGGTTTCCCATCATTTGGTTGGAGGATGGCAGTTTTTGCAAGGTGTATACCCTGCATCCATGGCCTCAGAAAGTGTAACTTCATAGCTGCTGTGGCTCAACGAGCTACAAGTGGCACGGTGATAGCGTTCGCCGCTATTTGTGATATAGACCAGGATGTCTTCTTCAGTGTCAGCAAAGTCTGTGTCACAATCACCATAATAGACTTGTTCGTCCTCATCAGAGTAGTCATCGGAGTAGGTATCATCATCGTCATATTCGTCGTGATCTGCAACGTCTTCGTCGTCCTCTGGGTCTGGGAGTGCTTCTGGTTCAGCGGCTTTTTGGAGTTCTTGAATCTGTTCTTCCAAAGAAGCGATCGTATTCAGCTGTTCGTCCAAGCCGCGCTTCTGATCCGCGATCTTCTCTTGGTTAGAAGCGCCTCCGATCAGGTATCCGGCAACGAAAGAAAGGATAACCGCTGCAACGAAGAAGAACTTCCGGAAATTCTTAGGCAACTGTTTCTTCGGTTCTCCGGTGTCTGCGCTGATGCCTTCTATGCTGGTATCTTCCATCTGAGTCCACTCCTTTTCTATGTTGGTAGCACCGGGGGCATCTTTTTTGCGAAAAGAAGATAGAGGACCGTCTTTCAACGATCCTCTATCTTGATGGTTAACCCGAAGACATTGCGAACAATGCAGAGTTCGTATCTTCGCGCTATGGTGGACCCGAAGGGATTTGAACCCTCGACCTCTCGGATGCGAACCGAACGCTCTCCCAGCTGAGCCACGGGCCCGAAGGGGGATCGGAGAGAATGTGCAGGATTGCCACTCTTTCCAATTAATTTTATAGTATAGCAGAACTTTAAAAAAAGTAAAGCCCTTTTCAGAAAAAGAATACAAAAATTTTATGGTGAGCCGCTTGATTCTTGAGGGGAAATGTTGTATGATATAAACCAAGAGTCTGCCAGATGCCGCCTGCGGCGTTGGGCAAGGCCGCACTAGTCGGGGAGATAGCGGTGCCCTGTACCTGCAATCCGCTACAGCAGGGATGAATCCCGGACCCCCGGAGGCTTCTTGTTTCGTTAGTTGCCGGTAAGCGGTGATGATCAATCGGTCCTGCGCAACGTGGCACTGTGAACCGTGTCAGGCGGGGAACCGAGCAGCACTAAGCAGAACGCTGCGTGTGCCGCGGGTCTGCCGGTTTTGAGCTGGCTGCCAGTGAGACAGGGATAAGAAGTTCTTCAAAGGCCGGTGTGCGGTCCTGCCGAATGTCGTAGCGCACGAGGTAGGCTCTGTTTTTACCCCTTTGGGGAAAAGGAGGAAGGCCATTGTATCAGGCGCTTTACCGCAAATGGCGCCCCCGCACCTTCGATGAGGTGGTGGGGCAGCCTCATATCACCGAGACCCTAAAGCGGCAGGTGGCTACAGGTCACCTCTCCCACGCGTATCTCTTCACCGGCACCAGAGGCACTGGCAAAACGACCTGCGCGAAAATTTTAGCCAGGGCCGTCAACTGTGAGCATCCGGTGGACGGTAACCCCTGCAACTGTTGCCCATCCTGTCTGGGCATTGAGAACGGCTCTATTTTAGATGTGCTGGAGCTGGACGCAGCCTCCAACAATGGCGTCGATCAGATCCGGGCCCTACGGGACGAGGCGACTTACACCCCTGCTGCGGTGCAGAAACGGGTGTACATCGTGGACGAAGTCCATATGCTCTCGATGGCGGCGTTCAACGCCCTACTGAAGATCCTGGAGGAACCTCCGGCGCACTTGATGTTTATTTTGGCGACGACGGAACTGCACAAGGTCCCTGCGACGATCAAGTCTCGCTGCCAGCAGTTTGCGTTTAAACGTATCTCGCCCAAGGCCCTGACTGGGCGGCTGGAATATGTGGCCCAGCAGGAGCAGATCCCGCTTACGTCAGAGGCCGCAGAGCTGCTGGCCAGACTGGCCGACGGGGGACTGCGGGATGGCCTGTCTCTGCTCGATCAGTGCAGTGGCACCGAGGGGGAGCTTTCGGAAGCGGTCGTTCTGGATGTGCTGGGTCTGGCGGGCAACCGAAAAACGGCCAGCCTGCTGGATTGTGTGGCCAGAGAGGATACAACGGGGGCTTTGACAGCCTTGGATGAGCTCTATCGAGACGGCAAGGACATGGGCGCCCTGCTCGGCGAGATCGCCGCTTTGGTCCGTGATCTGCTCATCCGCAAAACAGCCCCGGAGGGCGGAAAAACGCTGCTCACCGGTGGATATGAGGAGCGAGTCATTCGCCCCTTGACGGAGGCTTTTACGGCGGCAGAGTTGGTGCAGATGATGACCATCCTGCAAAACGCACAAGCTGACCTCTACCGCAGCGCCAGCCGCCGGACGGATGCAGAGCTCTGTCTCATTCGCTTGTGTGACCGAAGCTTATCGGACACGGCTCAGGGCCTCAGCGCTAGACTGAGCCGGGTCGAAGCCCAACTGGCGCACGGTGTGCTGCCGAAAGCGGTTCCAACGCCAGCAGCGGAAGCACCGGCAGAGCCCCAGCCTCCGAAAAAACCGGAAAAACTAGCCCAACCAAAAGCAGAAGTGGTTCCACCCCCCAAACCGATGGAGCCACCGGTCCAAACACTTCCCCAGAAAGAACCTGTGGCGGTCTCCACGACCCAAAAAGCAGGGGACTGGAACGGATTCCTGAAGACCCTGCGGGACTTGCCCCCCATGGTCCATTCCTTCCTGCATAAACCGGAATCGGCCCAGGGCGTGTTTGAGGAGCATACGCTGACGATTTGGACGGACTCAGAGCTGACGATGAGCTTTCTCAACCGGGGTGACACCCCGACCGTGCTGGAACGCGCAGCTGAGGCTTACACCGGGCAAAAGCGCCGGGTGAAGTTCCAGGTCGGCAAGCCGCCTGCCCAGCCGACGCAGCCCAGGTCAAACGCATCACAGCGGCAGGAGGCCCCACAAGAGGATAAGTTTGATGATCTGCTGGCCCTAGGGCGGCAGTTTGGAAATTTCAAAGTAAAGTGAAGTCATAAAAAGGAGCGAATACACTATGGCAAAAGGATATGGACGCCCCCCCATGAGCCGCAAGGGCGGCAAGGGAATGGGCATGGGCATGCCCGGCCTGAACATGGATATGATCAAGCAGGCCCAGAAGATGCAGGCTGACATGGAGAAGACCCAGGCCGAGCTACAGGAGAAGGAATACACCGCCACCGCAGGCGGCGGCGTGGTCTCTGCCACTGTGGATGGTAAGCACATGGTCAAGGCCATCACCATCGATCCTGAGGCTGTGGACCCCGACGACGTGGAGATGCTCCAGGATATGGTCATTGCTGCTGTCAACGAGGCCATCCGCAACGCAATGGACGATATGAGTGCCAGCATGGGTAAGATTACCGGCGGCATGAACCTGCCGTTCTAAGAACCAAAAAACGACAATCTAACTTGAGTTTTAGGAGGAGTTTGGCATGAAGATCACCCTTTTAGAGCCTCTGGGCATCCCCGCCCAGGTGTTGGAGCAGTACAAGGCCCGACTGGAAGCCAAGGGACACAGCTTTACGGCCTACGGGGACAAGACCACCGACCCGGCAGAACTCATCCGCCGGACGGGGGACAGCGACATCGCCATCATCGCCAACAATCCCTATCCCGCCCAGGTGGTGGAAGCTGCGCCCAACCTGAAAATGCTGGACGTGGCTTTTACCGGCATTGACCACGTGGCCTTAGACGCCTGCAAAGCCAAGAACGTGATGATCTGTAATGCTGCCGGATATTCTACCCAGTGTGTGGCAGAGTTGGCCATTGCCCTGACCATTGCCTGTCTGCGGAAGATGCCCGCCTGCGAGACGGCCACCCGCACCGGCGGCGTGGGCGGCCCTCTGCGTGGCCGGGAGATTTGCGACCGCACCGTCGGCATCGTGGGCACCGGTGCCATTGGCACCAAGACAGCCCAGCTGTTCCTGGCATTTGGGGCCAAAGTCATCGCCTATTCCCGGACCGTTCGGCCCGAAGTGGAGGCTATGGGCGTGGAATATACGACCCTGGAAGACGTGATGTCTCGCAGTGACATCGTCTCCATCCATACCCCCAACAATGCGGAAACCAAGGGTATGATCTCGAAAGAACTGATCGCTAAGATGCGGCCCGATGCCATCCTCGTCAACGTGGCCCGTGGTGCCATCGTGGACAATGCAGCGCTGGCAGATGCCCTGAACCAGGACAAGCTGGCAGGCGCGGGCATCGACGTGTTTGACATGGAGCCGCCCATCCCCGCCGACTATCCGCTGCTGCACGCCAAGAACACCGTCCTCACGCCCCACGTGGCCTTTGCCACTGACGAGAGCATGCTCCGCCGGGCGGAGATCGTGTTCCGGAACGTGGAGGCCTATCTGAATGGGCAACCGGAAAACATCTGCAAACTTTAAGCAAGACCCTGAGAGAAAGAAGGCATCCCTGTATGGAACCCTATCAGCACACCGTACAGTATTACGAAACCGACAAAATGGGCATCGTTCACCATTCCAACTATATCCGCTGGATGGAGGAGGCCCGGGTGGCCTACCTGGCCCAGCTGGGCTGGAACATCGAGATGTTGGAGGCTATGGGGGCCATTTCCCCGGTGACTGGCCTGGAAGCCCACTATAAGCAGAACACGACCTTCCCGGAGGTCATTTCCATCCATGTTTCTCTGACGCAGTATACCGGCGTTCGTCTGCGCCTGCACTATGTCATGGAAAACGCCGGGGGCGAGGTCGTCTTTGAAGGGGACAGTGAGCACTGCTTCTTGGACCCAGAGGGGCATATCCTTCGCCTGAAAAAATCCTTCCCGGCGTTTTCTCAGGTGTTGACCCAGCAGCTGGAAGAAAATTAATTTAGGACAAAGAACAAAAATCATCGTCTTGCTGGAAAACGCAGGACGATGATTTTTGCTTATCTTTGTTTTTCTTGGGCGCGGCGCTTGGCCTTTTCTTTCAGGTGGGCCCGGATGTCAAAGCAGAAGGGTGGGTACATGGCGGGGAAGACGACGCGGCTTTCCAGACTGTAACGGAAGAGATCGAAGAAAAAGGCATAGGGGATGTCCAAGCGTCCCTGGAGCTTGAAGAGAGAAAAGCCCATCTGATGAAGCGCTGTAACTTCGTCAGTATCCAGGGCAATGTTTCTCTCCTTCATCTCTCGCTGCTTTTTGTTTGGAACATAGGGACAGCGATCCAGAAAATCCGTCAGTTCCCCCCGTTCTTCGATGAGAGCTGCCTGATCGAGAGTGATGGAGAGGTAGTGCTCTTTTCGCTGGGGACAGTGGAAGCCGCATGGCTCATTGACGATGATCTCCGCCTTGTCTTTGGGTAGCTGGGCCAGCAGATCCAGGCGGAAGTTGTCATCCGGGTGGAGCACATAACGGTCGTAGTCCCTCGCCAGGCCTTCATAGTAGGCAAGGTCACGTTCCTCTGTAAACGCCGTCAGGATGACGGAAGCATGGACTTCCAGGTTGGGGTAGTGTGCCCGGATGTGATCGCGCAAGAGGGGAGAGGAGACGATGACCCCACCCCCTGTCTCGTTGGCGATCGCCAAGATCTCGTTGCCCATGGGGTCCTTCAGATCTTCTTCGGTCAGGCCCGGCGCAGAGAAAGTCAGCAGGGGCGTGATGCCGTGGGTGACCGCCCCGGCCAGCTCTGCCCGGATGCGGCCTAAGTCATTATAGTCTTCTGTGAGCATCAGCCGCCCGCAGTTCCAGCGGACCTTAGGTGAGCCGTAGGCATATTGGATGGGCAGACGATAGGAAAAACGGGCTTCTGTCTCATCCATACAGCGGTAGAGCAAGTCAGAGTATAAAAACAATCCTGGCACGCTGTAGTGTGCGCCCGGAAGCAGGGCTGCCTGCTCTCCTTGGGGCAAGGTAGATGTACGCATGGGAGATGCCTCCTGTGGTGTCCTTGAAAATTTTCAAAAATCAGTATACCATGTTTTGAAGCGACTTTCCAGCGTCTTGTGTCCGGGAAATCTATGCGGATTTAGATTGACATTTTTTCGATAAGGACGTACAATAGGTGACGAAGATTTGCTCCCTTCGATCGGATGGGGGGCAAATATGAGATATTTGGAGGTTAGGACATGAAGTTTTCTAGCAAAGTCAAAAAGTGCGGTCTGTCCCCCATGCGTAAGTTCCATCCCTACGCAGTGGCAGCCGAAGCCAAGGGCCGCAAGATCTATCACCTGAATATCGGTCAGCCCGATGTGGAGACCCCCCCTCAGTTTTTCGAGGCTGTGCGCAACTTCAGCCAGTCTGTCCTGGAGTACGCTCCCTCTCCTGGTATGCCCGAACTGATCGACGCCATCCAGAAGTACTATGACAACCTGAACATGCACTTCGAGAAGGACGAGATCCTCATCACCACCGGTGGTTCCGAGGCTCTGTCCATCATCTTCCAGTGCATCCTGGACGACGGCGACGAGGTCCTCATCCCTGAGCCCTTCTACCCCAACTACGCCACCATGGTCAACACCACCGGTGCCAGCATCCACCCCATCCCCACCTCTCCTGAGGAGGGCTATCGCTATGCTGACCGTGCCAAAATCGAGGCCCAGATCAACGAGCACACCCGCGCCATCGTTTGCACCAACCCCGGCAACCCCACCGGCGTGGTCCTGACGCCCGATGAGCAGCGCCTGATGTGCGACATCGCCAAGGAGCACGGCCTGTTCATCATCGGCGACGAGGCGTATCGTGAGTTCGTTTACGCTGGCGAGCCTCTGCAGTCCTTCGGTGAGTATGCCGATGCTGCTGAGAACGTCATCGTCATCGACACCGTGTCCAAGCGTTTCTCCGCCTGCGGCGCTCGTGTGGGTGCCATCCTGACCCGCAACCACGAGCTGCTGGGCGAGGCCATGAAGTATTGCCAGGCTCGTCTGTCCGTGGCTACCCTGGATCAGATCGCTTCTGCCGCTCTGTATAACGTCGGCCCTGAGTACTTTGCCGCTGTCCGTGACGAGTACAAGCGCCGCCGCGACACCGTCGTGGCCAAGCTGGCTGAGATCCCCGGCGTCATCTGCGAGTGCCCCAAGGGTGCTTTCTACCTGATGGCTGCTCTGCCCGTGGACGACGCAGACAAGTTCCAGCAGTGGCTGCTGGAGGAGTTCGAGGACAACGGCGACACCGTCATGTTTGCCCCCGGCGAGCCCTTCTACGGCACCCCCGGCAAGGGCAAGAACGAGATCCGGATCGCCTACGTTCTGAAGCAGGCTGACCTGGAGCGTGCCATGGATCTGCTGGCTCTGGGCATCAAGGCTTACAACGAGAAGAACAAGTAAGACCTGCCTGAAGAGCACAAAAAGCATATCTTATTTTCACAGGAACGGTGTGACCTCGGTCATGCCGTTCCTGTTTTTCCTTAACCTTCTGCTGAGTTGACAAAAATATATCAGATACGGTACAATTCTTATAAATCAGAGAAGGAGTGCATGGACCGTGATCACAGGAGAACTGAAGCATAAGATCGACAGCCTTTGGGAGATGTTTTGGACCGGCGGCTTGACCAACCCCCTCGATGTCGTGGAGCAGATGACCTACCTCATGTTCATCCGCGACCTGGACGACACCGATCGCCTCCGCGCCAGAGAAGCCGCTATGCTGGGCCTGCCCCACGAGAGCATCTTTGCCGGGACCGTGAAAATTGGAGAGCGGGAGGTCGAAGGGGATCTGCTCCGTTGGTCTAAGTTCCAAGACATCGGTGCCGAGCAAATGTACGAGACGGTCCAGACCCTGGTCTTTCCCTTCATCAAGGGTCTGCACGGGAACAAGGAGAGTGCCTACTCCAAGTACATGGACGACGCGATCTTCAAGCTGCCCACGCCGCTGCTGCTGTCCAAAGTGGTGGATGGGCTGAACGAGATCTATCGCCTCATGGCCCAGAATCCCGGCAGCGATATGCGGGGGGATACCTACGAATATCTGCTCTCCAAGATTGCCCAGTCCGGCGTGAACGGACAGTTCCGCACCCCGCGGCACATCATCCGCATGATGGTCGAGCTGATGGCCCCCCAGCCCACCGACACCATCTGTGACCCGGCCTGCGGGACTTCTGGGTTCCTGGTGGCGGCGGGGGAGTACCTGAAGACCAACTGCCGGGAAGCCATCTTTTTTGACCAGCAGGCCAAAGAACACTACATGACCAAAATGTTCACCGGCTACGACATGGATCGCACCATGCTCCGCATCGGGGCCATGAACATGATGACCCACGGTGTCGAAAATCCCGTCATCGCCTACCGGGACAGCCTCAGCGACCAGAACCCGGATCGGGATGCCTATTCCCTCATCCTGGCCAATGAGGCTGTTATTTGTGGACTAACACCCGAAAAAGCCTGTAATATCAAGGAATTTGCGGCATGAGCCGTTGCATTTGGGCAGTGCCGAAACTGAATAGCTGATGTTGTACTGGGAGTAAGCGATGGACGCTTAGCCCATTTTTTATTGCCAAAATTGAATCAGAACACGCTTTGCGCGTCTGTCTCTCCCTCCGGGGAGAATGCCTTTATGGCTGGACAGACGTGCTTTTTTTGTACCCATTTTCAGGAGGATGAACGCTATGACAGATTGCTGCGAAAACGGCAAGCCGAAGGACTGCCAGTATTGCTATTACTACGGCAGACACGGCTGTATGCTGAAGGTCTGCTATTATGCCCGGCCAAAGCCGGAAACGAAACCCGTGAGCGAATGCGATGACTGCCCGTATGGCAAGTGCGGACCGTGCATCGGCTGGTGTACGAAGGAAATTCTTCGTTCGCTTGAGAGGGGGCGCGCCAAGTGACGCTGGATTATTTCTACGGTGCCCAGGCAGATCAGTTTGCCTTTTACCGCATCCCCAAGGCGCTGTTTACGGATGAACGGTTCAAGTCTATCTCTGCCGAGGCCAAGATTCTCTACGGCATTCTGCTGGACCGGATGAGCCTGAGCCGTAAAAACGGCTGGCTGGACGAACAGGGGCGCGTGTTCATCATCTTCACGCTGGAGGAGGTCATGGAGGCCATCGGCTGTGCCGATCAGAAGGCTACCAAGCTGCTGAACGAGCTGGACAGCAAAGCCGGACTCATAGAGCGCAAGCGGCAGGGACTAGGCAAGCCCAATCTCATCTTCGTCAAGAACTTTGTGGATAACTCCACCGGCAGCATCCCGCCCGTACAGGAATCACGAATCAAGACTCGTGAAAATCACGATTCAGCAGACGTGAATTTCACGACTCCGGAATCCAGAAAATCACGAGGAAGTAATACTGATTCAAATTATACTGATTTGAGTCAGACTGAAACCTATCCTTTCCCTTCCGGCCAAGCAGGCGGTCACGGTCAGACACCTGCGGATAAGATGGGACGGGATATGGATGAGCGGGAACAATATCGGGCAATTCTTGAAGATAATCTGGAGTACGATATTCTCCTGGAGAACAACCCGTATGACCGGGACACCATTGCGGAGATCATGGAGCTTCTCCTCGATACCATCTGCTCCAAACGTCAATACATCCGAATCGCCGGGGACGATAAGCCCCGCGAGGTAGTCAAGAGCCAGTTTCTCAAGCTCAACAGCACGCATATCGAATATGTGCTGAGTTCCTTCAAGGAGAACGCCAGCAAGGTGCGGAACATCAAGCAGTACCTTCTGGCTTCCCTATACAACGCGCCGCTGACCATATCGAATTACTACGACGCCCTGGTGCGCCACGATATGGCGAACGGCCTTGTCTGAGCCGCAGCTTTCTTGCTGCGGCTTCTGTCATTTCCGGGAGGTGATGCAAATTGGCAGAAGAAAAGGACACGGCAGCTCCGGCAAAGCGGACCGCCGGTAAGACAGGCCGGCGGAAAAAGCCGGAAGCGGAACACGCGGCTCGGGCCGCTCCCCAGGACAAAGACACCGGCAGCAAGGCACAGGAACTTCTGGAACAGGCGCGCACAGAGCCGAAGCCCGAATGGGAGGTTGCGGAACAGGTCGTGCTGCTACCGCTGGACAGGCTCCGGCCGTTCAAAAACCACCCGTTCAAAGTAAACGATGAGGACGAGCTGATGCAGGACACCATCGACAGCATCATGGCGGGAGGCGTAATCAACCCGATTCTGGTACGCCCGGCGGAGGACGGCAAATTCGAAGTTGTTTCCGGACACCGCAGGTTCCGGGCCTCGGAGCTTGCAGGAAAAGCGGACATCAAAGCCATCGTCCGGGAAATGGACGACGATACAGCCGTGATTACCATGGTGGACAGCAACCTGCAAAGAGAGAACATTCTCCCCAGCGAGCGGGCGTTTTCCTACCGCATGAAGATGGAAGCCCTGACCCATCAGGGACAGCGCACCGACCCGACTTTGCGCCAAGTTGGCGCAAAGTTCAGAACAGCAGAGCTGGTCGGTCAGCCGGCCGGCGACAGCGCCCGGCAGGTACAGCGGTTTATCCGTCTGACGGAGCTGATTCCGCAGCTGCTGGATATGGTGGACAGAAAAGAGCTTGCCTTCAATCCGGCAGTCGAGCTGTCCTACCTGAAACCCCATGAGCAGGAGCAGTTTCTCGACGCCATGGACTACGCGCAGGCGACGCCGTCGCTTTCACAGGCGCAGCGCCTCAAGCGACTGAGCCAGAACGGAGAATGCACACTGGAAGCCATGTACGAAATTATGGATGAGGAAAAGAAAAGCGAGCTCGACCGCATAACCATCCGCGGCGATGTGCTGCGGAAGTATTTTCCGAAGTCCTACACACCCCTGCAGATGCAGGAGACCATCATCAAACTGCTGGAAGCCTGGCAGAAAAACAGAGCGCATCAACAGGAGCGCTGAAAGGAGTTTTTATGGCAAATATCACACTGAACATTGAGGGAGATCTGAACATCTATGTCAGCGAGGAGGACGGTCAGCCGGACAGCCTGTATCTGGACGGCATGGACGGCGTTCCCGAAACGCTGCGCATCCATCTGGAAGCCGACGGCGAGGACGATGAAAGCAAGGCGGAGGTTATCTACGCCATTCCCGGCGCGGCGGCCATCAGCATGACGCTGTATGAGGCGTTGACGCTGGCGCTGAACAGCGGCGGTGCGGACAGTCTGGAGCTGATGCCGGTTTCGGGCATTTTCATCGCCTTTAACAGCGATGACGTCATCATCGACCAGAGCGGCGACTGCTATCTTGCCGGTCCCGGCATCATCTTTGCGCTGGAGGACGGCGATATTGTTTCGCTGGATGAGGAGGACAAAAAGCTGATCACCCAGGTGCTGGAGGACGGGACTGCCGAACTGACCAATGGCGCGGAAATCCGCTGCGCCTTCGGGCTGTGAGGTCTGCCCATGAAAGAATTTGAAGTCACCATTACCGAAACGCTTCAGAAGTCTATCACGGTTGAGGCAGCAACCAGAGAGGAGGCGCAGGCAATGGTCGAGGAAATGTGGGACAAGGGTGATGTGGTGCTGGACGCCGATCACTTCGTCGGCGCAGAGTTCAGCTGTAATGACGGGCAGGAAATCGAGGCGGACAAGCCCATTGAGGTACTGCTTGTGGAGCCCGGACAGTATGCCCGGATGACCACCATCGGCTCCTCCCTTGATGATATGCAGAAGGTCGTGGGCGGCTACATTCAGGAGGCTCCCTTCTTCCGCGATCCGGTCACGCTGGTCTGCAACGAGGAGGGCAAGATTTCCGGCCTGCCGCTGAACCGTGCCATCCGGGACGATGACGGAAAAATCATCGATGTTGTCGCCGGAACCTTTTTCATCTGCGGTGCGGAGGGCGATCACTTCTCCTCCATTCCGAAGGAGCTTCAGAAAAAGTACGAGGAGAAATTCAAAAAGCCGGAGGCGTTTCTGAAGATGGGGCGCAGCATCATGGCGATTCCCACGGAGCCCACGCCGTCCAATCCGAAGCCGGACAGGAAAGCGCCGGGCATGGAGCTGTAACTGCCGTCCGGAAAGTATGCAAAGAAAGGAGATGATGCACCTTGCAGGAGGAGGTTGAAAACAGAACCGTCACGCTGACCATATCCGGCGCAAAACTGACCGGACGCACACTCAAGTGGGCAATCCGTCAGTTTCTGAATCACCACAGCAAATCGCAGGCGAAAAAAGCCCAGGCTGCCGCTATTACGCCGCGCGGCAAGCAGTCGGTGGCAGAGCTGGTCGGTCAGAATCAGGGCGTTCAGAACATCGAGATCAGCGATAAAAACATCAAGGACTTTGACCGCGTGGCCCGGAAATACGGCATTGACTATGCCGTCAAGAAGGATACCACCGAAGAGATTCCCAAGTATCTGGTCTTTTTCAAGGCGCGGGACGGCGACGCACTGAACGCGGCGTTCCGGGAATACTCGGCGGTCGTTGCGAAAAAGAAGGAACGTCCGTCTGTCATTCAGAAGCTGCGCGCGATCAATCCGCTGGAGCAGGCAGTGAAAAAGGACAGGGTTCGGCACAAGGACAAGGGGCTGGAGCTATGAGGCTGGATAAGAAGCTGAAAAAGAAGCTGATCCTGAACGCTCCCTATGTTCTGTTCGTTTACCTGTTTGACAAAGTGGCGCAGGGCATACGCCTTGCCCCCGGCGCGGACGCCAGCCAGAAGCTCCTGCATCTGGCAGACGGCTTCGGCAGCGCCTTTGCTTCAACGCTGCCCAGCTTCCACCCGATTGACCTGCTCATCGGTATCGCCGGAGCGGTCATCATGTGGGTGGTTGTGTATGTCAGGGGCAAGAACGCTAAGAAGTTCCGCAAGAACACGGAATACGGCTCCGCCCGCTGGGGAACGCCGGAGGACATCGAGCCGTATATGGACCCGGACTTCCGGAACAACATCATCCTGACCCAGACGGAGCGGCTGACGATGAACAGCCGGCCCAAGGACCCCAAGACGGCCCGGAATAAAAACGTGCTGGTCATCGGCGGCTCCGGTTCCGGTAAGACGAGGTTCTTTGTGAAGCCCCAGTTGCTCCAGCTCCACAGTTCCTACGTGGTCACAGACCCGAAAGGAAGTCTCCTGGTCGAGTGCGGCCGGCTGATGGAGCGTGCAGGGTACAAAATTAAGGTGTTCAACACCATCAATTTCAAAAAGTCGATGCACTATAACCCTTTCGCCTACATTCACAGCGAGAAGGATATTCTGAAGCTGGTCAACACTCTGATTACCAACACCAAGGGCGAAGGCAAAGGAGGCGATGATTTCTGGCTCAAGGCGGAGACTCTGCTTTACACGGCGCTCATCGGCTACATCTATTATGAAGCACCGAAGGAGGAGCAGAACTTCGTAACACTGGTAGAATTCATCAATGCAATGGAGGTGCGTGAGGATGATGAAACTTTTGAAAACAACGTAGATATCGCATTCCGGGAGCTTGGTGAGCGTGACCCCAACCACTTCGCCGTGCGTCAATGGCGAAAATACAAGCTGGCCGCCGGTGTTGTATGCTTTAGGAGACTTCTTAATCAGTCGATTGGGAAGTCTCCTAAAACATATACCACAAAGAAAGGAGAAACCGCATGGACACAAGAATGATTACTGCCCTTTACGAGCGTTTGAGCCGTGACGATGATGTTGAGGGCGAATCGAACAGCATCCAAAACCAAAAGAAGCTGTTAGAGGACTACGCAAAACAACACGGCTTCCCGAACCCTGTCCACTTTACGGACGATGGCATAAGTGGAACTTGCTTTGACAGACCCGGGTTTCTGGAAATGATGAAGCAAGTCGAAGCCGGACGAGTTGAGTATCTGTGCATAAAGGACATGAGCCGTCTGGGGCGTGATTATCTGAAAGTCGGTCAGATTATGGAAATTCTCCGACAGAAAGGTGTTCGCCTTATTGCCATCAATGACGGCGTGGATAGTGCCAGAGGTGACGATGATTTTACTCCGTTCCGCAATATTATGAACGAGTATTACGCACGAGACACAAGCCGCAAAATTCGCTCTACTTTCCAGTCAAAGGGCAAATCCGGCAAGCACGTTACAGGGTTGGTCATTTATGGCTATCTCTGGAACGAGACAAGAGACCAATGGCTTGTAGATGAATACTCTGCCGGAATTGTGAAGCGTATCTTCCAAATGACGATTGACGGAATGGGTCCTTATCAGATTGCAAACAAGCTGAAAGAAGAAAAGGTTCTTATTCCATCCGCATATCTGGCAACACACAATGAGGGCGTAAACAAGAGCAAGGCTTTCAAGGATGTTTACGGGTGGGGTTCTTCCACCATAGTAAATATTCTGGACAAGCGAGAATATCTCGGTCATACAGTCAACTTCAAGACCCGAAAGCACTTCAAGGACAAGAAAAGTCATTATGTGCCGGAGGACGAATGGTTAATCTTTGAGAACACCCATGAAGCCATCATTGACCAAGAAACTTTTGACCTTGCACAGAAAGTCCGCAGCAAGGTACGCCGTTATCCAGACGGATGGGGCGATGTAGCACCGCTGACAGGCTTGATGTACTGTGCTGATTGTGGTGGCAAGATGTATGTCCACCGCTTCAATAATGGCAAGCGTATCTCTCAGTACACTTGCTCCAAGTACACGAAAGTCCCTTGTGGAACGCTCTGCCCGACACAGCACCGTATCAATGAAAGTGTGGTTCTGGAACTGATTTCTGACCTACTAAAAGCGATTGCGGAGTATGCCAAGCACGACAGGGCTGAATTTATCCGAGTGGTGCAGGAAGCACAGGACAGTCACATTGCCGCTGATGTGAAAAGGCAGAAAACCAAGCTGACCGCAGCCAAGCAACGATTGAATGAGCTGGAAGTTTTACTCTGCAAAATCTATGAGGACAACATCCTGGGCAAGCTGCCGGATGCCAGATATGCCACTCTGGATGCCCAATATGCAAAGGAACAGGATACGCTGAAAGCCGAGATTGCTACTCTGGAAAATTTCCTTGCAAACCATGAGAAGAACAAGAAGTCTGCGGAGCGTTTCATTTCTCTGATAGAGAAATACGAGAACTTCGATAATCTGACCATTGCCATGCTGAATGAGTTTATCGACAAAATCCTTGTCCATGAGCGTGACCGCAAAGGTAGCATCCAAACCACACAGGAGATTGAGATTTACTTCAATTTCGTTGGCAAGTTTGTTCCTCCGCACTTCATGGAGGTTGAGCTGACACCCGAACAGCAAGAAGAACTTCGCAAGCGTGAGGAACGCAAAGACAGACTTCATCAGAACTATCTAAAACGCAAAGCAAGCGGTGCTCAGAAACGCTATGAGGACAAAATCAAAGCAAAGAAAAAGGCTGAAATGGATGCCAAGAAAAACGCACTCAGAGCCGAAGATGTTGCTAAAGGCGTGTTCATTCCAGTTAGTAATATGCCGAAGCTGGAGCCGCAGATTGCACCGCAGAAAGGAGCTTAATCTATGGAACTGAATTATATCAAGTGTGGAGATTACTACATCCCCGACATCAAGCTGAAGAACCCGAATATCCGTCTCGGCAAGTGGGGACGGATGCGTAGAGAGTATCTGCGACAGGCACGCCCCATCCTCTTTTCCGACATGGTGCTGTCCGAAACCCTCTATGAGCATTGTGCGGAGGTCGAAGCCACCGCCAAGAGCCGTATGGAACTGATTGTTCCGCAGCTTATGAAGCACTACGGCGTGACGGAACAGCTCAAAGCGGAGAACCAGATGGAATGGGCACGTCAGCTAAACGCCTGTGTTGCACAGGCAGAGGAAACCATAAAGGCAGAACTGATTTACTGCTGAGAAAGGAGGACAGCATGATTTTAGAAGCGTTATTCAATGGAGAACTTTATCCGAGTGAAAATGTCGTTCCTAAATCCGACAAGTTTCGACAAGCCGGTGCAGAAATCTCCGATACAATGAGATTTTTCGAGGAAAAACTCAGTAAAGAAGATTATGAACGCTTGGAGCGACTGATGGATAGAAACGCCGACGAGGGCAATATGACAAACGAGGAACAGTTTAAGTACGGCTTCACATTGGGAGTTTTGATGATGTGTGAAATCTTCCACAGTCCTTTCTTCCCAAAGACCGAGTAAGGAGAAAACTATGGCTCTGATAAAGATGTTTTTCAAGCTGTTGGCTCTGCCGCTGATATTGGCAGTAACCATCATTCAATGGGTGGGTATCTTCTTCACGAGCTTCTCTGCAATCATCTTCAATCTGCTTGCAGGGCTGATATTCCTAATCACGGTTATCGGTTTTGTGTTCGGTGTGACTGCCGGAGCAGAAGCAGTAAAGATGCTGACAGTAAGTTTTGCGGTATTCATCATTCCCCATATCGCTGAATGGCTGATTGTCAGAGTTGCCACCCTCAATTACGGACTTCGTGAATTTATCAAGTCCTAACCCCACAATTTCATATCGTAAATGAAGCGACAGTTATTTCCTTGTGAAGTCTCTGTCGCTTTTATTTTATCAAATTCAAGGAGGAACAAATCTATGACCATGACCATTTTTGAGAAGAAAGCCCTGTATGCGTTCGGCTGTCCCAATCGTGAAGCAACGGTGGAGCGACTTCACATGATTGCCGTCCTTGCCCCCGACTGTGAGACTAAGAAGCTGTTTTTCAATCTTGCAGTCAAGCTGTCTGCGGACTGTGCCGGGCGTTGGTATCCCTGCTTTTTCCGCACTCTCCGAGAGGAAATGACAGGCTACTACGAAGCAGAGCTGACCATGAAACTGGCAGAACTCAGCACCTATGACATGGAGGACGAATATGGCGAAACTGACCAAGTATGAAAAAGAGACCATCATCCTCTTTAATGAGGGCGAGGACACAGCAAGCATTTACACCTACAATGCCGGATTGCGAAAGCGACTGGCGAATTTCGGTAAGAAACACCCTGACTTGTGCCGATTGGAAAAGTTCTGCGAGCAAGGCGGGGTTTCTTATGTTCTGGACAAGTCCAGATTATCCATCCGTCTGCAACCGCCGATGAGCGAGGAACGCAGACGAAAAGCAAGTGAATACGCAAAACAGAATGGCTTTCATGCAAAAGCCGACAATGACTAAGGAGGACAACACTATGATGATGAGTATGAATGAAAAGAAAATTCTGTTTACTTTCGGATGCCCGAAGCGTGAACTGACCGTTGAAAGACTTCGCCACGCCGCAGCTCTGGCAGTTGACCCTACTGCCAAGAAAGCGTTTTTCAGTCTGGCAGTTAAGCTGTACGAGGATGCTACTGATGAGCAGTATCGCAACTTCTACTACAATATGCGACTGGATATGGAGCGTATGCCCCACCACAAGTATGTGCCGGACAGTCAGCCTGTTCCCGTGGATATGTCTATCAGAGACTACCGCAAGAGCGTGAAAGAGCGTATCAGAGAACAGCAAATGCGTTCCAGACGAACAATGAAGTGATGTATCAATAAGGGTTGATTTACGGTCAAAATGTCGGGTCTGCACTTGATGTTTTGACCGCAATTACATAGCATAGTATTGAGATACTAACAAATGTACAGAAAGTATGTAGCACTGTGGGTGCGTTCTGCATTTTTTGAACTGTTTGTAACTATTCTTCAAAACTAATTGACACGAGTATGAAATCATACTATAATATGTGTATGATTTCATACACAGGAGGGTCGCCATGCTATTTGAACAGCATCCGGTCTTACAGGAATTTGACCGATTAAATAATTCCATTAACGAGTTTTATCACGAAATATGCGTGACACAGGGGTTTTCGGATAGTGCGTATGCTATCCTGCAAGCCATTCTCATGCTTGGTGATGGTTGTACTCAAACACAGATTTATAAGCATACACTTCTCAATAAGCAGACTGTGAATTCGTCTGTAAAAAAGTTAAACAGGGATGGACTGATTGACTTTCAGAGCGGTGTTGGCAGAGAATTGAAAATCAGTTTAACTGATAAGGGTACAGAAATCGTCAAAGAAAGAATTTTACCCATAGAACAAGCAGAAAATGAAGTCTTTGACGAAATGACTGCGGAGGAACATGAGGAACTTTTGCGCTTAATCAAAAAATACTTAGACTGTTTCCGCTGCAAAGTTGAGAAACTACGAAATGATGCGGAGGAATTTGCAGAATGAACAGAAAAAGCATAAATCTTACACAGAAGCAAATTGAGAACAGAGCCTTAATCGTGACTACCGTTGTCAACGCCATTATCACAGGTGCAGGCATATGGATGTATTTTTTGACTGACCTTCAAATGATGTTCCTTGATGGGTTCTTTTCACTCATTGGTCTGTTGTCGGCGCTTGCAGCAGTGCTTATATCCAAGGTAAGTAAGCGAAGCACGAAACATTATCCACATGGACTGTATTTCCTTGAACCGCTGTATGCAGTGTTCAAATCCGTGCTGTTGATTATTATGATGGTTTACGCCGTGGTATCGTCCGCACAGATTGCCTTTAATTACTTCATTCATGGAGAAGGTCAGATAATGGAAACAGCACCTCTTCCTTTGTATGGTGCGGTAATGGCTGTGCTTTGCCTTGGGCTTGCGTTCTTTAACCGCAGCCAATACAAGAAAACGAACAGCACAAGCACGATGCTGCGAGCAGAGGCACAAACTAATTTGATTGACGGCTTGCAATCGGCAGCAATTGGTGTAGCAGTGCTGATATTGCAATTCATCCCACTTGAATCAACACTTGGCTTTCTTCATTACACTGGAGATTTCTTTGTTGTTACAGTACTCTGTATATGGTCGATAAAAGAACCTTTCGTTATTCTCTTTTCTGCTTTCCGTGAGCTTACGGGCGGCGTTACGAAAGAGAAAGCTGTCTGCGATGCGGTAGTCAATGCAACGGAGCTTGGCGAGGATTGCTTTACTGTTTACAAAATCGGTATGAAGATAAAGGTCTGCATTCCTGTGAATGAAAAAACGGAATCACACATCAGAGAGAAAGAAAAAATGCTTGGAACTTTGCGTCAGAATTATGAAAGTGCGGAGATTGAATTTGTTATTCGCTAATCCCTAATAGGATAAGTACGATTAGAAAACTTCAGTTTCACACAGACAATAAAAATCAAATAATGACCAAGCCAAAAGGCACGAACCGTAAAAAGTTCGTGTCTTTTGTTTTGCCCATTATCAAAAATCTGAAAGGAGTTGCCCCGATGCCAAGTGAAGAATTGGAAAAACTGAAACAACAGCAACACAAGCTGGAGAAGAAATTGACCGCAGCCAAGCACAAGGAAAAGCAGTTGGAACACAAGCTGAAACAGTTGACCCGAAGCGAAAGAACCCACCGCCTTTGCACTCGTGCCGGAATGTTGGAGAAGTTTCTGCGAGAGCCGACCCTGCTGACGGACGATGATGTGATGGAACTTTTGACTTTCATCTTTCATGGCGAAGCCGTTCAAAAGAAACTGGACTTGCTGATTGAGAAGCGAAAGAAAGAAGCGACAACGGAGGACGGCGAGAGCTAACCCCTCGTTAGAGGGCGCAATTATACACCACCTAAAGTTGGTGCATTGCGTTCTGCCGAAAGCCCCTGCCGGAAGCCGATGATTTTTGCAGAAGTCATCTCTGCTCCAATCATCCAGAGGAAGCTACACTTCCCCTGCGCTGGCTTTGCCAGCTACCCCTTTGTGGACTTGCCGCCCAGGAACGATTGCAAGCAATCATTCTTGGGCAACAAGTAATAATGCCTACTATCATTTTGAAACCAGATGCAGTATAATGGGAGCAAGCGAAAAATAGAAGTTTACGCATTATTCGTCTATGAACAAACTGCTGAGAAATCCAGAATTTATGCGGATGTTACGAATCGTATCACGCATGTGAAAGCCTGTTTCTTTCCATTATTCATGTCTTTTGATATTTTGGATTCAGCCGAAAGGCAAATTCAAAAGTGAAAGGATTAAGAATATGAAAGAGAATGGGAAAAAGTCATTGATTATCGGTAGTGTATTTACAATTGCGTTTATTGTTTGGACGATTTTAATACAAACAGTAGATGTACAGCCGGTTGGACAAAACAGAACGGATGTAGGGTTTGCAACTTGGAACCTTTGGTTTCATAAACTGACAGGTGCCAACATGTTACTATATACAATTACAGATTGGTTGGGGCTTGTACCCTTATTTGTATGTTTGATATTTGCCGGAATGGGCTTCTGTCAGTTGCTGCAAAGAAAGAATCTTTTTAAGGTAGATGCTGACATTATAATTTTGGGAGTTTATTATGTGATCGTGATTGGATGTTATCTCTTGTTTGAGGCAATCCCAGTTAATTACAGACCGATACTTATGAATGGGGTTATGGAGGCTTCATATCCGTCGTCAACAACGCTTCTTGTGGTAACAGTTATGCCGACATTGGTCGAGCAGGCACTTCGAAGAATGAAGAAGAATACTTTAAGCAAAGTAATAGCAGTAGGTTCTATTGCCTTTTCTTTATTTATGGTGGTCGGACGATTGGTTTCAGGGGTGCATTGGATTACAGACATTATTGGCTCAATGCTTTTTAGCCTGGGACTGTTTCTGATTTATAAAGGTTTAGTACAGGTCTTTCTTTGCAAGGAAATGAGGTAGGAGGTTGTACTTTGGAATTTAATGAAAAATTACAGGAACTTAGAAAAAATAAAGGACTGACACAAGAGGAGTTAGCAGAAGCACTTTATGTGTCAAGAACAGCTATTTCCAAATGGGAATCCGGCAGAGGATATCCGAACATTGACTCACTAAAGGAAATATCTAAGTTCTTTTCGGTGACTATTGATGAGTTATTGTCTGGAGAAAAGCTGCTTTCCATTGCAGAAAAAGAGAATAAAGCGAACCTTCAAAGAATGTGCAGTTTGCTTTTTGGAATTGTGGATTTGTTTTCTTTTATGCTGATTGTATTGCCTCTTTATCCGAACCCAATTAACGGATATATTTATTCGGTGAACCTATTTTCATATACTGACACAGCATTCTTTAATATAATACTGTATTGGGTCTCTTACCTTGCTCTGATTGTTATGGGAATCACAAAAATTGCTTTGACACAGCTCAAAACAGAAAGGGGACAAAGCATTATAACGAGCCTTTCACTGGGATTGAGTATTTTAACTGTATTGTATTTAGGCATGGCAAGAGAAGCGTATGCAATTACAGTCGCATTTATGTTGTTGCTAATAAAAGGCATACTGCTTCTAAAATATACCCAAAATTCGTAAATTTCCAGTTCCACGCATCATAATGACAATTTAATAATGACTAAGCCAAAGGCGATCAACCGTAAAAAGTTGGTCGCTTTTATTTTATCCATTATCGAGAAAGGAGTTGATGAAAATGCCCATACCACATCTGAACATACGAATTGTTCAGAGAAGCAAAGGCAGTTCTGCTGTTGCCGGAGCTGCCTATCAAGCCGGAGAAAAATTGTTTTCCGAGTACGATCAGAAAAACAAAGACCACCGCAGAAAACAAAAGGAAGTTGTTTACACGGAAATCATGCTTCCGGCAAATGCTCCACCCGAATATGCCGACAGAGAAACGCTCTGGAACTCAGCCGAGGAGGTGGAGAAGCAATGGAACTCACAGCTTGCAAGGCGTTTCGTTGTTGCCCTGCCGAGAGAAGTTCCCCTTGAAATGTGTCCGCAGATGTTACAGGAATACTGCGAGGAGTACTTTGTCTCCAAAGGAATGTGTTGTGATATTGCAATCCATGACCCCGACCCACCGGGACACAATCCCCATTGTCACATCATGCTGACTATGCGAGCCATTGATGAAAATGGAAAGTGGATGCCAAAGAGCCGAAAGGTTTATGACCTTGACGAGAACGGCGAGCGTATCAAACTTCCCTCCGGCAGATGGAAAAGCCATAAGGAAGATACTGTTGATTGGAACGAACAGTATCACGCCGAGGAATGGAGACACGGATGGGAAGTTATCCAGAATAAATATCTGGAGCTTGCCGGAAGTCCCGAACGAGTGGATATGCGTTCTTATGCCAGACAAGGGATTGATGTTATCCCGACAGTCCACATGGGAGCCGCTGTCTCTGCTATGGAACGCAAAGGCATTGAAACCAATATCGGTAATCTCAACCGTGACATCAAATCTGCCAACAGTCTGATGGCAGCCATCCGCAAAACCATCAAGTCTCTGCTTGAATGGATTGCTGATGTAAGCGAAGCCACGAAAGAAGCTCTTGCTGAAATGAAAGAACAGAACGCATCCCCGACACTTGCCGGATTGCTCAATGAGTATCTTAATGTCAGAAAAGAGGAACGCCGGGACTGGTCTCGCTACGGACAGAACAAAGGCAGTCTTGCTGATGTGCAGGCAGTTTCCAAAGCTGTCGCATATTTGAGAGACCACAATCTCTACACGCTGAAAGATTTAGATGAAGCTCTGCAAGAAGTGAATGGCAGAGCCGCATCAATCCGAAGTGCGATTAAGACAGCCGAGACCCGAATGAAAACCATCACGCAGATTCAGAAAGCGGTCTCCGTCTGCAAAGAGCACAAAGCAGTCAAAGACAAGTATCTGAAAATCGGATGGAAAGCGGCACAGGCAGTTTACGCTGAGACTCACAAGGACGCTCTTTCTGCTTTTGACAAATCGTTCCGTTACCTCAAAAAGCAAGGACTTGACCTTCGTGTAGATCTGACTGCGTTGCAATCAGAATTTGACACTCTGGAAAAGTCCGTTGCAGAAAACAATGCGAAGCTGTCCGAGGTCAAAGCCGAGCTTCAGCCACTGAAAGATGTCCGCTACTGGATAAGCAAAGTCATCGAGCCGGAACAGGGCGAGGTTGAAAAGAAGCCGGAGCCGAAGCACTCCGTCACGGAAAAGATGAAGTATCTGCAAGAGCAGAAAAAACAGCTGGAGCCGAAATCTCCGCAGCACAAACAGAAAAAACAGAATATGGAACTCTAACACGGCACTTGCCTTTTTCATTGTGAAAAGTCGAGTGCCTTTTTTCGTTTCAGAGAGGAAGTGATGATTTGAATGTATTTGAAGCAGTAAAACCCAATATAAGCACCCGACAGGCGGCTGAGATGTACGGCATCAAGGTCAACCGCAACGGCATGGCAGTCTGCCCATTTCACAATGATAAGAACCCAAGCATGAAAGTCGATAAGCGTTTTCATTGCTTTGCTTGCCAAGCTGACGGAGATGTAATTGACTTCGTTTCCCGTCTGTGCGGTCTGCCCTGCAAAGAAGCAGCTATGAAACTGGCTGACGATTTTGGTATCAGCTATGACAGCAGACACAAGCCGACAGTCAGACCCCATATCCGAGAACCTACTGCCGAGCAACTTTATCAAAAAGAAGAAGCACGATGTTACAGAGTGCTGACAGATTATTTTCATCTTCTGCGAAGATGGGAGACCCAACACGCACCGAAACAGCCGGATGATGTGTGGCATCCGCTGTTCGTGGAAGCCCTGCAAAGAAAAAGCCATATCGAATATCTCATTGATACTTTGATTGACGGCACGAAAGAAGAAAAACAGGCTCTTGTAGCGGAGCAAAGAAAAGAGGTGATGAAACTTGAACAACGAATTGCAGAATACCGTGGACGAAGTCCGAAACAGTTTGGAGCAGAGCCAGAAAGGTAAGGTCTATAACACAGCCGCCAATTACAAGAGGGTTCTGCAATGCGACCCTCTGCTAAAAGGTGCTATCCGAAAAAATCTGCTGACGGAGCGAATTGATATTGTAAAGCCCCTCGGCTGGTATCGTGACAGTACCACCCTAACCGATGTGGATATAAAGTATCTGGTTCTGTATTTTGAAGAAAACTACGGACTGACTGTTGAAAAGAAAATCGTGGATGCGATAACGGTGATCGCCAACGAAAACCGTTATCATCCAGTCTGCGATTTTCTTAATTCTCTGAAATGGGACGGACAGGAACGCATCCGCCATTGTCTGCATCATTTCCTCGGTTCAGAAGAAAACGAGTACACTTATGAAGCATTGAAGCTGTTTATGCTCGGTGCAATCTCACGAGTATTCAAGCCGGGATGCAAATTTGAAGTCATGCTCTGTCTGGTAGGTGGTCAAGGTGCAGGAAAGTCCACATTCTTCCGTCTGCTTGCCGTCAATGATGACTGGTTCTCTGATGATTTGAAGAAACTGGACGATGATAATGTCTATCGCAAGATGCAAGGGCATTGGATAATCGAAATGTCTGAAATGATTGCCACAGCAAACGCCAAGAGCATTGAAGAAATCAAGTCCTTTCTGAGCCGACAAAAGGAAACATACAAGATACCGTATGAGACCCATCCGGCAGACAGAAAGAGACAATGCGTGTTTGGAGGTTCTTCCAATACACTTGATTTTCTTCCGCTTGACCGTACAGGCAACCGCCGCTTTCTTCCTGTCATGGTCTGCCCGGAACAGGCAGAGGTTCACATTCTGGAAGATGAAGCTACATCCAGAGAATATATCATTCAGATGTGGGCAGAAGCGATGGAGATTTACCGAAGCGGCAATTTCAAGCTGAAACTCAGCCGTTCAACAGATGAATTTCTGAAAGCCCATCAGAAAGAGTTCATGCCGGAGGACACCAAAGCCGGACAGATTATTGATTATCTGGAACGCTATTCCGGCAATACAGTCTGCTCCAAGCAGCTTTATCGTGAAGCGTTGGGACACGACTATGACGAGCCGAAGCAATGGGAACTGCGAGAAATCAACGATATTATGAATAATGCCGTCACAGGTTGGAAGGCATTTGCTAACCCTCGCTATTTTCCAGAGCCATACCGCAGACAGAGAGGTTGGGAACGCATCCCCATCGACAACGAGCCTGACAACAACACAGGAAAATTTCACGAACTGACGGAAGCAGAAATGCAACAGCTTGAACTTCCGAAAGAATGGTTGGAATAAAAATTGCTGTTCGTTGTCGGGCAGATTGTCAAGCCGGTTGTCGGTCTGGTTGTCGGGCAGAAAGCGAAAATTCCTTGATTTTGTGGGGCTTTTCTTTCTCTGACAACAATGACAACAGAAATATAAAAGAAAAAGTAAATAGTAAAAAGATAGATAAGCCCGATTAAGAAAAAAGGTTTTCAGAAGTCCGTTGTCGGTACTTCGTTGTCAGACCTTTCCTTGTCGGGCTTTTCTCATTTCGAGGAGGTATTCAATGAACACAAACACAATCCAGACCACCGCACAGCACACACAGCCTTGCTACCGCAAGACCATCGACAAGACCACCTATGTGGTTCGTGTCCATTTCAGCGAAAACGCAAAAGAGACGATGGAGGACAAAATCAAGCGTCTGCTTCGTGAGGAGGTGGCGAAAATGTGACTTTTTTGTAAACATGATTAAAAAGTCCTTGACAATTTGCATCAGGCAAAACTGCGAAAAGCATCAATATTTCCGCCGGTGCGCGCCTTGCTCCCTTTGACATTCAGGAGCTTCGGGAGATCACCATGTATGATGAACTGGAGCTGGATACGTTGGGCGGAACCAAAAAAGGCGATACCCGGAAAACCGTGCTGTTCCTCATCATGAGCGACACGGACAGCACCTTCAACTTCCTCATTTCCATGATTTACAGCCAGCTCTTCAATCTGCTCTGTGAAAAGGCGGATGACGAGTTCGGCGGGCGTCTGCCGATTCATGTGCGCTGCCTCATTGACGAGTGCGCCAACATCGGGCAGATTCCCAATCTGGAAAAGCTGATGGCGACGATCCGAAGCCGTGAGATTTCCGCCTGCCTGGTGCTTCAGGCGCAGTCCCAGCTGAAGGCGCTGTATAAGGACAGCGCCGATACCATCATCGGAAACTGCGATACATCCCTGTTCCTGGGCGGCAAGGAGCCGACCACGCTGAAGGAGCTGAACCAGACGCTGGGCAAGGAGACCATCGATACCTTCAACACCGGTGAGAGCCGCGGGCGCGAGGTCAGCCACAGCCTGAACTATCAGAAGCTGGGCAAAGACCTTGCCACTGTGGACGAACTGGCCGTGCTGGACGGCGGAAAGTGCATCCTGCAGCTGCGCGGTGTACGCCCGTTCCTTTCGGATAAGTACGACATTACCAAACACCCGAATTACAAATACCTGTCAGATGCGGATAAGCGGAATGAGTTCGACATCGAACGCTTTCTGTCTCGCAGATTGAAGCCAAAACCGGATGAGGTCTATGACGTTTACGACATCGACGCATCCGTGATGGACGCCGGCGAAACTGCCGGCGGATAAAGGAGGATATCAGATGAACGAAAAAAGATGCCGACTCCCGCTGCAAAGTCGGAACAGACGCAGTCATCAAAAACAATTCAAAAATGAAAGGAGACGCCGGAATCGGGAGGTTTCAGCAGCCATAAAGGCGCTGAAACAGTCGGTTCCGGCTTTTGCAATCCGGAGACAACAGCATTATCAGTAATACTCCCGCAGGATTCCGGCAAATCGGAATATGGCATTTTTCAACAGCGCAGTAGGTGTTCTTCAGACTCTCGTTATCGCCCTGGGCGCAGGTCTCGCAATCTGGGGTGTCGTGAACCTCATGGAGGGTTACGGCAACGACAACCCCGGTGCCAATGCTCATGTACGGTAAGGAAGCAAGCAACCGAAAACAAGAGATAGACCGCCA
>OLQC01000227.1_pt1 | contig 62445 bp, 67 predicted proteins | sample 1672471 | NCBI WGS metagenome assembly OLQC01 (sample SAMEA3136689, study PRJEB25190) | human gut metagenome | biome: human gut; feature: human-associated habitat; material: faeces | place: Austria | collected 2013 | reverse complement strand
CAGAACTAAGACAAAAAGCCATAATGGACGAAAAAGCATTATACAACACTGGAATTAGAGAAGGAAAAGAACTTGGCAGGGCTGAAGGAGAAAAAATTGGAGAACAAAAAGGAGAACAAAAGAATAAAATTGAAGTAATAAAAAGAATGCTAAATGCAAATCTTGGTATTGATTTAATAAAAGAGTGTACCAATGCAACAGATGAAGAAATAGAAGAAGCAAAAATATCGAAAAAATAAATTTATAAAAATAAAGAGCCTAAATAAATTTGACATTTTTGAAAATTATATATAATATATAGATAAATTTATTGAAAAGGTGGTACAAAGATGAATAATGAAATGTATGAAATAATAAAAAATAAAAAAGGATTTATAGCAGCGCTAGACCAAAGTGGTGGTAGTAGTAGCAAAACATTAAAAGCATATGGAATCGATGAAAGTGAATACAACACAGAAGAAGAGATGTTTAATCTAATACACGAAATGAGAAAAAGAGTATTCACAAGCAAAGCATTTACAAATGAACATATAATAGGAGCAATATTATTTGAAAAAACAATGCTTTCAAAAGTAAATGACGAGTATACAGCAGATTACTTATGGAATGAGAAAAGAATAGTGTCTTTCTTAAAGGTAGATAAAGGATTAGCTGAACAAGCAAATGGTGTAAAGCTAATGAAAGAAATACCAACACTTGCAGAAGAACTAAGAGAAGCAAGAGAGAAAAATGTATTCGGAACAAAAATGAGATCAGTAATATACGAGGCAAATGAAGAAGGAATAAGAGCAGTAGTAAAACAACAATTTGAATTTGCAAAACAAATATGTGATGCAGGATTAGTTCCAATAATAGAGCCAGAAGTTGATATAAATGCTCCAGAAAAAGAAAAATGTGAAGAAATATTAAAATCAGAAGTAAAGAAACAATTAGATAGTTGGAACGAAGAGGACAAAATAATGTTCAAATTTACAATACCAACAGTAGCAAATCATTATCTAGATTTATATGATTATAGCTGTGTTGTAAGAATAGTTGCACTATCTGGTGGATATGATGTGGATAAAGCAGTAGAATTACTTGCTCAAAACAATAGAATGATAGCAAGTTTCTCAAGAGCACTATTACAAGACTTAAATGTACATCAAACACAAGAAGAATTTGATAAAAAATTAAATGATGTAATTGTAAAAATATATAATGCATCAATAAGCTAAAATACAGAGACGATTCAAAAGAAAAAAAGAATCGTCTTTTTTTATACATTATGCCCAGAAATACTTGAAAACTATTTATTTTTGGTATAAAATGATAACTGTCTAGAAAGACTAAAATAGAATAAATTTATCTAAAGAGGAGGAAAAATTTTATGTCAGTTAAAGTTGGAATCAATGGCTTTGGAAGAATAGGAAAACTAGCACTTCAAGCAGCATTAGAAAATGACGAAGTAGAGGTTGTTGCAGTAAATGATCCTTTTATAGCAGCAGACTACATGGCATACATGGTAAAATATGACTCAATGCACGGAAGATTTAAAGGAGAAATAAAATCAGAAGAAGGAAAATTAATTGTTAATGGAAAAACAGTAAATGTTTATAACGAGATGGATCCAAACAATATTCCTTGGGGAGAAAACGGAGTAGAATATGTGCTAGAATGTTCTGGAGTATTTACTACAACAGAAAAAGCTCAAGCTCACTTAAATGCAGGAGCAAAAAAGGTTGTAATAAGTGCACCATCAAAAGATGCTCCAATGTTTGTAATGGGAGTTAACGAGGATAAATATGATCCAAGTATGAACATAGTATCAAACGCATCTTGTACAACAAACTGTTTAGCACCACTTGCTAAAGTTATAAATGATAACTTTGGAATAAAAGAAGGATTAATGACAACAGTTCACTCAATCACAGCTACACAAAAAACAGTTGATGGAGCTTCTAAAAAAGATTGGAGAGGCGGACGTGCTGCAGGTGGAAATATAATACCATCTTCAACAGGAGCAGCAAAAGCTGTTGGAAAAGTAATTCCAGAATTAAGTGGAAAACTTACAGGAATGGCATTCAGAGTACCAACAATGGACGTATCAGTTGTTGATTTAACATGTAATCTAGAAAGACCAACAACATACGAAGAAATATGCGCAGTTGTAAAGAAAGCATCAGAAGGAAGTATGAAAGGAATAGTTGAATATGTTGACGAAGATGTTGTATCTTCTGACTTCTTAACAGATTCTCATACATCAATATTTGATGCAAAAGCTGGAATCATGTTAACAGATACATTTGTAAAATTAGTTGCTTGGTATGACAATGAGTGGGGATATGCAAATAAATTAGTAGACTTAGCAGCACATATGGCAAAAGTTGATCATAAATAAAAAATAAGAGTAAAGGAGTTGGAGAATTTTCTCCAACCCCAAAGCTCATAAAAAGCTAGATATTAGAAATTTGTAGAAATTTCTAATATGTGTCTTTAAAAAAACAGGAGGATTAAATATGAATAAAAAAACCATAAGAGATATTGATTTGAAAGATAGGAAAGTATTAGTAAGATGTGACTTCAATGTTCCATTAGATGAAAACTTTAACATAACAGATAATAGAAGAATAGTAGGAGCATTACCAACAATAAAATATCTATTGGATAATAATTGTAAAGTAATACTATGTTCTCATTTAGGAAGACCAAAGGGAGAGGTAAAAAAAGAATTCTCTTTAGCACCAGTTCAAAAAGAACTATCAAGATTATTAGGAATAGAAGTAAAATTAGCAGATGATATAATAGGAAAAAGTGCTAAAAATTTAACAGAAAATATGAAAAACGGAGAAGTGGTTCTATTAGAAAACGTTAGATTTGATGCAAGAGAAGAAGCAAATGATAGAGAATTTGCAAAAGAACTTGCAAGCATGGCAGAAGTATATGTAAATGATGCTTTTGGAACAGCACATAGAGCACATAGTTCAACAGCAGGAGTAGCAGAATTTTTACCAGCAGTAGCAGGATTTCTAATGGAAAAAGAAATAAACTTCTTAGGAACAACTTTAGAAAATCCAGAAAGACCATTTATGTCTATATTAGGGGGCAAAAAAGTTTCTGACAAGATAGGAGTTATAGACAATCTATTAGAAAAAGTGGACACGCTATTAATAGGTGGAGGAATGGCATACACATTTGTAAAAGCAATGGGTGGAAAAATTGGAAATTCAATATGTGAAGATGACAAACTTGAATTAGCATTAAGCCTATTAGAAAAAGCAAAACAAAAAGGCGTAAAATTAATGTTGCCAGTAGATACTAGAACAGGAAAAGAATTTGACAAAAATACAGAAAGCGGTATAGCAAAAATCAACGAAATACCAGATGGATGGCAAGGATTTGATATAGGAGATGAAACAATAAAACTATACGAAGATGAACTTGCAAAAGCAAAAACAGTAGTATGGAATGGACCTTTGGGAGCATTTGAGCTTGATCAATTTGCAGTAGGAACAAATTCAATAGCAAAATTCTTAGGAAATCTAGAAGGGGTAACAACAATAATAGGTGGAGGAGACTCTGCAGCAGCCATTGAAAAATTAGGAATAAGTGATAAATTTACACATATCTCAACAGGAGGAGGAGCATCTTTAGAATTCTTAGAGGGCAAGAAACTTCCAGGAGTAGAATGTTTATTAGATAAATAGAAAGGATTGAAATATTTGACAGAAGAGCTAGTAGATGTGTTCGACGAATATGGAGTTAGAACACAGGAAACACTATCGAAAGATGAAGCAATAGAACGAGGAAAACTAATAAAAGCATTCCAAATTTGGATATTAAACAATAAAAATGAGGTACTTATGCAAACGCGAAGTGGCGGAAAAACACAAGACGCAGGAATGTTGGACTTGTGCTCTGGACATGTGAAAAGTGGAGAAACAGAGCGTCAGGCAGTTGTAAGGGAAATCATAGAAGAACTAGGGCCAGAAGCAATAAAGCCAAAAGAATTCTATCAAATAGAAAAAGTGGGAAGTACAAGAATGGACCTTAGAAAATATGGAAGACAAGGAAACTACATCGTGCCATGGTATTACTTAAAATTGAATAGACAAATACCAGAGGAAGATTTAGAACTTCAAGAAGATGAAGTGCAAAGCGTACAGTGGATCCCATATGAACAAGTAAAGGAAATAATAAGAGATAATACAGGAAATATCAGAATACCATATCTTAAAGAAACAGCTAGACTATTTGGACAGTTAGACGTTTTTGTATATGAAAAACATAAAGATAATAAAGAAGTTGGAGAGAGATAAGATGAGAGAAAAAATAATAGCAGGAAACTGGAAAATGAATATGCTTCCAAATGAAGCAATAGATTTTATAACAGGATTAACACCTTGTGCTAACCAAACAAAGCACACGGTAATTCTGTGTGTTCCATATACAGATTTATTCTATTCGTTATTAACAGCTCAAGAAACCAATATTCATATAGGCGCACAAAATGTACACTGGGCAGAAAAAGGAGCTTTTACAGGAGAAGTTTCGGCACAAATGCTTAGCTCTATAAGAACAGAATATGTAATAATAGGACATTCTGAAAGAAGACAATATTTTTCTGAAACAGATGAAATAGTAAATCAGAAAATAAAAATAGCATTAGAAAACAGCCTAAAACCAATAGTTTGTGTAGGAGAAACTCTTGAACAAAAAGAGCAAGGAGAAACAGAAAAAATAATAACAAAACAAGTAGAGTTAGCATTAGAAGGATTAAATGAAGAACAAGTAAAACAGATAATTATTGCATATGAACCAATATGGGCAATAGGTACTGGAAAAACTGCAACTTCGGCAGATGCAAACAACAGCATAAAAGCAATAAGAAACAAAATAAAAGAGTTGTACGGAGAAGCAATCTCAGAAAATATAAGCATATTATATGGGGGAAGTGTAAAATCTTCAAACGCAAAAGAATTATTCGAGACTTCTGACATAGATGGAGCGTTAATTGGAGGAGCAAGTTTGAAGTTAGATGAGTTCGAGAAGATAATTAACTATGACAAATAAATTTTAGAGGAAGAAGGAAAATAAAAATGGATAAAAGATTAACAATGTTAATGATATTAGATGGTTTTGGTATTAACGAAAAAGAGCAAGGAAATGCTGTAAAGTTAGCTAAAACTCCTAATATTGACAAGCTAATGAAAACTTGTAAAACTACTGTAATGAATGCGAGTGGTTTAGCAGTTGGATTACCAGAAGGACAAATGGGAAATTCAGAAGTTGGACATACAAATATAGGAGCAGGAAGAATAGTATATCAAGAGCTAACAAAAATAACGAAGTCAATCGAAGATGGAGATTTTTTCAGCATACCAGAATTCAATAAAGCAATAGAAAACTGTAAAAAATACAATTCAAAATTACACATCATGGGACTTCTATCAGATGGTGGAGTACACAGCCACATTCGTCATTTGTTTGGATTACTTGAATTTGCAAAAAGAAAAGATTTTGAGAATGTATATGTACATTGCTTTATGGATGGAAGAGATACACCACCTGCATCAGGAGAAACTTATATAGCTCAATTAGAAGAGAAAATGAAAGAAAAGGGAATTGGAAAGATAGCAACTGTATCAGGAAGATTCTACAGCATGGACAGAGACAAGAGATGGCAAAGAATACAAAAATCATATGATGCTCTAGTAAATGGAAAAGGTCTTACAGCAACATCAGCTATGCAAGCGGTTGAAGCATCATATCAAAAAGAAGTATTTGATGAATTCATTGAGCCAACTGTAATATGCAATGGAACAGAACCAGTAGCAACAATAGGCAAAAATGATTCTGTAATATTCTTCAACTTTAGACCAGATAGAGCAAGAGAAATAACCAGAACATTGGTAGATCCAGAATTTAACGAGTTCAAAACAAAAAAAGATTTAAATTTATTCTTTGTATGCATGACACCATATGACGAGACATTGCCAAACGTAGAAATAGCGTTTAAAAAAGAACAATTAAAAAACACATTTGGAGAAGTAGTAAGCAAACATGGATTGACACAATTAAGAATTGCGGAAACAGAAAAATATGCTCATGTAACATTCTTCTTTAATGGTGGAGAAGAAAAACAATATCCAGGAGAAGATAGAATATTAGTACCATCACCAAAAGTTGAAACATATGATATGAAACCAGAAATGAGTGCTTTAGAGGTTACAGAAAAAGTACTAGAAGCAATCAATTCTAAAAAATATGATACAATAATATTAAACTACGCAAATCCAGACATGGTAGGACATACAGGAAGTCTAGAAGCTGCAATAAAAGCAGTAGAGACAATAGATGGATGTGTAGGAAGAGTTGTAGAAGCAATTAATAATCAAAATGAAGTTCTAATAATAACTGCAGACCATGGAAATTGCGAGCAAATGATAGATTACAAAACGGGAGAACCACATACGGCTCATACAACAAATAAAGTGCCATTAATATTGGTTGGTATAGATAATGTAACTCTAAGAGAAGGAAAACTATCTGATTTAGCACCAACAATGTTACAAATAATGGGAATAGAAAAACCAGAGGAAATGACAGGAGAAAGTATAATAGAAAAATAAGAGGGATAAAGTATGTCAGCAAACTCTAATATAACAGACTTATATGAGAGAATAAGAAAAGAACTATTTTATATGATACCAGAAAAGTGGGAAAGAATATATTTATATGCAAGTGTAGTACAAAGAGAAAATAATAGAGAAACAGGGGAAATGTTTTTCTATTATTTTCCTAAAAGTCTGATAAAGAAAAATCCAGTAAATGTATATCAAGTTCCACAAAGATTTAACATAGACGAAAATGAATATATAAAAATAGCTAATAGATTATATGAGATGATAAAAAAGCTTAGAAAATACTGTATTAAATACGAGGAAAACGATTGGAGCAATATAACAATCATCGTAAGAGATACAAATTTTATAGTTGAATATAATGATGACAAATTAAGAAATTCTAAATATACTAGTGATGACAGAATGGCGATTTGGCAGTATAAATATTTAGAATATCCAATGGAAAAATTCAATAAAGAACAAAGAACGATTATAAAAGAATATTTGGAAGAAGAACAGCAGGGATTGCATAAAACAAAAGAATATTCAGAAAGTTTTTATCAACAGCATTTACACAATAGTATACAATATGATATAAATAAAGAAGAATACATAAATGTTGATGAAATGAATAACAATCCAGCGCAGAAGAAAGAACCTGAAAAGGAGATCGTTATCAGAAATCAATTATTAAAATATTCAAAGTAATAAAAAATAAAAAGGAATGGTACAAAAAATGGCAAAAGAAAAAAGGTTTTATATATATAAACTAATAGTAGTGTTAGTCTTTGCACTAGCAGTATGGTTTGTGCTAAAAACAGCTACTAATTATATAAAAGACGATATAGTAGGAAAAACAAATCTAGTTATAAACAACAGCAATACAACAAAAAATCTAAAAAATGATGTTATAGTAGAAAATGGAGTGGTATATGTTTCAACAAAAGATATTGCCAACTTCTTTGATGACCACATATTTTATGATAATAAATATGACCAAATAATCACAACATCAGAAACAAAAGTAGCAACATTAAAACTAAATGAAAACAAAGCAAAGGTAAATGGTTCAACAGTAGATTTAGTAGCTTCGGCTAAAAAAATAGGAGAACAATTCTATTTACCATTCTCAGAGATAAGCGAAAGTGTATACAATGTGGAAACAACATATATAAAAGATACAAATACGGTAGTCTTAGTTTCTTTAGACAGAGAACTAACATATGCAAATAGCAGTAAGAAAAACTCTGTAAAAAGCAATCCAACAATGTTCTCAAAAACAGTGGATAAAATAGAAAAAGGAGACAATGTGACAGTTATACCAAGCAAAAATGGAGACGAAAACGGTTGGACAAAAGTCACAACAGAAAATGGAAAAATTGGGTATGTAAAAACTACAACACTTGCAAATACAAAGAAAATAAGAGATAATCTAGAAATGGGAAAGCAAATTCAAGGTAATGTAAGTTTAGTATGGGAATACTTCTCAAAATATGCAAAAGCTCCACAAAGAACAGAAAAAATAGATGGAGTAAATGTTGTAGCTCCTACATTTTTCTCACTAGCAGATTCTGAAAAAGGAGCTATTGTAGCAAATGTTGGACAGGCAGGACAAAACTACATTAACTGGGCTCATAGCAATGGTTATAGAGTATGGCCTTGGGTTGCAAACGAAGCTACAAATAAAGCGGATAAAGACCTAACATCAGAAATATTAAATGATTATAAATTAAGAGAAAAATTAATAAATAGTATAGTTTCAGCAGTTGAAATGTACAATTTAGATGGAATAAATTTAGATTTTGAAAATATGTACGAATCAGACAAAGACGCATATTCAAGATTAGTGATAGAATTAGCTCCTCGTTTAAAAGAGCTTGGAAAAGTACTATCCGTAGACGTAACAGCGCCAGACGGATCACCAGACTGGTCTTTGTGCTTCAACAGAAATGTAATAGGAGATGTCGCAGACTATGTAATATTTATGGCATATGACCAACATAACCAATCATCAACAGAAGCAGGAACAGTTGCTGGATGCGATTGGGTAGAAGCAAATATTAATAAATTTTTGGGACAAGAAGGTGTAAAACCAGAAAAAATAATACTTGCAATGCCATTCTACACAAGAGTTTGGAACGTTACAGATGGCGGACTATCAAGCAGTGCAGTAGACATGAAATCGCAATCAACATTAATTCCAGGCGATGCAAAAATAACTTGGGATGATTCTCTAAAACAGAATTTAGCAGAATATGAAAAAAATGGAAGAACATATAAAGTGTGGATGGAAGATGCAAAATCTCTAAAATGCAAATTAGATTTAGTAAAGAAATATAATTTGGCAGGTGGAGCTTTCTGGAGAAAAGACCAAGAAACAAGCGACGTTTGGAAAGTAATAAATGAAAACTTATAAATCTAAAAGACAACAAACAGAAGAACTTAATAACAGAAATGTGATTATATTATTTTAGTGCACAAATCCCAACTGCGAATCAAATGTATAAAAAAAAATCGGCAAGGCTTTGCCGGTTCTTTTTTTGATATTTGCTAAATATATTAATCATAGGTGATTCGTATGAAGGAAAAGTGTGTATATTTTAAAATAGATCAAATACCAAAACAAAATTTAAAATATAAAATAATGGATGTATTGAACATATTCGAGAAAAAAGAAGATGAACAAAAAATTGTATATACATTATACAAATCAAACAAAAATTATATAAAAAAGATAAATTCAAAAATAAATAAAATCAATGAATCAATAGTTTTAGCCAAAGAAATAAAAGAAAATGCAAAAAAGGAAGAATATAAAAATACAAATATATACAGTATAGTAAAAACATTGGAAGAAGACAAAAAATTATTAAGTGACTTCGCAGAAGAAATATTAAAAAATATAATAGAAAAGCATAAGCAAGTAGTGGAGCAACAAAGCATATACATATTAGCCAAAGAAAATAATCTTCAAAGAAAAAATCAAATAACAAATTTGCTTGCTAAATACAAAGCAGTGAATATAATTACACCAAATATACGAGAATTTAAAAAACTAGAAGAAAATCTAGAGGAAAGCTCTGAAACATTTGCGGTACTCAACAATAAAAAGAAAAGTCTAACACGAGCTCAATATATAATAAACGTAGATTTTAATGAGAAAGAAATATTAGAATACAATATAAACAGAACAGCCACAATAATTAATTTAAATAAAGGTAAGTTGCATCTTAACAATTTTGATGGTTACGTTATAAATAATATAGAAATAAATGGCGAAAACCAAAAGTTTGATGTAAAAGATTTATACTTAGCAAATATAGTAAGCGCTAAGCAAATCCAAGATATAATAGAATCAGGAAAATACAAATTGATAGGAAACAACGGTTACATTTTCTAATCCTATTTATAAACTTTTCAAAATTTTTTTAATTAAATATATAATTTAATAAAATTTTACTATCTCTATTTATAGCATAGCTGTAAGAAAAAATCAATACTAAAAAATAAAAAAATGGGAAGAATAAAAACATTAAAAAATGAGTATTTCTTAGAACGGAACTGACTGTAAGAGATTAACTTTTTTATTAAATTATATATTTAATAAAAGAAAAAATACTAGTTGATTTATAAAACACAATGTTTTATAATAACAATATACAAAAGGAAAGGGGAATGAAATGCCAAAAGAAACATTAAAAAGTTTAAAAGAAACTAATGAAGGGGGAAAAGTAAAAATGAGAAAAATGTTTAAAAACAAAAAACGGAATCACGCTAATAGCTTTGGTTGTAACAATAGTAGTGCTTTTGATACTAGCAGGAGTAAGCATAAGCTTATTGCTAGATGAAAACGGAATAATCAAAAAATCAAAAGATGCAAGAAGAGAATATGGACAAGCAAAAGCAAATGAACAGGAACAAATGGATAATGCAGAAGATTGGATAGATGAAGCAGTAACAGGAAAAGTTCCATTAGTAAAAGTACCAGTTGGAACAAAAGCAAGCAAAAATGGAACGATAAATGGAGAAGCAGGAGATTCAAATAATCCAACAATACCAAAAGGGTATATACCAATAGATACAGCTACATCTGCATGGGGAGATGGAAGTTCTGCACCTAGTCAAGATTCAGTAAAACACGGACTTGTAATAAAAGATGAGAAAAATAATGAATGGGTATGGGTACCAGTAGACTCAGCTACACTTGCAACAATGTATGAAGAATCAAGTGATGAAAAAACACTATGTGGAACAACAGGAGAAACAGCAGTAAAAACAAAATTATATTCAAAATCTGAAATAATAAGTGGAAAAACAAGAACTACACCAGGAACGACCAGTAGTTACCGTGAGCCAGACCTAGTAGTTGGAAAGGGTTCAAGTTATGATGCAAAAACAGAGTATTATAAAACAATATTAGGATTTGAAAGTAAAGAGAAAATGGCAGAAGCGTTTGTTGCTGATTATAATGAAATGATAGCTAGTATTAGTAAATATGGAGGCTTTTATATAGGAAGATATGAGTTATCAGAAGCAGGAGTGCAGAAAGATAAAGCAACATTAACAAACACAAATTGGTATGATTTATATCAAAAGTGTAAAATATTAAATGCAAGTAATAAGGTAGAAACAAGAATGATATGGGGATGCCAGTGGGATGTAACGATGAATTGGCTAATAAGTTCAGGAGCAAAGACAAGTGATGAAGTAAATAAAGACTCAAGCTCATGGGGAAATTATAAAGGAACATCAGTAAAAGCAGATGATGGAACAACTGAGATAAAAGCAAGTGGAAAGAATCAAATATTAAATACAGGAAAGACAACATTTACAATGGCAAATAATATATATGACCTAGCTGGAAACTGCTTGGAGCTTACTCAAGAGGCGGGCTACACCAGCAATCGAGCTTACAGGGGTGGTGACTGCTACAGCAGTGGCTCTCACGGCCCAGCTTCGAGCCGCGACGGCTACGGTCCGAACATCGTGCGGCAACGGCATACGGTTCTCGTCCCACTTTAATAATAAAGTAATACTGAATGCTGGAGCATGAGCACCAGTGCGAAGAATAATTGCTAAGTAGACATAGGAATATATGCTCCTTTTTTGAGATAGCCCTTGACAAATCTGAAAAAATAGTTTAATATATAGGAACACGAAAAACTTAGATTTAAGATCTATACTGCAAATGTGCAAAAGGAGGTTGACAAAGATGGAAGAAAAAGGAATACTTGTAACACAAGAAGGTTACGATAAACTAGAAAAAGAATTGGACTATCTTAGAACAGAAAAAAGAGCAGAAATAGCAGAAAAAATCAAAGTTGCACTTGGATTTGGAGATTTATCAGAAAACTCTGAGTATGATGAAGCAAAAAACGCACAAGCAGAAAATGAAGGAAAAATAGCAGAGTTAGAAAATAAAATCAGATATGCTAAAATTATAGATGAATCAGAGATAGACACAAAAACTGTTCAAGTAGGAAATATAGTTAAAGTCTATGATGAAGAATTTGACGAAGAAATAACATATACAATAGTTGGATCAACAGAAGTTGATTTGGCTCAAAACAAAATATCAAATGAATCACCAGTTGGAGCAGCTCTACTTGGTAAAAAGAAAAACCAAGAAGTAGAAGTCAAAACACCAGCAGGAACAGCAAAATACAAAATACTATCAATAACAAAATAAATTTAAGTAGCACTCTCGAAAGTGCTACTTTTATGTTTAGTATTTATTGAAAAAGATATTATATTGTGATATATTTTGAAAAAAGAAAATTGGAGGTACTAATATGACACAAGCAGATAAACACTTTATAGACACTTGCAAAAAGATAATAACAGAAGGATATTCATCAGAAGGAACCGGAGTTAGAACAAGATGGGAAGATGGAAGCGAAGCAAACTACTTCTCTATAGTTGGTGTTACAAATGTATATGATGTAGGAAAAGAATTTCCGATGATAACACTTAGAAATAATTCTCAAACAGTAAAAAGAGCAATAGATGAAATTTTATGGATTTGGCAAAAAAAATCAAATAACATTAAAGACTTAAATTCTCATATTTGGGATCAATGGGCAGATGAAAACGGAACAATTGGAAAAGCTTATGGATATCAATTAGGAAAGAAATATCAGTTTAAAACAAAAGAAGGAATAAAGGAAATGGATCAAGTAGACTATGTATTATACTTATTAAAAAATGATCCTGCTAGTCGTCGTATTATGACAAATATATTTAACCATGAAGAATTAAAAGATATGAGATTAGAGCCTTGTGCATATGGAACTCAATGGCTTGTGAAAGGTGGAAAGCTTCATTTAATATTAAATCAAAGATCACAAGACATGTTGGCAGCAAACGGTTGGAATACAATGCAGTATGCAGCACTTTTATGTATGTTTGCTCAAGTTGCAGGTCTAGAAGTAGGAACTCTTACACACAACATAGGAGACTGCCATATTTATGATAGACATGTACCATTAATAGAAAAATTAATAGAAGCAGAAGCAAAAGATGTATGTCCAAAATTAAAAATAAATAATCCTACAAAGAATTTCTATGATTTCAAAGTAGAAGATTTTGAAATAGAAGGATATGATTATAATAAAGATATAAAATTGGGAAAAATCCCAGTAGCTATCTAAGGAGGAAAAATGTTAAGTATAATTGTAGCAGTTGCAAAAAACAATGTAATAGGAAAAGATAATCAGCTTATTTGGCATTTACCAGAAGATTTAAAAAGATTCAAGAGATTAACAACTAACCATACTATTATAATGGGAAGAAAAACCTTTGAATCATTAGGAAGAGTATTGCCAAATAGAAAACATGTAATTCTTTGCAATGATGCGGAGATGAATATAGATGATGAAAATGTTGAAATATTAGATGATATTTCAAAGCTAAAGAAATATAAAGATTCAGAAGAAGAAAACTTTGTAATAGGCGGAGCAACAATTTATAAATTATTGATGCCATATGCAGATAAAATGTATGTTACACATATAAACGAAGAATTTGAGGGAGATGTATATTTCCCAGAAATATCTGAGAAGGATTGGAAAATAACGGAAAGAGAGAAAGGTTTAAGAGACGAAAAAAATCCTTTCGATTACGAATATGTAACATACGAAAGAATAAAATAAAAATAAAAGCACCACACTATGCTCTGACGAGCTGTGTGGTGTTTATATAACTGTTAGAAAAATTTATTCTTTAATAAAATTATAACCTTATAGCAGACTCTAATGCTAACTCAATCATAGAATTTAAAGAAGTTTGTCTTTCGTTTGCAGAAATCTCTTGATGTTTATAATGAGAATCAACAACACTAAGTAAACAACTAGCTTTTTTTCCTAGACGGTGAGCATTATAGAATAGGGCAAAAGCCTCCATTTCTGCACCAATAATATTTAAATCCTTTGGAAATCTAGCAATCAACTGATTAACATCTTTAACATAATAATCAAAACAGTCCGTACAAAGAGTATTGCCTTTAACATAAGGAATATTAAGCTCTTTTGCAGTATTTTCTATAACAGAATTAACCTGTTTATCAGAATTCATTAAATGACATTCTTCCTCTGTAAGTTCGTAAGCATAATTTCCTTCTGTATAAGCATTATCTACTAAAATTGTGTCCAATAAATTTAGACTCTCGTTGTAAGCTCCACAAGAGCCAATACGAATAATAGTATCAACATTATAGAATTTATATAGTTCGTAAGAGTAAATTCCCATACTTGGCATTCCCATACCAGATGCAAAAACAGTAATTCTTTTTCCTTTATAATTTCCTGTATATCCAAACATATTTCTAACACTATTTATTAGTTTTACATCCTCTAAAAAATTGTCAGCAATATATTTTGCTCTAAGTGGATCTCCAGGCATTAAAACAATATTTGCAATATCATCTAATTTCGCTTCATTGTGTGGTGTCATAAAAACCTCCTAATAAAAAATTCTTTAAGATAAGACTATTATATCATAAAAAAAGCATAGTGCAATAAGATAAAGCAAAATTAGATAAAAGTCTTGCAAATTAACAAAAATATGATACAATTATAAACAGAAAAAAGAAAATTTGTTTGATAAAAGAAAGGAAATCAAATGATAGCATATTTAAAAGGAAAATTAGTGATAAAGTCAGTAGACTATATAGTTATAGATGTACAAGGAATTGGATATAAAGTGTATATGTCAAAAACAGCAATAGATAAACTTGAAGAAGAAAAAGAAATTAAGATCTATACATATTTAAAAGTTAGAGAAGATGATATAAGCTTATTTGGATTTAATACTCTTGAAGAATTGAATATGTTTGAGCTATTAATATCTGTTGGTGGAATAGGGGCAAAATCAGCAATAGTAATATTGTCAAATATAACTCCATCAAAATTTGCATTAGCAGTAATTACAAGTGATGTAAATACTTTAAAAAAACTACAAGGAATTGGTCCTAAAACAGCGCAAAGAATTATATTGGAATTAAAAGATAAGATAAAAACTGAAGAAGCAATAGAGAACCAAGAAAATACAATAAAACAAGAAGAACAAATCCAAGAGGATATGGAAGAATTAATACAAGCTTTGCAAGTTTTAGGCTATAGAAGATATGAAATAAATAACATATTACCAAAAATAAAGGAAGAAACTTTAGAAGATAGAATAAAAGAAGCTTTGAAATATTTAGCAAGGTAACTTGCTAGGTTCGTCACTGTTGGAAGGAAAAAGAAAGGAGAATAAAATGAACCCAAATGAACCATTAGCATATAGAATGAGTCCAAAAACATTGGATGATTATGTTGGACAAAAACATATATTAGCACAAGATAAAATTCTATATAGAACAATAAAAGCAGATAGATTATCTAGTATTATTTTATGGGGGCCTCCTGGATGTGGCAAGACTTCACTTGCTAGAGTAATTAGTAATACAACAAAATACAAATTTACTAAATTAAATGCAGTAACTGCAGGAGTGGGAGATATAAAAAATGCGATAGAAGAAGCGAAAAATCCATTATTAAATCCTACTGGAAAATGTATTTTATTTATAGACGAGATTCATAGATTTAACAAATTACAACAAGATGCGTTATTACCATTTGTAGAAAACGGAACTGTTATACTAATAGGAGCGACAACAGAGAATCCATACTTTGAAGTAAATAAAGCTTTAATATCAAGATCAATGGTGTTCAAGTTAGAGCCTCTAACTGAAAATGATATATTTAAAGTGTTGAAAAAAGCATTAGAAAAACCAGAAGGTTTAGGAGAGTACAAAATAAAAATAACAGATGACACTCTTTATAAAATAGCAGAAACTGCAAATGGAGATGTAAGAACAGCTTTAAATGGTCTAGAAGTAGCGGTATTGACAACTAAAATGGGAGCAGATGGATATATTACAATAACTGATAAAATTGCAAAAGAAAGTGTCCAAAGCAGAAAGGCAATATTTGATAAAAACGGTGATAGACATTATGATAATATTAGTGCATTTATAAAATCAATGAGAGGAAGCGATGCTGATGCAACAGTATTTTACTTAGCTCGAGCTTTAAATGGAGGAGAAGATCCAATGTTCTTAGCTAGAAGAATAGTAATTGCAGCATCAGAAGAAGTTGGACTTGCAAATCCTAATGCACTAGTTGTTGCAACAAGCGCAATGGAAGCGGTACATATGGTTGGAATGCCGGAAGCAAGAATAATACTATCTCAGGCAGCATTATATGTAGCTAACTCAAAAAAATCAAATGCAAGTTACTTAGCAATAAACAAAGCATTAGAGGATGTATCAAGTAAAGATACAGGGGAAGTTCCAATGCATATTAGGAATGCTCCTATTGAAGGAATGAAAAAAGACGGATATGGAGTGGGATATAAATATCCGCACGATTATCCAGGACACTATGTAGAACAACAATATTTACCAGATAAAATGGTTGGAACTAAATATTTTATAAAAGATGAAAACTGTGAATAGAGAGGTTATATGGAATTACCATTAGAATTAAAAGAAGAACTAGAAAAAGAAATACAAAGTGCAAGTATTAAAGAATTGAAACAATGTGCACAAAAAGTTAGTGAAAGATATAGAGAAGATAGTAAAATAAAAACAAAGAATAAGCTTATAAATAGTAAAGAAGAAGCACTTGCATATGCTATTAGTAGAATGCCTGCAACATATGGATCTATTCATACAGCTTTAGAGAATACAATAAAAATAGCAAATATAGATATTCAAAGCGTTTTAGATATTGGAGCTGGAACAGGCTCTGCCGAGTGGGCAATTCTTGATTTAATGCAAGTTGATGATATTACTTGCATCGAAAATGAAACATATATGATGCAAATGGGCAAAAAATTAATGCAAAATAATGAAACACTTAAAAATGCAAAATGGATGCAACTTAACATTGCTCAAGAGCAGATAGATCAAAAGGCTGATTTAGTTATTGCAAGTTATGTGCTAAATGAAATTGAGAAAAAAACAAGAGAGCAGATACTAGAAAAATTATGGCAAGCTACAAATAAAATCTTACTGATAATAGAACCTGGAACACCAGAGGGTTATAAAGAAATAAACAGCATAAGAAAATATTTTATAGGTAATAAGGTAAATATAGTAGCTCCTTGCCAACATAACGGAGAGTGCAAAATAGGGCATGATGACTGGTGCGCATTCTCGTGTAGAGTTGCTAGAAGCAAAATACATAAAATACTAAAAGACGGAGAAATCCCATATGAAGATGAAAAATTTTCATATATTGCAATATCAAAATTTGAAACTGAGAAATTAGATGGAGTTGTATTAAGACATCCAAAAATAGAGAGTGGAAAAATAACAATAAAGGTTTGTAAATCAAATGGAGAGATAGAAGAAAAGATAATTACCAAAAAGGAAAAAGAAATATTTAAAAAAGCGAAGAAATTGAAAGCTGGAGATATAATTAATTTATAAACAAAAAAAGTTCCTGACAAAACAGTCAGGAACTTAATATTTTATTCAGCTTTTTTATCATCTTTAAACATTTCTTTTACAGCACCTAAACTTGAAAGAGTGTTAGTAGCTTCGAAAGGAATAAATACTTTGTTAGCCTCGCCATTAGCAATATCTTTTAAAGCCTCTAAAGACTTTAATTGAACTAATGTGTCATCTGGTTTTGCTTTCATCATTGCATTATAAACCATTTGAATTTCTTCAGCTTTAGCGGCTGCAACTTTTCTTATAGCCTCTGCTTCACCAGCAGCTTTTCTAATTCTAGCTTCTTTTTCAGCATCTGCTTCAAGAATAGCAGCTTCTTTCTTACCTTCAGCAAGTGTAATTGCAGATTGTCTTTCACCTTCAGCTTGAAGAATTTGAGCTCTTTTATTTCTTTCAGCGTTCATTTGCTTTTCCATCGCATCTCTAATATCAGCAGGTGGAGTAATATCTTTAATTTCAACTCTGTCTATTTTACATCCCCATTGATATGTAGCTTCATCAAGAATTGCTCTTAATTGTTCATTAATAAGATCTCTTGAACCAAATGTTGCATCTAAATCCATTTTACCAACAATATCACGAATTGTAGTAATAGCTAGATATTCAATACCTTTCTTTAAAGATTGGATTTCGTAAACTGCTTTTGCTGGGTCTGTAACCTTATAGAATACAACAGTATCTATTGTTATAGTAACATTATCTTTAGTGATAACTCCTTGAGGTGGTACATCCATAGTTTGTTGTTTTAAGCTTACAACACTTCTAACATGATCAACAAAAGGAATTATAATTGTAAGACCTGCATCAGCTATTTTATGAAATTTACCTAATCTTTCTATAATGTAAACTTCTGATTGTCTTACAACCTTGATTGATTTTACTGCTATAATTATGATTATAACTAGTAGTGCAATTAAAAACCACATAATGTTTCCTCCTTAAATTATATATATTAAAATTAAATTTATTTAGCGCTTTCTGATATTGAATAAACCGGTTCTACAATTAAATTAACACCATCGATTTTTAGAATTTTTACATTGCTTCCGACAGGAATTGCATTAGTAAAATCATTAGTAGTGACGGCTGACCAAGTATCGCCTGAAATTTTAACCTGACCAATTTTATTTGAACCAGAGTTGATTTCCTTTATAACTATTCCTTCTTGACCAATTAAAGCATTAACATTTGTAGCCACTTTATCTTTTTTAGTAATCTTATCAGTTAATGGTTTGGTTAAAAAGATTAGTATAACAGAAATTATAATAAATATAGTAGCTTGAGCAATTATGTTGTGGATAAATAGACTTAACAGAGCTGTTATTAGTGCTGCTATTGCAAACCAGAATACGAAAAATCCGACAGTTGCAATTTCTATAATCAAACAAACTCCTGCTATTATAAGCCATATTTGCCAAGAAACCATAAAATTACCTCCATATTCAATTTTAATACATACACATTATATCATAAAAGTCGCATAAAATAAAGGGTTTTGCTAAAACTAATAAAAATATATTAAAACAGATTGCATTTTAGAATAATTTGTGATAAAATAAGTAAGTCAATATAAGTAGCAAAAGGAGAGTTGAAAATGCAAGTAGTAAAATATATATTAATGGCCTTATATATCTTAAACTGTTTAGCAGTAATTGTAATCACAATGATTCAGACTAAAGACAGCAACGGAGCTTCTGGAACAATAGTTGGTTCTACTACAAGTAACTTCTATGAGAAGAATAAAAGCAGAACTCATGAAGGAAAATTAAAGAAATGGACAATGATACTTGGAGGAACTTTTATAGTATTAACTATAGCTCTAGGAATAGTATATGTTATATAAGATTACTTAAAAAGATTTAGTAAGGCGGCAGAGGATATTCTGTCGTTTTTGCGTGTTTACAGAGAGGAAAAGAATGAAAAAATCAAGAAAGAAAAAGATAATTGAAGAAAATAAAGAAACTCTAGTTGGAACTTTTAAAAGAAGTCAAAACTTTGGGTTTGTTATTCCTGACGACAAAAATGTTGAAGGTGACATTTATATTCCAAAAAGGAAAATGGCAAAAGCAAGAAACAATCAAAAAGTAGTTGTCCAAATAGATAAAAAAGCAGATAGAAAAAACAAAGCAGAAGGTACGATTATTGAGGTAATTGGCTATATAGACGAAGCAGGAGTTGATATGTTAGCTCTTATAAAAGAATATAAATTACCAAACGAGTTTCCTGAACCAGTTATAAATGAAGCGTTAGAAATCCCACAAACTATAAATGAAAAAGATATTCAAAGAAGAGTAGATTTACGAGCAGAGGAAATCTTTACAATAGATGGAGAAGATGCAAAAGACCTAGATGATGCAGTAAATGTAAAGAAAAATGAAGACGGAACATATACATTAGGAGTGCATATTGCTGATGTTAGCTACTATGTAAAATCAGGATCTAAACTAGATAAAGAGGCAATAACAAGAGGAACAAGTATCTATATGATGGACAGAGTAATACCAATGCTTCCAAAAGAACTATCAAATGGTATATGTAGTTTAAACGAAAATCAAGATAGATTTACAATATCGGTTATAATGAAAATAAACGAAAAAGGAAAAATTATAGACTCTGATATATTTAAATCTGTAATAAAAACAACCAAAAGAATGAATTATCATGATGTAAATGATTTGTTTTTATATAAAGACTTACAAGACGGAAAAATTGAACAAGAAACTTTTTCAGATAAAGAGTTAAAAAGAATAGAAAAAGTGGCTAAGAAATATCAACCTTATATAGAACATTTTTTAAGAATGAGAGAATTAAAGGGAATATTAAAAGATAGAAGAGATAAAAATGGAAGCTTGAACTTAGATATTCCTGAAAGTAAAATAATACTAGACAATAATGGAGTAGCAATAGATGTAAAGAAATATGATTACTTAGAATCAAATGAGGTTATAGAACAATTTATGCTAACTGCAAATGAAACAGTAGCCGAGAAATTTTATTGGTTACAAGCTCCATTTATATATAGAGTACATGAAACTCCAGATTTAGAAAAAGTTGAGGAATTAAATAAATTTTTATTTAATTTAGGATATAAAATAAGGGGAGTAAAAAAAGACGACCAGGAAAGTATACACTCAAAAGCTTTTGCTCAAGTATTAGACGAAGTAAAGGGAAAAGAAGAGGAGAAGGTTGTATCAAATTTAATATTAAGAACTCTAAAGGTAGCAAGATATGAGAGTCAAAATAAAGGACACTTTGGAATAGCAAGCAAATGCTATTGCCACTTTACCTCTCCAATAAGAAGATACCCAGACTTATTCATTCATAGAGTAATATCTTCATATTTAAAACACGACTATAATATAAATGAAGAGTTAAGAAAAAAATATGAAATAGAAGCTGTAAAATATGCAGATAGCTCATCAGAAAGAGAAAAAATTGCACAAAAAGTGGAAAGAGATGCAGAAAAAATAAAGAAAGCAGAATTTATGAAAAGTAAAATAGGACAAGAATACGATGGAGTCATTTCTGGAATTACCTCTTTTGGAATATTTGTAGAACTAGACAATACAGTTGAGGGATTAGTTAGATTTGAGAATATTGGTGATGAGTATTATATTTATGATGATGAAAGAAAGACTCTAAAAGGAGAAAAGAGTAATAAGGTTTATAAAATAGGAGATAAAGTAAAAATAGAAGTACTTTCAGCTGATAAACTTACAAGAAAAATTGATTTTAAATTAATATAATGTTATGAAAAAGGACTGAGATATCAGTTCCTTTTTGTTTGTATATATAAAGAATTAATATGAATATATAAGAAGAACTGGTATCAATATCTTCCTCAAAGTTCTCGTTCAAACAATTTCACAAGAAGTTCTAAATGAGTTTTACGGCTCAATCATTTTCAATTCGACCTTTTCGTCATATATTATACCAGTTCTTCTCTTATTTATTTTTTTGATTTCTTCTTTTTTACTATAACTGAAATTATGATAATCGCAACTATTACAGCAATCAGAGCAATTACACCAGCCCATCCAAATATTGAAACAATCTTACTTCCTAACGACATTATAATGCCAGCAAGTATAACTCCAAGTGAAACGGCAGTGATACTTGTTTTAAAATCAAGTTTTAAAAATGATGCTGCAAGTGTGCCTGTCCAAGCCCCTGTTCCAGGAAGAGGAATTCCAACAAATATTAGCAACGCCCAGAAAATTCCGTTATTTCCAGCTGAAGCTTTTAATTTTTCTCCGCCTTTTTCACCTTTAGTTAAGCACCATGAAAAAAACTTACCGATAAACTTTTTATCCTTGCCCCATTCTAGGACTTTTCTTGCAAACCAGTATATAATTGGAACAGGAAGCATATTTCCTATTATTGCTATTGGATAATATAAAAATATATTCAAATTTAAGCTTTCTGCGATTGGTATTGCTCCTCTTAATTCAACGATTGGAACCATACTTACAAAAAATACTATTAAATATTTAACGACTATTGGTAAACCTGCCATGATAAACTCCTTTATTATTAAAATCTAAAATATTTTACTATAATAGTACATAAATGTAAAGTAAAAAATAAATATTCTCAGGTTTTTGAGAATATTTATTTAGATTTATTTGTTAAAATACCAAGAATTTCTGGATAAATTTCATTGGCATTATTTTGCCAGTTATCAACTATTTCTTTTGCTTGCTCACGAGAACCGGCAAATGTTTTTATTTCAAATACAGTCTCGTTATTATCAACAACTTTACAAACAATCGTGTAATGATTTTCACTAAGTGGTGTATACTCGGCAACAATTGATTTTTCCTCTTCTGAACTATCAAGAATTGGTTTTAATTTTGTATCTGCTTGAAGTTTGATAATACCAGGTAACAAATCAAGAGTTAAGTCAAGAGTTCTTTTTCCTGAATCTGTAATAGTATACAAAGTTTGGTCTTCTTTTTGAAAAGTATAAATATAACCAACATTAATTAAATCCAGTGTAAATTGCTGAAAATAAAAATAATTCATATTGACTGATTCCAAAACTATCTTATATAATACATCATTTGTTAGTGCTTTATTAGCTTTTTCTAAGACATAAAGAATTAGAACTTTGTTTTCAGCTAATGTCTCATCATCAGATGCTAATTTCAAATTAATTCACTCCATTTACTAAATATTATGAAAGTATTATAACATAAAATTCTTAAAAATACTATTATTTTTGATAAATTAATGATATACTAAAACCAAAATAAAAGATAGGAGCAAATAATGGAAACATTATACGATATATTAGAGGTTAGCAGAAAGGCCTCGCCAGAGGTAATTGATAAGGCGTATAAAATATTAGCAAAAAGATATCATCCAGATTTAAAATCAGGAGAAGAAAAACTTGTTGCTGAAGAAAAAATGAAGCAAATAAATGAAGCATATATGATTCTGAGTGATGAACAAAAAAGAAAAGAATATGACAAGAAATTAGAAGCTCAAGAGAAAACTGAAACTGAAGTGCAAGAAGAACAGAACGATATATCAGAAGAAGATTTACAATTTTTGAATTGGCAGAAAGCATATGCAGCATTAAATAAAAGAGAGCAGGCTAAGCTAAAGAAAAAGATAGAAAGAGAAGCAAATGAGGAATATAGAAAAAGATATGAGGATTATTTTAGAAGTTTAGGATATGAAGTAAAACATAAGTGGACAAAGAAGGAATTTTTAATTTTATTTAGTATAATAATATTGATAGCCCTAACATTTACAATTTTATGGAACATTCCTAAAACTCATAACTGGATGATGGATTTGTATAACAACAATGTACCAATAAAAATAATAGTAAATATTATAATTGGTGTATTTAAAGGAATAGAAAAATTCTTTAAAATTATATTTAAAGGCTAGAAATGTATATAATAAATAACATTTTGTTATAATATTATAAATAAACTAAGGAGGTATAATATGGAAAGAAAGGTAAGAGTAGTTCAATTTGGAACTGGAAAAATGGCAGTATATACAATGAGGTATGTACTAGAAAAAGGAGGAGAAGTTGTAGGAGCAATAGACATTAATCCTAATGTAATAGGAAAAGATGTTGGACCTATAATGGGACAAGGTGAAATTGGAGTTAAAGTTACAGACTTAAAAGACGCAGAAGAAATGTTAAAACAAACAAGACCAGACATCTGTATTGTAGAAACAATGAGCTTATTAAAAGATGTAGAAGAAGCTTTAATGCTATGTGCAAGATTAGGAATAAATGCTATAACAACATGTGAGGAAGCTTTCTTCCCATGGAACTCAAATCCAACAGTTACAAAAGCGATTGACGAGATGGCAAAGAAAACAGGATGCACAATTACAGGAAGTGGTTACCAAGATATATATTGGGGACAACTAATAACATCAATAGCAGGATCAACACAAAAAATAACAAAAATAAAAGGAAGCTCAAGCTACAATGTTGAAGACTATGGAATAGCTTTAGCAAAAGCTCACGGAGCTGGATTAACATTAGATGAATTCGACAAACAAGTAGCATCTGTTGATAGAATAAGCGATGAAGAAAGACAAAAAATAATTGATTCAGGAGATTATTTACCATCATATATGTGGAATGTAAATGGTTGGTTATGTTCAAAACTTGGACTAACTGTAAAGAGCCAAACACAAGTAACAATTCCTACAACATATAAAGAAGACATATATTCAGCAACATTAGGAACAACAGTAAAAGCAGGAGATGCAACTGGAATGAGTGCAGTTGTAACAACTCAAACAGAAGAAGGAATAACACTTGAAACAGAATGTATAGGAAAAGTATATTCTCCAGAAGAATACGACAAAAACGAATGGACAGTATATGGAGAACCAGACACAACAATAACAGTTGCAAAACCAGCAACAGTAGAGCTAACTTGTGCAACAATTGTAAATAGAATACCAGATGTTATAAATGCAGAACCTGGTTATGTTACAACAGAAAAAATGGGAGACTTAGAGTATAGAACAAAACCATTAAATGAATATGTAGACTAACAAAACAAAATACTATAATTTCATTGAAATTATAGTATTTTTTGTGTATAATATATATGTCAAAAAATCACAAAATACGGAGAATAAATAAACATGAGAATACGTTTTAAAAAATGGGCAAGACCGGAGCTAGAAGCAAGCAATTTTTATATAGACAATCCGGAAGAATATAAAGGAAAATGGAAAACTCTATTTAACGATAACCCCATATACATGGAACTTGGTTGTGGAAAAGGCGGATTTATTTCTAAGCTAGCAAGTAAAAATAAAAATATCAATTATATTGCAATAGACTTAGTAGATGCAATGTTAGGATTAGCTAAAAGAAATATTGAACAAGCTTACAAAGAAGAAAATACAGCAGTTGACAACATTTATATTACAAGATATGACATCGATAGAATATTAAACATATTTGACAATCAAGACAAGATTGAACGTATATACATAAATTTTTGCAATCCTTGGCCAAGAGGAAAACATCATAAAAAAAGATTAACTAATACTAGACAATTAGAAAAATATAAAAACTTCTTAGCAAAAGATGGTAAAATTTATTTCAAGACAGATGATGATAATTTGTTTAGTGACAGCTTGAACTACTTTAAAGAAGCGGGTTTCGAGATAGAAAAAATAACATGTGACCTAGCAAATGAAGAAAACTTTTGGCAAGATCAAGAAAATATTGAAACTGAACATGAGAATATGTTTAAAGAACAAGGAATAAAAATAAAAGCTCTTATAGCTGTAAAGAAAGGAGAATAATATGTTTAATTATGAGGTAGAAAATAACGAATATGAAAATCTAGAAGAATGTGTAAATGTTGTGTATGAACTTGCTTCAAAATATGCAACAGATGGAGTAAAAAATAATATTGGAGGACCTTTTGGAGCAGGAATAATATATAAAAAAGAAAATAATAGATACATCATATTAGTAGTAGAAAGAAATACTGTTTTACGCTCAAAAGACCCAACCGCACATGCAGAAATAAATGCAATTAGAAGTGCTTGCAAACAGCTAAACACAAAATCACTAGAAAATTGCATACTTGTATCAACAGCAAAATGTTGCCCAATGTGCTTGTCAGCAGCTTGCTGGGCAAATATAAAAACAATATATTATTCACAAAGTTATGATAATGCAAAAGAGGGTGGATTTAGAGACGAAGAAATATCTGAATACATAAAAGGAAATAATCAAATGATAGAAGAGAACTTATTGAGTAACCCATGCTGTGAATTTCCATTTGCAGAGTGGAATAAAAAAGAAGATAAAGAGGGCTATTAAACAGAAAAGAGGTTAGATAACATGGAGAATGAGTACATACTTATAGTTGACGATGAAGAAAGAATGAGAAAACTAATAAAAGACTTTCTAAAACAAAAAGGTTACCCAACAATAGAAGCTTCTGATGGAGAAGAGGCACTAAAAACATTTGAAGAAAACAAAAATAAAATAAAATTAATACTTTTAGATGTGATGATGCCTAAGTTAGATGGATGGTCTGTTTTAAGACAAATAAGACAAGAGTCCAACGTACCAGTCATAATGCTGACAGCAAGAGGAGAAGAACAAGATGAACTATTTGGATTTGAACTTGGCGCTGATGAATATATATCAAAACCATTTAGTTTAAAAATATTAGTTGCAAGAGTGGAAGCTATTTTAAAAAGACTTCAAACAGACAAAAAAGAAGTGATAGAAGTCGGCGAAATAAAAATTGACAGTCAAGGAAGAACTGTTACTGTTGATGGAAAGCAAATAGATTTAAGTTTAAGGGAGTATGAACTGTTAGTTTATTTAGTAGAAAATCAAGGAATAGCATTATCGAGAGATAAAATACTAAATAATGTTTGGAACTATGATTATTATGGAGACTCTAGAACAATAGATAGTCATATAAAGAAAATAAGACATAAATTAGGGAAAAAGGGAAAATACATAGAAACTATTAGGGGTGTTGGCTACAAATTTGAAATAAAATAATACGAGGAATGATATAAATGAAAAAAATGAAAACAGTCAGAGTGAAATTGTTTACAACACTAAGCTTAATAACAATACTAATTCTGTTTATACTAATAATGGTAAATAGTCTATTTTTAAGAACTTTTTACACTGCGGCCAAAATAGAAAATGTAAAAAAAGAGTATATTAAAATTAACCAAATGTACAATAATAGAGACGAAACAATTCTTCAACAAATAAAAAATGACGCACTGGCAAATAACTTTAACGTGTTGATAGCAAATGAAGATTATATTTTAGTGTTTTCAACTAACGAAGAATTTGAAAGTACAATAAAGCAATATATAAATAGTGAAACACCAATCATAGCACAGCTACGAGAAAAGAATGATATTCTTTTTTACAAAAATAATGTAATCATAAAAAAAGTTACTATAAATGGCTCGAATAGCATATTACTTTCTGGAAAACTAGACAATGAATATAATGTGTATATAGAAGTGCCAATTTCAATAATAGACGAGAGTGTTAAAATCTCAAACAACATGTTGATAATAATTGGCTTTATAGTAATCTTTATAGGAGCAATAGCAGCATTATATGTCTCTAAGAAATTTGCAACCCCAATATCGGAATTGAACAATATTGCAAACAAGATGTCAAAACTAGATTTTAGTCAAAAGTATAAGGTGACTGGAACTGATGATGAGATGGATGAGCTGGGGAATAGCATAAACGTAATGTCAGAGAAGCTAGAAAAAACAATAAAACAACTAAGAAGAAGCAATTCTGAACTGGAAAGGGACATAGAAGAAAAATCAAAAATAGATGAAATGAGAAAGCAATTTATATCCGATGTGTCACATGAACTTAAAACACCAATCGCTTTAATACAAGGGTATGCGGAAGGGCTAATAGAAAATGTAAATGCAGATGATGAGTCGAGAAAATACTATGCAGAAGTAATATTAGATGAATCAAATAAAATGGACAAACTAGTAAAACAACTATTAGAATTGATGAAGCTAGAAGATGGAAAACGCGATTTTGAAAATAGTCAATTTGATATATGCGAATTAATACAAGAAGTTATAAGAAAATGCAATGTAATGCTAGAAGAACACAATATCAAAGAAATTAGATTTGATAAAAAGAAAGTGGAAGTATATGCAGACGAGTTCTATATAGAGCAAGTGTTTACGAATTATTTTACAAACGCAATAAAGCATACAAAAGAGGTAAATGGAGAAAAATATATAGAAATAAAAATTGAAGAAAAATCAGATAAGGCAAGGATTTTTGTATTTAATACGGGAGATATAATTCCGGAAGATAAGATTGAAAAAATCTGGGGAAGATTCTACAAAGCTGATGAATCTAGAAATAGAGCGGACGGCGGAAGCGGAATTGGACTAGCTTTAGTAAAGGCAATTATGAACAACACCGACGCCGGATATGGAGTTACAAATGAAGAAAATGGAGTAAAATTCTATTTTGATATAAAAAAGAAGAAAGAGGAATAAGCTATGAATAATCAAGATGATTTAAGAAAAACTGTAAAAAATAAAACAAACCAAAAGAAAAAAGGAAACAATAAAGCAATGCCAATATTGTTACTGCTAATTATAATAGTAGCGATAATATTAATTGTGCGTAACGCAAAAGGAGACAGCAAACTTTCTGTGCAAGAAGTTACAAATTATAATTATTTTGTAGTAACAGTCAATGAAAAATCAGGAGTTATAGACAAAGAAGGGAAAATAATTATAAATCCAGAATATGATTCAATACAAATACCAAATCCAGAAAAGCCGATATTTGTGTGCTTGTATGATTATAACAGTGAAACAAGAGAATATTCATCAAAAATCCTAAACGACAAGGCCGAGGCAATACTTAACAAATTTGATAATGTACAAGCAATATTAAATAACAATACATCAATAAGCAATTCGTACCAAACAACAATTTTAAAATATAAAAAAGACGGAAAATATGGATTAATAAAAACAAATGGTAAAAAAGTAACTTCGGCAATTTATGATAATATCGAAACCTTAGAATATAAAGATGGGATTCTAAGAGTCAAAATAGATGAAAAATACGGGCTAATTGACCTTAATGGAAAAGAAATTGTAAAGCCAGAGTATAACTCGATTGTGGCAGATGGTTACTACGACAAAGAAACAAAATATGAAAAAGCAGGGTATATAGTAAACATCAAAACTAACGAAGGATACAGATATGGGTATATCAACAACAAAGGAAAACAGACACTAGATACAATATACACGAATCTAAAAAGAGTTACAGACATGGGAGATTCAGCAATTTACATGATTAATTATAAAAATGGAAAAGCTGGGCTTATGAAGGATTCTCAAACTGTAATAAAAAATGAATATGAAGATATAGAAATAGATTCACAAAATCAAATAGCATCACTTCAAAAAAACGGAAAAAAAGGAGTCTATGATTTATTAGGCAACATGATTTTGCCAATTCAATATGATGATATAATATTTGCAGGAAAATGCATAAATGCGTCTAAAGATGGAAAATTGCAAGTATTCGATTTAGCAGGTGTGAATCAAAGTGAAAGCTCATATAGAAGTATAGTAAAACTTGAAAATACTCAATATAGTATAACAATCAGCAAAGACAATCAATATGGAGTAATTGACTCTAATAAAGTAGAAGTAATAGAAAACAAGTACTCATATATAGAATACGCATTCGACAACTATTTTGTAGTATCAAAAGATGGAATGGCAGGTCTAATTAATACAGACTCAAAAGAAATAATACCAGTAAATAAAAATGTAGTACAAAACATAAAAGGAACAAAAATAATACAGACAATCGATTCAAAATCAAAAGTAACAGAATTGTACAACAATGACATGCAAAAAGTAGCGACACAAACAGATGCAAGAATTTATATAAAAGACAATTATATAGAAATGGTGTCAAAAGACAATATTGAATACTTTGATTTTGACGGAAATAAAAAAGAAGCAAAAGATATATTTGACAACAAAATATATGCCAAAGAGCAAAATGGAAAATGGGGATATGTTGATAAAAATGGAAATGTAGTTGTTGACTTCAAATATGACATGACAACAAATTTGAACAAATATGGTTATGGAGCTATAAAGTTAAATGATAAATGGGGAGTAATTGATCAAGATGGTAATGTTGTGAAAGATCCAACATATGAACTAACCAGCTACGAACCAAACTTTATAGGAGAATACTACGAAGTGAACAATGCTTATCAAATGACATATTTTTCAAACGAAACAAAATAAGGAGACTAAAATACAATGAATAAAATAATAGAGCTAGTGGACAAATGTGAAAAAGATGTGGAAAAAGAGTTCAAAAAAGCAGAGAAAATATGCGAATATAACAGCAATAAAGTGCTAAAAGCCTTTCAGGACAATGGTGTGTCAGAAGTAGATTTTGGAAGCACGACTGGGTATGGGTATGGAGATATAGGAAGGGAAAAAATAGAAAAAGTATTTGCTCAAGTACTAGGAGCAGAAGATTGTTTAGTAAGAACACAATTTATCTCTGGAACTCATGCGCTTACAGTTGCACTATTTGCTTTTCTAAGACCGGGAGATACCATGCTTAGCATAAATGGTAAACCATATGATACACTAGACGAAGTAATAGGAATAACAGAAAACAAAAGCTCGTTAAAATCTTTTGGAGTAAACTATGAACAAATTGAATTAGTGGACAACGATTTTGATTATAAAAAAATACAAGAAAGACTACAAAAATCAAAAGTAAAATTAATAGAAATCCAAAGATCAAAAGGTTATGCAATAAGAGAAAGCATAACACTTGATAAAGTGGAAAGAGTAATCAAAGCAATAAGAGAAATAGACAAAGAAGTAATCATTATGATAGACAACTGCTACTGCGAATTTGTTGGAACAAGAGAGCCATTGGAAGTTGGAGCAGATGTAATAGTTGGTTCACTAATTAAAAACCTAGGTGGAGGAATGGCTCCAAATGGAGCCTACATAGCAGGAAGAAAAGATTTAGTGGAACTTGCTGCAGAAAGACTTACAGTACCGGGAGAAGGAAGAGAAGTAGGTCCAACCCTTGGAATAAATAGACAATTTCTATTAGGATTATTCTTAGCACCATCAGTAGTAAAAGCTAGTATAAAAACAGCAATATTAACAAGCAAAGTACTAGAAGAGCTAGGTTATGAAGTTATGCCTAAATATGATGACCCAAGAGCTGATATTGTGCAAACAATAAAATTCTGCGACAGAGAGAAACTAATATTATACTGTCAAGGAATACAAAAAGGATCACCAATAGATTCAAATGTATTGGCAGAACCAAGTGACATGCCAGGATATGACGATCAAGTAATAATGGCATCAGGAAGCTTTACACAAGGTTCATCAATAGAACTATCTTGTGACGCACCATTAAGAGAACCTTATGTTGCATTCCAACAAGGTGCATTAACATACGAATATGGAAAATTAGGACTAGTGCAAGCATTAACTTATTGTATAGAAAAAGATGAAAATTTTTTCTTAAACAAATAGAAAGGACGAAAAAAGTGAGAATCGCAGTAATAGGTGGAGGACCAGCTGGAATGATGGCAGCTATATCTGCTAGCCAAAATCAAAATGAAGTATATCTTTTAGAAAAGAATAGCAAATTAGGAAAGAAATTACTAATAACGGGAAAAGGTAGATGCAATATTACAAGCAGTTTAGATATACATGAATTCATAGCAAATATTCCGGGAAATGGAAGCTTTTTGTATAGCGCATTTAATAATTACACAAATCAAGATATAATAGAATTTTTAAAGAAAAATGGAGTGGCTGTAAAAGAAGAAAGAGGAAACAGAATATTCCCAGTATCAGACAAATCAATAGATGTGTTAAATGCATTTACAAAAGAGCTAAACAAAAAACAGGTAAAAATAAAATTTGATACAAAAGTGACAGGAATAGAAGTAGAAAAAAACAAAGTAAAAGCAGTTACTTACATAGACAAAAATAATGAAAGCAAAAAACTGTTAGTGGATAAAGTGATTCTTGCAACAGGAGGAAAAACATATTCTGCAACGGGTTCAACAGGAGATGGATACGAGATTGCAAAAAAATTAGGTCACACAATAACAAAAATAAGACCATCACTAGTACCTCTAACAGCGTCAGGAGAATCACTTAACATTTGTCAGGAACTACAAGGTTTAAGCTTAAAAAATGTTTCGATAAAACTAATAAATTTAGAGAACAAAAAATCAATATATGAAGACTTTGGAGAAATGCTATTTACACATTTTGGAGTATCAGGCCCAATGATTTTAAGTTCTTCAGCACATTTATTACGATATAAAAATGTAGACAATTTATTAGCCCAAAGCAAAATACAATTACAAATAGACCTAAAACCAGCACTATCATTAGAAAAACTGGATTTAAGATTACAAAGAGATTTTGCACAAGAAAGAAACAAAGAATTCAAAAACAGCTTGAACAATCTGCTACCACAAAAACTAATAGCAGTCATAGTAGAGCAATCAGGAATAAAACCAAACAAGCAGGTAAACGAAATAACCAAAGAAGAAAGACTAAGACTTGCAAACTTACTAAAAGAATTCAAAATAATCATATCAGGCTACAGACCTCTGGATGAAGGAATAATAACATCAGGAGGAATAAACATAAAAGAAATAAATCCAAAAACAATGGAATCAAAAATAATAGAAGGATTATGTTTTGCAGGAGAAATAATAGATGTTGACGCATACACAGGAGGATTCAATTTGCAAATAGCGTATTCAACAGGCTACACTGCAGGAAATAATGTGTAAAAAATTATGAAAGATATCGACTTTAAAACAATAGAAAAAGAGAACTCTGCTGAAATAGTAGAAAAGAAATCTAGATTCATTGCTAACATTTACAACGTTGAAAGCAAAGAAGAAGCAGAAGAAAAAATAAAACAAATAAAAAAGAAATATTATGATGCAAAACACCACTGTTTTGCATTTAGTATTATAGAAGAAAATGGAATTACTCAAAAAAGTAGTGATGATGGAGAGCCTTCTGGAACAGCAGGAGCACCAATACTAAACATTATAAAAAGTAACAATCTCCAGAACGTAGTAATCATTGTTACTAGATACTTTGGGGGAATACTTTTAGGAACTGGAGGACTGACCAGAGCATACTCCGAAGCTGCTGGAAAAGTAGTAGAACAATCTGAATTAATACAAAAAGAACCAGGGATGGAAGTAGAGCTAGAAATAGACTACAACGACAATGAAAAATTCAAATATTATTGTCAAAAAAATAATATTAACATAATTAAAATAGAATATACTGAAAATATTTTATATAAAATAGAATTAAATGAAAAAGAATACAAAAAAATAGAAGAAATAAATAAAACGAATAATAAACAATTAGATATTAATATAAAAAATATTAAACTAAAATGTCGAAAACATGTGAAAAAAGTAGGATAATGGACGATAAAAACTGGAAAAGTTTCCCAAATCTATTGCAAAAATGACAAAAAGCATATATAATATGAATTGTAAAAAATTTACAGTACTATTAAGTATAGGGGAACGAAAGAGTGAAAGAAAAAATCACAGTTTTAATCTCAGACGATAATGTTGAGTTCGCAAATACATTATCAAGCTACTTAGAAAAGGACGAGGAGATAGTAATAATTGGTAGAGCAAAAGATGGAGAAGAAGCTCTAGAAATGATTACTGCGATGAGACCAGACATTGTTCTATTAGATGTTATCATGCCACATCTGGACGGATTAGGAGTATTAGAAAGACTAAATACAATGAATCTAGATCGTCGTCCAATTTGTATAATGCTTTCAGCAGTGGGACAGGACAAAATAACCCAAAAAGCAATATCATTAGGAGCACAATATTATGTTGTAAAACCTTTTGATATAGAAGTACTAATACAAAGAATAAAAGAAATAAAATATTATCTACCAAAAGAAAAAGCAACATACGTAATAAGAGAACAAAAAGCACAATACATTGATATACCAAGACAAGAAATGAAAAACGAAGATAGCTTAGAAGCATTAGTAACAAATGTAATTCACGAGGTAGGCGTACCTGCACACATCAAAGGTTATCAATATTTAAGAGAAGCTATAATGTTGGTAGTAAATGATATAGATATTATCAACCAAATTACAAAACAGCTATATCCGGAAATTGCAGCAAAATATCACACTACACCAAGTCGTGTAGAACGTGCAATTCGTCATGCAATAGAAGTTGCGTGGGGAAGAGGCGAGCAAGCAGCAGTAGAAAACATATTTGGGTATACAGTTTCTGCCAGCAAAGGCAAACCAACAAACAGCGAATTTATCGCAATGATAGCTGACAAGCTAAGGTTAGAAATAAAAACTGCATAAAAAAAGAAACACCCTCACAAGCTTTGCTTGTGAGGGTTATATATTTACTGTAAAGTAAAATATGCAATTATAAAATTTCTTAAAATAAAGCAAATAGACAAATAAAAAACACATCTGTAATTGCACTTTGCGATGTGTTTTTCATACCAGAGGAGCAAACCACGTTTGTGGTTTCTCATTTTCTATTATACACGCATAAGTAAACTTTGCCAATGTTTTAAATTCATTCAGCTAGATTTTCTAAACCAAATTCTATAATCTGATTTACAACACTATTAAAGCTTATATTATTTTTTTCAGCAAGTTCACTTATTTTATCAAATGTTTTTCCACTAATTCTGATTGTCCTTGTAATAGTGTCATCGCGCTTCAAAGAATTTACAATTTTTAATTTTTCCATATCTATCACCTACAATATAGTGTACACAAAAATAATTTTATTATAAGTGTACAAAAATGTGTACAAAAAGAAAACTTTGTGTTATAATGTGGAAAATGAAAGGAGGTATAGAAGATGACTAATGAAAATGGAGAGGTTTGCTGTCAAAAGTATAAAAGTACACAAATTGATGCAAATAAAAAAGGATTGAGACTATTAAAAGTCGCAACAGGAAGTCTTTTACTTGGACTTATAGAAATTACTAGAAAGAACGAGATAAAATTCTAATGGTATATAAAAGAAAAATTAGTATTAAATGTTTTTATAAAAATTAAAAGGAGAGCAATATGAAGAAAAATAAAGTAGAAAAGAAAATAAAGATGGAAGTCTTTTTATCGATTTTTTTGATTATGGTATATTTTGTATGGGCACTCAGTGTGGATTATGGTGGTATATGGTTAGCAATTAGACATGTAGAATATTTGGGATTATTAATTTATTTTACATGCGTATTATTAAAGTTGTTTAAAGTAAAATTAAAAGTAAAAGTTTCAGAGTGGCTTTTAATGATAATTATTGCTTTAAGATTAATAGTAGTAGGTATATTTTTTATTACGCAATTTTATGATTATGCTTCATCAACATATTATCATTATAATTTTCCATTAGAAGCTCTGATGTCATTAATTTTTCAAATTTTGGTTATAATGTTTATGTATGAAATAGTAAGTAAAAAAACTAAATTTATAAATAATAAAATTTATGCAGTAGGTATAATTATATATTTAATATTCCAAATTGGATATAACATTAGTGATAGAGAATATGTAGGGTTAATAATAATTGACATGTTACCATATATAGCGACATTACCGTATTTTTATACATACTATAAATTTTTAAAAAATGATAGTAAAGATAATGAAAATGAAAAAGAATGTGAAAAATGTGGAAAAGATGTTACTATATCAGAATTTTTTAGAAATGATGGTTTATGTGAAAAGTGCTTAATTGAAGAAAATGACGAAAAAAATAATCCTAAAGAAATAAGTGACAAAGATTGGGAATCAACATTATTGTTATGTATATTTACTGGAGTTATAGGAGGGCATAATTTTTATGTTGGAAAAAACGGAAAAGGTTTAGTATACTTATTAACAGGTGGTATATTGGGAATTGGAACATTAATTGATTTTTTAAATTTGCTTACAGGTGATTTTAAGGATGCAAATGGAAAATTGGTGAAGAGAAGTAATACAACTAGGACAACAAATGTAGTGAATCAGATTAGTCAAGCAGATGAATTAAAAAAATATAAAGAACTATTGGATGCTGGAATTATAACACAAGATGAATTTGAAAAAAAGAAAAGGCAAATATTAAATTTGTAAAAAATATGTAATGCTAGATATTGTAAATATGCTATAAAATTAAAATGTCTAGAAGAATTATAAAAATAATACTTTGAAAAAATTAATAATCTATTATCGGAGAGGAGAGTAATATGAAAGAAAATAAGAAAAAAATAATTTTAAGTATTGCATTAGTAATAATAGTATTAATGGGTTTATTAGTACGTCCAATACAAATATTGATTGCGAAAAACAATATATCCAAAGAAGTAAAGAATGACATTTTAAAAAATTTAGAATATGAAAATTATAAAATAGAAGGTAAATACTATAATGTCTTGAATATACAAATGAAGGATGAGTTTGAAAACTATGATTATTCAAGAAAAAAGAATATTGCAATTAATCTTTCAGAAATGTTTAAAAATGAATATGAAAAATATGACAATATATTAATAAATAAGAATAGTAAAGATTATAATAATGATATTGTAAAAAATGAAACTGATGCAAAGGTGCTACTAAATAGTGCAGGAAATACATATATGTATACATCTTATAGAACTTTTAAAAAGAATGACAAAGAATATACAGAAGAAAGAAGTTTGGAAGAAGTGATAATTCAACAATTAAACGATTGTGAGAACAAAGAAGAATTGATAAAAATGATAAATGCTACAAGATATAGTAAAGACACCTTAAAAAAGATTATAGATATACAAGATATTAAAGAAAAATGCAATGAAATTATATATAGAACGGCTATTATACATGGTTTTGACTATAAAGAAGAAATAGAGTTATTAGAAAAAATACCAGAATATAAAGATAGTAAAGAATTGATAAATAGCATAAAAACTGCTCACGAATTAGATGGGGAATGGTATGGAGGAGGATATAGATGGATAATTGATGGAAATCATTGCTACAATATTTACAGCGATTATTCATATAAATATACGTATGATCACTACTATTGCAAATATGAAAATAGTATTTTATATATTTTCAACAATGAACCTCAAATGGATAATTTAGAAAACGCAGTATTTAAGATGGAGCAAGATAATGGAAAATTGATGTACTTACCTTATTCTTTCTCACAAACAAAAATTATATTATCAAAAGAAAGTAATAATACAAAACCAAAAGATAAAGTAAAAATTTTAGAACCTTCTATTGGCATGACGAAAACAGAGGTTGAAAATAGTACGTGGGGAAGACCAAATAAGATAAACAAAACTACAACAACATATGGAATATCAGAACAATGGTGTTATAGTAATTACAGATATATATATTTTAAAGATGGTATTGTGACTTCTATTCAAGAATAGGTAAAGAAAAAAGTGAATAATGAAAGGAAAAGAAGTGTAAAGGATAAATAATTTTGTGAAGAATAAAATCGTAAAAAAATAACCATTCTGCTTTGACGAGGGAATGGTTATTATCAAACTTTCGGTAACTACTTTCGTGGCTTCTCATTTTTATAATTATTATAAACGAATAAGTAAAAGTAGTCAACTAGGAGTTTTTATAGTATAAAATGTCGAAAAGTTATTGAAATAAATTTGTCTAGACACTAGACAAACAAGTTAAAATATACTATACTGGAAATATAGAAAATGAGAATAAGCGGATGTGGTTTGCCTCCAACAAGGAGGTGAGGCTTATGGTAGAAATACAGGCGTTAATTGCAACAATATACATATTATATTATTCATTAATTGGAGTAACTATCATAGCGATTGCCTTTATTATAGCATTAGCAGTAATTCTGAGCAAGAGCGAATAAACCAATAAAAAAACACATCTGTTAACTTTGACGAGTCAGATGTGTTAAAACATTTTACTTGGCAAACCACGTTTGTGGTTTCTCATTTTCTATTTCTATTATACACGCATAAGTAAACTTTGTCAATAATTTAAAAAATTTTATACATGATGACTATACTTTAATTTTGTCGCTTGACCTCCTCTAATATGTCTTTCTGCTTTGTTTTCGTCTAAGATAATTCTGACCTCGGAAGCGAGAGAAGGGTTAATTTTTAATAATCGTTCACTAACGTCTTTGTGTACCGATGTTACTTTTCGTAACGGTAGAATTTATATCTTCAAAATTAGTAATTACTGTAGGTTGACTTCCAATTTCATTTAATAATTTTAGTCTTACTTCTACATTCGAATCACTATCAACTTCTATTACATCTATTATTGTTTTTAACATTGCATTTGTAATTGTTTCATTATTTAATACATCATCAACTGTACTTATTGTTTTTGCTAGTTCTTTTTCTAATACATCTTTTTCTTTTATTTCTGATGTAATTAGTTTTAATTCTCGCTCTAGTCTTGCAATATCTTCATTTAATGGATTTGTATATTGTTTTAATTCTTGTATATTGATTACTTCATTTTGGAACATTTCCATATATTTTTGCTTTTTTACTGTTACTTTTTCTATTTCTTTTAATAAACTTTCTTCACTTCTTTCGTTACTTTCTCTTAATGCTGTTATTTTTTCAAACTCTTTTTCAACTGCTTTCATAAAATTCTTTTTATTAGAAATTATACTTTTTAAATATTCTTTAATTGCATTTAATAGTTCTTCTTCATCTATTACTGTTGTGTTAGGGCAATGGTTTACACCCATCGAATTTCTTCCGCTACATACCCATCTTATATATTCTGGTCCATCAGTCGTATATTTTCTTTTTATTCTTCTAAACGAATAACCACAATGTTTGCAATATATAAGTGTACTAAATACATATTCTGTTTTTTCGCGTTTACTATTTAGTTTAAATTCATTTGACCTCTGTGCTAAAATGTCTTGTGCTCTATTAAATAATTCATCCGATATAATTCTCATTTCTGGCTTTTCTACTATAATCCATTCATCTTCTGGTAAATCTTTTCTTGTTCCTGTTATAAAGTCTGTAATTTCGGATTTCTTATTTGTGATTCTACCTGTGTATATTGGATTTTTAAGCATTCTTACAATAGAAGTTTGTACCCATTTTGATTTTGTTTTTTTAGTTCTTATTCCTTTATCATTTAATTCCCAAGCGATTTTTGTTGTTCCCATTCCTTTATACACATAGCTTTCAAATATTTCTTTAACTATTTTGGCTTCTTCTTCATTTATTTTTAAGATATATTTTTCATCTGGGATCTTATCATAACCAAATACTAAATTAGGAACTCGTCCTTTTTTGGCTGTAATATCCTTCCCAAATTTAACTCTTTTAGACATATTAGCACTCTCTTGTTGTGCCATTGCACCTAAAATAGTTAGTATAAATTCAGAACCACCTTCCATAACTTCGCCATTATTTAAGAAGTCTACTTGTATTCCATAAGATTTTAATTCTCTTATACTTTGTAATAAATCTACTGTATTTCTTGCAAAACGACTTACATCTTTTACGACAACTCTTTCAAATTTATGTGCTTTTGCATCTTGCATCATTGCTTGAAATTGTTTTCTGTGTTTTATTTGTTTTCCAGAAATTCCTTCATCTGCATATAGCTTGTACAACTCATAACCATTCTTCTTTGTGAATTCATTAAAAAACTCTATCTGTTTTTCAAGAGAATCAATTTGTGCTTCTTTTTCAGTTGATACTCTACAATATGCTGCGATTTTCATAACATCACTACTTTCTTTTTAGTTATTATATTTTCAGTATCTTTAATTTCGTTCTGTTACATTGTAGCATATTGATATTGTTTTTGCAATACTTAAACACAAAAAAGCTATTCTTGTTCCAAGAATAGCTATAATCTCTATAATTAGTTTTATCTTTCCAATTCATTTTTTGCGTTATGAGAATTTTGAAAAGTATTTACATTAGTATAGTCAAATTTTATATTTTTATTGTTTTCAGCTAAATTATATGCTAGTACCCCTGCAAATGCTTGTACTATTTGTTCTTCAGTATTAGGATTAAAAAATGTAATATTCAAGGCTTTCTTCAAAATTCTCACCTTCCTTCTTTTCAATACTATTAATAAAGTTATAAAAATATTACTAAAATAAAAAAATTCACTTTGACTTAACAAAGTGATTATCTTGCATATACATTTGAACTTTTTATGCTACTTGCTTTTACAACATTTCTTACAACTCTCGGTACATCTTTTGTAACATTTATTCCTCTTTTCAAGACTAAATTACTAGAGTTCTTATCATATTGATATATAGATCTATTCCATTTAGCAAAGGCAATATCTAACATTTCATATTTTGTTGATAAAAACTTATTATCTTTTTTCAACAATTCAAGTAAAGCATAATATTCTTCAATAACATTATTTTTTCTTTTTCTAATATAAGTTTTATTATACTCTTTATTATATTCAGCTTTTTTCTGCATTGACTCTTTATGCCTTGTTTCTTTTTCTTTAGTATATCTTGAATCTTTTTGTATTACTTGAGAGATATAGCTTTGTGAAACTCCAACAAGTTCTGCAATACTCTCTTGTTTCTTGTGGTCTCCAAAATACATTTGTAAAATTTCTTCTTTTTTAGTCATTTTAACCTCCTTTCCTTACTTATATTTTTTACTTGCACTTTTTTAGATACAAAAATACCATATAAAGTACAATATGTAATTTATAAATAATATTTGACAATCATAAATATTTAGTGTAATATATTATTATAGATAAAGTATTAGTTTCACCTTAAATTTACCGCTAATTACCTGTTATTTGGAAATAACAATAATGTAAAGCAAAGTAATATATTATACATAATAATAGATTACAATATAAGTATATTGTAATATATTGTAGTTGTCAATAGATTACAATATAATATTTAAAATATTTTTAAAGATAGGAGAAAATTATGAAAATGAATTTAGAATATGGTTTTAATAATGAATCAATGCCAAAATTTAGAGAATATGAAATAAAATTAATTAACAATATTAAATATGTTGTTCCTAAAACTTTAGAAAAACAAATTTCAAACTATTCTTTAATTGATTTTGATGATTATAAAGAAAATGATAAACCACTAATTGATTTTATAAATTTAGGAAAATTATCTTTAGAAGAAACAGAAAATACTGATAAATTATTACTTGAATATGTAAATCAATATGGACTTTTAGGATTTATTCACGATTTCCCAGTAAATAGATATTACACATTAGACAAGGAAATACTATTAAAAGAATTTAATTATATAAATAATAAAGACTACTTTACTACAATAAAACTAATTGAATATTTTAAAATATTCTTTCCTACTACTACTGATAAAGAAATAGAAGAGTTAATAGAAAAAATAAATAAATTCATTTATGAGCATAGTATGGAAAAATTTATCTCTCCAGAAATTAATAACTTACTTTACCAAAATGAAAAATATTATGAACAAGTAGAGATGATTATAAAATATGCACAATTTATGTATAACACATTAAAAGAATTAAGCAAAGCTAATGATGAATATATAGATGTAAGTGAAATAAATAAATTAGAATCTAATCATATAAGAGTTAATTTAGAATATGACGGACTAACAATACATATTAGAAGTTTAAAAGAATACATAGATGAGGACTTCAAATTATATGCAATACAAGAAAAGAAATATTTAAAATTCTGTAAGCATTGTGGAAAAGCATTTATTGCAAATAACCCAAAAGCACTATATGATACATTTAGTTGTAAAAACCAAGAAAATGTTTATAATAGTAGAGCAAGATTAAGTTCAAATGTAATAAAAACAAAAGATGGACTAACTGTAAAAGTAACACCAAGTGAAGAATTATCTAACGAAATAATAAAAAAAATTAAAAAGAAAAAATAATAATTTGTATAAAGAGAGTTGCTATACTCTCTTATTTTATGCAAATACGCACAAAATATAAACCTGTTTATACTCATTTATAAGGAATTAAAACAAGTATTATTTAAAAACAAAATTTTATATAATTCAAATGGTTGTAAAATGAGTAATAGGAGGTGGATATATGAGTGCAATAGACAGATTATATTCTATCAATAATAAAACTGTTAAGAAATCAATTAACATTGATGATAGTTTATACAAAAAACTAATGAAATTTACTAAAAAGAACTATGACGCAACATTTAGTGAAGTTATGAATGTGTGCATAGAAGAATATGTATATGAAAATAATCCTTCCTTTTATGAAAAGCCAGAAAATGAAACAGTTACATATAGAAGTATTATGATTAGAAAAGAAAATTTAGATAACTTACAAAAACTTCATAAAAAAACTGGTATTTCTGTAACAAGATTATTAAATTGTGCAGTAAAAGAATTTTTAGAAAAATATGATAATAAAAGATAAGTTGAATACATATAAATATCAACTTACCTTATATTATAAAACCAAGTATAGTTTATTATATAATGAATTTATATAATAAACTATTTTTTAGTTAAAGCAATATAGTACGCTAAACTATTTTGATAAGAAGAAAGTTCTAATTCTATTTGCTGATATTCACGAAATTTATGAGTTTGTTCTATATCTAAATTAGATATGAGCTCTACTGTTAATTTCTGTAATTTGCGATTGAGTATAATATATTCTTCTATATCTAGTAAATCATTTATATTTTCTTCTACTTTATCATCTACCATCTCAATATTACTCTTGTTAAACCAATTCAAATCAAGATGTTTTGTTTCTGAGCTATTTTCGTTGTTTAAATCTTGTTGTATAAAATTTCTAATTGTTTTTGGTGCTTTAGAACTACTTAATATATAGTCGCCGTTTAGTTCTAAAAAAAATAGTAAATCCGTCTAACTTGTTGTCTACAAATAATGGAAAAATCATTTGTGCAGAATATTTTGTATTATCATCTTTTACAATTTGTTTTAAATTAGTATTTAAAATCAGAAATAAATCTTCAGAAAATTCTTTGTCTTTCCATTCATCTACCAAATTGAGCATATCTTTGCTAAATGGTTTATGCCAATAATTATCATAATCTAAAGTTGGATCACTTTTTTCATCAACTATACCATATTGTATTGTCTTTAAATCAGCAATTAGAACATTAGATTTTAAAGCAGAAATATTAAAAGATTTTAGTAATCTTACACAATTTTCAGAAACTTGCATATTTTACCTCCTTTCAAAACATTTGAACATATTATATATTAAAAACACTTTTTATTCAACCTACTGTCGTGCATCAATACACGACAAAGTTAAGTTACATACTGCAAATGTTTTAAGTATAATAATCGTGAAAAGGTTATATATTAATTACTGGAGGTGTAATATGAGTGCAATAGATAGGTTATATAAAAAATCAAATTATACAGTTCAAAAGAGTATAAATTTAGAAGATAGATTATATACAAGATTAAAAGAAATAGTAGATAAAGATTATGATGCAACAATTAGTGATATGATAAATGTTTGTATTGAAGATTTACTGTCTAAAGGAAGTGTAAAATATTATGCCAAACCAGAAGATGAGATAACAATTTATAGAAGTGTAATGATTAGAAAAGAAAATGCAGAAGCTTTAAATAAGATAACACAGGAAACAGGAATTTCACTAACAAGATTAGTAAATATAGCAATGAAAGAATTTTTAGATAAATATAATAAATAATATTTAGGAGATTATCATAAAACATTGATAATCTTTTATTTTTATGGTATTATTCTTTTAATGAAATAGTAAGTTGTTGAGGAGGTAGTATATGAAAAATAAAAAGTGGTTGATAATTGGTGTTATAATTGTAATTGCAGTAGTTATAGTGGGAGTTATTACAAACTATATTGATAGTAGTAGGGTAACAACAAATCATGAGCCAAAATTCTGCATTAAAACTATAAGTAGTGATGGATGTAAAGTTACTTATTGGGGACTAGGATATAAAGTAATTAGATATGTTGGGGTTTCTCCAAATGAGCCTTATGAAAGTAATATTGGGGTAAAAATGGGAAGTTGGTTTATGAAGTATGAACTTCCAAAAGATATAAAAATGAAGATTGAATATGAAGGAAAAACAGTTACGATAACAGAGTATGAAGATATAGAAATAATACAAAATATATTAGTAAATTCAAAATATAATAATGAAATATGTGCTGGAATAAATACTCATAAAATTACTTTAAATAATGAAGTTTATTATATTAAAGAAGATTGCAAGGAAATACAAAAAGGAAATAAACAAGCAAAGATAACTGATGAAGATTTAAACACAATTAATAATATTATTTCTAACATATTAGAAAATGAGTCTAATAATATTACTAACACTTTATCAAATAACAATATACCAGTAAATGAAGTAATTAGAATTGAATAGTGTAATTTTAAAACAATTAAATCATTACAACAAATCTAATAATAGTAAGTTGTTGCTCAGATTTAATATAATAAATTTACAATAAAATATATGAGCAAGTGAAAAATCTTGCTCAATTTTTCTAAAAAAATGAAAAAGTGTAACCAATTAAAATAATTTCTGTCTTTATAGATAGAAGGGGGGAAAATATGAAAGATGAAGAAATAATAAATTTATATTGGAATAGACAAGAAAAAGCAATATATGAAACGAATAAAAAATATGGAAGATATTGTAATACAATTTCATTTAACATATTGCAAGATAATGAAGAAGCTAAAGAATGTGTTAATGATACATACTTAAAAACTTGGAACAATATTCCTCCACAGAGACCCAATATACTAAAAGTATATATTGGAAAAATTACTAGAAATTTGGCTATTAATCAATATGAAAGAAAAAAAGCTAAAAAAAGAGATTATACATTAGAAATTGCTCTTGAAGAATTAAATGAATGTATTTCTTCAAATAATGATGTAGAAAAAGAATTAGACTATAATGAATTGGTAAATGCACTTAATAATTTTTTATCAAAACTCTCACAAGGTAAAAGAAAAATTTTTTTAGAAAGGTATTGGTATTTATATTCGATTAAAGAAATTTCTTCTAAAAATAAGATAACTGAAAGTAATACCAAAACAATTTTATTAAGGCTTAGAAATCAACTAAGAAATTATCTGAAAGAAGGTGGTTTGTATGAATAATAAGGATTTATTAAAAGCCATTGGAGATATTGATGAAAAATACTTAATTGAAGAAACAGATATAGAAGAAACAAATCGAATAGCATCCAATAACAAGGTGAATATTATGAAAAATTTAAAATTAAAGTATATTCTTGCTCCAATTTGTATTGTATTCATTGCAGTGATAGGACTTTATAAAAGTGGTATATTTACTTCAAAGCCAGATATTATTATTTCAAAAAAAGATGACTGGATTATAAAAGAAGTACAAGTTGATAAGAAAGATACTCCTACAGATACAGCAGTAATCCCAAAATGGAATGAAATGTCTATTAGTCAGCAATTTAATGAGGTTGAATATAATAATAGTAAATATTCAAGTAGAATAACAAAGATATCAAATAATAATATACTAAAAAATATTGGCAATGCAACTTTAACAGGATATGACACATATACTGAAACTACTTATAATAAAAAGGCAGAATTATATTCAATAAAAGATATAGAAGAAAAATGTGCTATTGCAATAAAATTTGAAGGAGATACTGATTACTATGTATATGTAAATTCATATTATAGACCAACAACACTTGGAGAGTTTACGAAAGATTTGAATTTAGAAGAAATTATATCTTTTGGAACAATATACTATAATTATTGGGATGAAGATTTACAAGAAGATATAAATGTAGAATTTTATGGTGTAGATAATAAAATAATTTGGCAAAAGTTGTTTAATAATAAAAATTTAGAGAATATATATAGTGATAATGATACAGAAAAATATACATCAGAAAGGTTTAGTCAAAGCATAGGTATAAGTGTTGATATCCCATTATTAGGATATAAAAATATAAGTGTATCATTAACTGACAAAGGTTATCTTCTAACAAATATTCTTGACACAGGTAAAGGATTCTATATAGGCGAGGATAAGGTGCAAGAATTTTTGGATTATATTAAAGACAATTATAACGGATACAAAATTGTTTATGTTGACGAAAGTGGCAGTGGAATAACAGATGAAGAAGTGAAAACAGAAAAAAACATAGTAGAAGAAAAAATTATGATGACAGAAAATACAGTAAATGGATATGTTACTAAAGAAGTGGATACAAACACAATAACAAGTAATGAAAACAAAATAGAGCCATATATACCTAATAATTAGTTTTTAAATAAAAGTAAGTAATTGAAGTTTGAAAATTACTTACTTTTATGCTATAACCATAGCGACAAATTGCATGTCATATAAATAGAGGGTGTAAGCCCTCTATTTTATAACTCTTTTTCAAACTCTTTAATTCTTTCTTTTTTAGCAAATTGTTTTTCAGCATTTAAAGAATTTCCAGTTTCTTTTTCGAAATTTCTAACAATTTCATCTTCAGAAGGTAATTCAAATTTGTTACAAATCCATTTAATAAATTTTTTTACAGTTTCCTCAAAAGTTTTTATAATCTTATGAAGTCTAGTATTTTCTTTTTCTAGTTTGTGTATTTTATGCTTATATTCATATTCTAAATTAAATGCTTTTTCCTCAAATTCCTTTTCTAGTTCTTCTTTTCTATTATTATATCTAAAATCAAGAGAATTGCTTTTTACTTTATAATCATGTTCCATTTGATATACTTTATTATGCAAATTTTCATTATCTTCAAGTATTTTATCTCTTTCTTTTTGGTATTTTTCTGCCTCATCAATTACATTTACTTGTCTTTCTATTTCTCCGTGTAATTGTTTGTTTTCAAAGTATAATTTTTCAATAAGTTTATCTTTTGGCTCAATAATTTCTTTTTGTATTTTTTCATTTCTTTTGAAAACAACCCTATTAAAATCTTCAATACTTGGTACTTCTGGAAGTTCTAATGTAATATCTCGCAATATTTCTTTAGTTTTTTCATAATTCGTAATTTTTTTATATTCTTCAATGCTCAAATGTGTTCTATTAGTTTCTTCTTTTGGTAAACCTCTTTTTAGTTCAAAATTGTGTGAAACCATATATTCGTAAAAGGCATTTTGTAATTGTCTATAACTATCTTTTTCTTTCCAAAATTCACTACAAGCTAACTTATCAATAGCATTTCCTTTTTTATCTTTTGTGTGAACAACAGGTAAGAAAACTAGATGTAAATGTGGGGTATCCTCATCATTATGAACTTTAGCAGATAAAATATATTGCTCACCTAAATTTTTATATTCACATACAAATTTATATGCAGTTTCAAAAAATCTTCTAGTTTCTTTTTCTCCAATTTTATTAAAAAATTCATTGTCGGATGTGATGATATATTCACAAGCAATATTACTAACTGTTTTAATTTGACCTTTTAAATTATATTCTTTTCTTATTCTTTCAAATTCTTTTTCATAACTATATTTGGGATCTTTCAATGAATAGTTTAAATGTGATTTCTCTTTATCAATATTCTTATTAGAATAATTTTCATTTTTCCTTTCATTATGTCTAAATATGCCTTTTAAATTTTCTCTTTTGTATTTTTGATTCCTTATTATAGCATAACTCATATAATATCTACCTCCTTTGAATAGCTAAATAAAATAACACAAAATAAACTTAAAAATGGCACTTATTTAGAATGTGTTGTAACACACTACAACACTTTTTAGGTAAAAGTGTCCGTGTGGCAGGGTAAACCCTACAACCCAAAACTAAAAATTGCTACTAGCATTTTTTAGTTTTCTCATAACAAATGAATTGTCATTTGTTATGCTTTTCAATAAATTGCATATCTGCATTTATTGAAAAAAGAGCAAGAAAAAAATAAATTTTTTCTTACTCTTTGAAACCTTGCTCGGTTTCAAACTTCCACGCTATATGGCTACCTTTTATAGAAACCAGAGGGAATGAGCTAAAGTAGAATTAGGTGTAATATCCCATTTGTAAAATAGAATTATTACACCTATACAAACTGAAACCGTCGGTCATTCGCCTCGTTTCATAGGTAGTCTAGTAAGTAGCTGTTGCTACTATAATTGCTGATACTTTTAAATATCTTTGTTCATACTTGTCCAAACTTTTTACAATTATAAATCCTCACCAAGTTTTGCCACCGAATACTCTTTTATTATTGTGAGTCTGTGTTCTAAAATCTCACTCACGCACTTTGTATAATTAGACTGCTTATACAAATACGGATGAACTTTATAGCATCGGCTCATCACACCTATCACTTTTATAGAGTTTGAGGCATATTCTCTTTTTGAAAACAAAAAAACTACTCATAGTTTATAAACTACAAGTAGTTAGTTATTTCCTTTATTCAGTTAAGCCTCAAAATCGTTTTTAAGGCATTTTTATTTTAAAATAAACTAATCTATCATACATAAATTAATTTCTTTAAAACAATTTCTTCTGCTTGATTTTTTATTGAGTTCATTGTACCAACCCAATATAAAGGGTTAGTATTTTTCATATCTTCTGTTAAATCACTTTTTGATTTTAAATCTTTTATTATAAAATTAATTTCCTTTTGTGCTTGTTCTTGAACTTCTTTTAAATGTTTGTTTAGTTCTCTATTTATAAAAAGTATGCTATATTCTGCTTTCTTATGTTTCTTCAAATAATTTAATCTTAATAAACCATATTTATTTAATGTGATTTTTTCTTCTGGCTCCAAATATAAGTTAGGCATATAATAATCTCCGACTAATGTATAACTTATTCCTGTCTTTTCATCTACAATTTCTTTTTTTAATTCTTTACTATCCATAACAAACCTCCTAATTATTTTATTACTAATCCCAATTTTACAATAGGATTCTTCTCAGCTAAGAAAACCTTTTTAATTTCAATACTTTCTGGAATTATAGGGAATTTATTCTTACCGTTCTGGAATGTTACTTCGGTGTGCACAGTTGATTTAGAAATTCCATATCTTTTGGCAGCACCTCTAACCGTATCTTTTGAATCTATAATATAATGAGCCAATTTTACAGCTCGTTCTTCGATTGAAACTCCAATCATAAAGAAAACCTCCATATGAATACATTTGCTTAATTGTATTCGCAATAACTCTATAATATGATTATTTCTACCAATAACATTCTACAAAATACGACATATAATGTAGTAGGTGATATAATCATGAAACTTAGAAAAGGTGATATTGTAGGAAGAAAATCTTACAACAAAGATATAGCCTTTGTTGTAAATAATATAATAAAAAATGATGAGGGAGAAATTGCAATACTAAAAGGACTGATACTAAGAATTGAGGCAGATGCACCAGTTGAAGATTTAGAACTTTTAGATGATAAACAGGTAATTAATATAATCGATAAATTCAATAAGGAATTAGAAAGAAGAAGAAAAAAAGAATTTAAAGCAACACATAGCTTAGAGAGAAATAAAGAAAGATACGGGAGAATACTACATTTAGATGGAGACAAGAAGTATAGCGAGAAATCCGAGAGAGTATATAGAAGTATGGGACTAGATGTAGTCGTAAAAAATATTCCAGAAAGCAAACAACCACAAATGATATATGCTCTGTTAAGTAAATATACTCCAGACATATTAATTGTGACTGGACACGATGGAATGATAAAAAAAGGACACAACTATAATGATATATACAATTATAGAAATTCAAAATATTTTATAGAAACTGTGAAAAGAGCTAGAAGATGGGAGTTTGGCGAAAATAAGTTATCAATATTTGCAGGAGCTTGCCAAAGCTATTACGAAGCGATAATGAAGGCAGGAGCGAATTTTGCGTCATCTCCAGCAAGGATATTGATAGATTTCAAAGATCCACTTGTAGTGGCAGAAAAAATTGCCAAAACAGATTCTAATAAGTTTATTTCGATTAAAGACATAGCAGATGATTTAAGGGATGGAGAAAAAGGGATAAGTGGCAGTGGCACAATGGGAAAAAAGAGCAATAATTCAAAAATGTAACACAAATGTAATAATTGACAAAAATCGCCAAAAAATGCTAGAAAATAGCATGATTTAGCGCTTGAAGTAGTATGGACACTCTTTGACTTAAAGGCAAAAAAATGATATAATGAGCCTATCTTAAAGGAGTGGTGATACAATATGATTTATCCAACAGACATTGCAAATCTAAAGACAGATATTGGAGAAAAAATAGGACAAAAGATAATTATTAAAGGTTCTTTAGGAAGAAACAGACCATTTGAAAAGGAAGCAACAATACAAAAAGCATATCCAAGTATTTTCGTGGTTAAATATGATGAAAACCAAAGAAATGTAACATATAGTTACACAGATATACTAACAAGAACTGTGGAACTTCAAGTATTTAATGGTGAAGAATATAGTTCAATAATTCCACCAGTAGAAGAAATCAAAAGAAGAAAAAAAGAATTCACATTAAATTAAAATAAAAAATTCCTATTTTAGGAATTTTTTTTGTGCCTTGTAATATACATTAAATATGAATAATACGAGGAGGTATAAATATGTCTATAAAATTATCAAAAAATAATTTATGCATAAATCAAATAATTGGACAAAAGACTGAAAAAATTGTAATAGAAGGAGATGAAATTGTACCAGATGTAAAACCAGACATACTGAATGTAGTATCTGCAAATGGAAATGTTTGTATTTACAAAAAAGATGTCCAGGATGGAAAAGTGAAGTTAGATGGAAGTGTAAATGTATATGTCATATATATTGCTGATGATGAAAGAGCACAAATGAGAGTTCTTAATGCTTGCATAGATTTTTCTAAGACAATCGACATGAAAGAAGTAAAAGAGGGAATGCAAGTAGAATGTAGAGCGGAACTATTAAATGCAGAATGTAAAATACTAAATGGCAGAAAGATAAATCTAAAAGCAAACACACAAGTAACTCTAACTGCATATTCAAGAGGAAATATTGATTACATAGACAAAATAGATAATGCAGACAGTCTACAATTATTGAACGAAAGTATTTCAATAAATTCATTACTTGGAAGTGGAACAACTAAAGTGTATGCAAAAGATACTGTGGCAATAGAGAGTACAGATAATCTATCAGAAGTAATGAATGTTACAATGACAATCACAAACAGAGAAAATAAGATTAGCTATAATAAAGTGCTAACAAAGGCGGATGCGGTATTCAAAGTAACATATCTAACAGATGACAACAGAGTAAATACCGCTAATGCGACAATTCCAATAATGGGATTTATAGATATGCAAGACGTAAGCGAGGATAATATCTGTGACGTTTCATATGAATTAAGAAATATATTAATAAAACCGAACAATGTAGAAGAGCATTCAATGCATATAGAAGCAGAACTAGAAATATTATGCTTTGTCTATAAAAAACAAGAAATAAACATGATACAAGATTTGTATAGTAAAACAAAAGAATTGCAATATACACAAAAGAATGTGAAAATAATAAGAAACAAAGAAGAAATTTCGGAAATGTTTAATTTTAGAAAACAAGAGAAGATAGAAGAAATAGGTCAAAACAAATTGTTTGACGTATCAGCAAGAACAACAATAATAAGTACTCAAATAGAAGAAGGAAAAATAATATATCAAGGAGAAATCAATCTAACGTTTATGTACCAGGAAACTACATCTTCAAGAATAGGCGTGAAAAGTTTAGTAGAGCCTTTTGAATATACAGTAACATCGCAAACAATAACAACAAAAACGAAAATTGACACAAATATAGAAATAGCTAAGCAAGACTTTATAGTGACTGCGGATAGCAATGTGGAAGTAAAAATAGACTTGAATTTTAGATTAAATTTATCAAATGAGAGAGAACTAAGATTAATAGATAACATAGAAGAAGCAAAAGAGAGCAATAGAGAGACATTTAGTATAGTAATATATTACACTAAAGAAGGGGATACATTGTGGAACATTGCTAAAAAATTCGGAAGTACAGTGGACGAAATAGTAAAGGTAAATAACATAGAAAATCCAGATGTAATTATGCCAGGAGAGCAATTATTTATACCAAGATAAGGGATGAGTTTATCATCCCTTTAATAAATACAGTTCTATTCTGCCAAGAGAGGATTTTGCAAAATGAAAGAAGATAAAATATATTCAAGGACTAGATTCTGTATTACAAACAGAGTACCTAAAAAAGATAAAAACACCAAAATTTTTAGTGTAATATTTATTATAATAGTAGCAATATTTACTTTTTACACTATAAGAAAGGCGATAAATCCAATAATAGATGAATTGTGTATAGATCAAGCCAAAAACATAGCAACTAAAATCTCTAATGAAGAGGCAACAGTTGTTATGGACAAATATTGTTATGATGACTTGATTACAATAATTAGAGACAATGATGGAAATATAAAAATACTAAAGACAAACACTAAGAACATAAATCAGATAATGTCAGATATTCCCGTGAGTATGTTAGATAAATTCAAGCAATCTGAGAACGCCAATATATCCCTGCACTTAGGTAGTATATTAGGAACCAAGATTTTTTCGGCAACAGGACCAAAAATAAATATAAGAATAGCAAATGTGGGGAATGTGGATACAAAATTAAAATCAGAATTTATATCTCAAGGAATAAATCAAACGCTACATAGAATATATTTAGAGCTTAATTGCGAAGTTACCATACTTACTCCATATGATACTATAAAACAGAAAATTGATAATCAAGTATTAATAGCAGAATCGGTAATAGTGGGAGATGTGCCATATTCATATTATAATATGAATGGAAATGGAGAAACGACAATAATACCAGATATAGAATAAAAAACTCGGAAGTGTTAAAACTTCCGGGTTTTGTATATATAAAATATTATCTCTTTGAGAATTGTGGAGATTTTCTTGCTTTTTTAAGACCATATTTCTTTCTTTCCTTTTTACGTGGATCTCTTGTTAAGAATCCGTTTGATTTTAAAACAGGTCTGTATTCTAAGTTAGCTGCATTTAAAGCTCTTGCGATACCATGACGAACTGCACCAGCTTGACCAGAGAATCCGCCACCTTTAACTGTTGCTATAACATCAAATTTATCTAATGTATTTGTAGCTGTTAAAGGTTGTCTTACTATAACTTTAAGTGTTTCTTCTCCAAAATATTCATCTAATGGTTTTCCATTAACTGTAATATTTCCTTTTCCACTCATTAATCTAACTCTAGCGATTGAACTTTTTCTTCTTCCTGTACCGTTAAATACTACTTGTTCCTTTTTTGTTCTAGGCATTTCTTATTTCCCTCCTAATTAAAAATTCCATACTTCTGGTTTTTGAGCCATGTTTTCATGCTCTGCTCCAGCATATACTCTTAACTTTTTAGCCATTTGTCTTCCTAAGCTATTATGAGGAAGCATACCTGTTATAGCTAAAGTCATCATTTTTTCTGGTTTATTAGCTAACATATCCTTAGCTTGAACTTCTTTCATTCCTCCGATGTATGAAGAATGATGTCTATAAATTTTTTGTGTTGCTTTATGTCCTGTTAAAACTACATCTGCACAATTTATGATAATAACGTGATCACCAACATCCATATTAGGAGTATAAGTAGGTTTATGTTTTCCTCTTAAAAGTTTAGCAGCTTCTGCAGCAACTCTTCCTAAAGGTTTATTAGCGGCATCAATTATATACCATTTTCTGCTTATTTCATCTTTTTTAATACTATAAGTTGTATTATTCATGGTAAAAAATACCCTCCATCCAAATTTAATTTCTATATATATGAAATCATATAATAAAACTACCGGGGAGAAGTTTTACATATGTCATATTCGTTCATGCTTTACTATTTTATTACATATTTGGCAAAAAGTCAAGGAAAATTTGAAAAAATGCTTGACTTTTATTAATTTGTATAGTAAAATAATTATTGTTCAAGAAGAAGCAATCCACTTCTCACCTTAGTAGTAGTTACAAAAGGTAGAAAATAGTAACACTTATAATATGCAAATATTATAGTTTTATTGTGGGTTGGCTTATTGAAGTCAATCTTATTTTTTTTGGAGGTGTTTTTTATAAAACAAGAATTACTAATTAATGAAAAAATTAGAGCAAGAGAGGTTCAAGTAATAGGAGCCAATGGAGAAAAGCTAGGAGTTATGTCTATAAATGATGCGCTAGATAAAGCAGCAGAGGCAAAATTAGACTTAGCATTAGTTGCACCTAATACAAACCCACCAGTTTGTAAACTTATGAACTATGGAAAATATAAGTTTGAACAAGCTAAAAAAGAAAAAGAAGCAAGAAAGAATCAAAAGTCATTTGAAGTTAAAGAACTTAGAATTACACCAAATATTGAACAACACGACTTTGATTTCAAAGCAAAAAATGCAAGAAGATTCTTAGAAGATGGAAACAAGGTAAAAATAACGGTTAGATTTAGAGGAAGAGAGTTAAACTATGTAAAAGCAGGAGAAGAAACTCTAAACGAATTCATTGAAAATCTATCAGATATTTCAAATGTTGAAAAAAAACCTTTATTAGAAGGAAAAAACATGTCTGTTATATTAGCTAAAAAAACAGAAAAATAATTTAGAAATATTTATAGTTATCAAACTATTTATATATAGGGGAATAGCCCAAAAAACAATAAGGAGGAAAATATTATGCCAAAACTAAAAACAAATAAAGCTGCTAAAAAAAGATATTCATATACAGCAACAGGAAAAGTTAAAAGAACAAAATCTAATAGAAGACACTTATTAGCTAGAAAAACTTCTAGAGCTAAATCAAGAGGAAAAGTACAAGATGCTTATGCAGATAAGACATGCGAAGCAGGAATCAAGAAACTATTACCATATGGTAATTAATCATTAAAATAGAGAATTAGGAAGGTGATATAAATGGCAAGAGTAAAAACAGCAATAATTACAAGAAAAAAACATAACAAAATATTAAAAAGAGCAAAAGGATATTATGGTGCAAAACACTATAGATTCAGAATGGCTAAACAACAAGTTATGAAATCTGGAAACTATGCATATGTAGGAAGAAAAGACAAAAAATCTAACTTCAGAAAATTATGGATAGCAAGAATAAATGCAGCAGCAAGAATGAATGGATTAACATATAGCCAATTAATTAACGGATTAAAGAAAGCTAATGTTGTAATCAACAGAAAAATGTTAGCTGAAATGGCAGTATCAGATCCAGCAGCTTTTACAAAAGTTGCAGAATTAGCAAAAAAAGCAAAATAATTTGAAAAGAAAATTGTAGAGCATTTGTCTACAATTTTTTTTCGTATAAGGAAAGAAGAAAGAAATATGAATGAATGGCTAGAAAGAGAAGAATTATTAATAGGAAGCGAAAACATAGAAAAGCTTAATAAATCAACTGTTGCAGTGTTTGGATGTGGAGGAGTTGGCTCATATGCACTAGAAGCACTTGTAAGAGCTGGAGTTGGAAATATTGTATTAATTGATAAAGATATAGTAGATATAACAAATATAAATAGACAATTAATTGCAGATACAACAACAGTTGGACAAGATAAAGTAAAAGTTGCAAAGCAAAGAGCTTTAAGAATAAATCCAAATATAAACATAGAAATACATAAGTGCTTCTATGATGAAAATCACACAGAATTAATAAAACCAAAATACGACTATATAGTTGATGCGATTGATTCTGTAAAATCAAAAATATCATTAATACAGGAGGCTCATAACAAAAACGTAAAAATAATATCTGCAATGGGAATGGGAAACAAATTGAATCCGACTATGATAGAAGTGGCGGATATTAGCAAAACAGAGATGTGTCCACTTGCAAAAGTTGTAAGAAAAAGGTTGAGAGAAGTAGGAATAAACCATACAAAAGTGGTATATTCAAAAGAGCCAGTAACAAGAGCAGACAACTCCTTGGAAAACAAAGGAACAACAGCAAGCATAAGCTTTGTGCCATCTGTATGTGGACTAGTAATAGCAAGCGAAATAGTAAAAGACATAATAAAAAATTGTAAGTAGAAATATACTTACAATTTATTTTTTATCAATTTCAAACTCTCTTTTTAATAGAAGTTTCTGTATATATTTAATTATTTTCGAGAATGTACTTTCTTTTCTTGGAATTAGATAAGTGCTGTGAGAGTCCAATTCTGCTAACATATCAAATCTTTTATCTAATTTTTCCATCATTTCTATATAAAAATTATTAAAGAAATAATAATTATCAGTATTTCCAGCTAACTCTTGGAAATTATACAATTTTTTTCTAAACCTGTCTAAATCAGAAGATGTGATTAAAGACTTAAAGATTGTAGAAAAATATGTTGTAATAAATAATTCTTGTGTAGAAAAATATGTGTTTTTTATGTTAGCTTTCAATTCCTTAATCTTATTAGATATTGAATCTGCCCTAGATGAAGATAAATCAATAGATTGAAGCTTGTTTTGCAATATTATAATTTTTTCTTCTAATTCTAAAATCTTGTCAAAAGAATTGGCAATTTGATTATACACATTTTCTCCACATAGAGCCACAAATTTATTCCTGAAGTAATCACTACTATTTAGAACGCTATCAAATAAAACTTCTTCGCCAGTTGCGTATGCCATTTGCGAAATTAGATTGCAAAGTAGGGGATAGCAGTTTGGACTTATAGTAGAAAAATTTATTCCGTAATATGTAACATTTTCAAAAGTTGATCCTAAAATATTTGAACTAGCAAGCTGAACTGCAGCTTCATTTAAAGCCATTCCAAACACCTTTGAACCCTTAAAGGTGCATAAACCTAAACGAGAAAGATTTCCTTTTTCATCTGTTACTTTTTGAAGATTGTGAATACACTCATGAACGGCAAATTTCTTTAAATCTGCTAATCCCATTCCATCACGGAAATATATAGAATTATTCTTATAAAAATAACTTGCCTCTGATAGACCATGAGGGATATCAGCCATATACATTTTTATGCTAGAAAATCTCTTATAAAGAGCTTCAAAAGTAAAGCCAAAATTAGGGAATGCTAGCAATAAACTTTCGCTAACACTTTTGGCAATTTCATTAACACTCTCTGAATCAAGTGGTGCTATAACAGTTATTCCGTCTTTCTTTAAAGCTGATTCAATATTCATATGTTTCTATAATAGTTCCTTCCTCTAAGAAAAATCAAATTTTGACAATTTCAAAGTCGTATTTTTCAACTTGGTCATTAGTATATATACATTATACTACATAATATTGTAAAAACATATAACAAAAGTATTAAGAAAATATTACAATTATATTACAAAAGACATCCGATTTTAAAAAAAGGATGTCTAGTAATTAATTATTTTACAACGATATTATAAATTCTATTTTTTACATAAATTTCTTTAACAATTGTTTTTCCATCTAGTTTAGAATCTATTGCTTTATGAACAGCTTCTTTTATAACATCTTCATCTTCATCAAGAGGAATATCGATTGTAGCTTTTAATTTACCGTTTATTTGAATAGGTAGATTAATTGTATCATTCTTTGTTTTCTCCTCGTCATAAGTTGGCCAAGAAGAATAAGCGATTGTTTCTGTGTGACCAAATCTGTTCCATATTTCCTCTGTAATATGAGGTGCAATAGGGTTCAACAACTGAACAAATCCTTCTGCATATTTCAATGGAATTATATCTTCCTTGTAAGCTGAATTTATGAAAATCATCATTTGAGCAATGGCAGTGTTGAAATTCATATTTTCATAATCGTTTGTAACTTTCTTTACAGTGAAATGATATACGTTCTCAAGATTTTTATTTTCTTTATCTTGAACCTTACCAGATTCTACAAACAATCTCCAAACTCTATCTAAGAAATTCTTAGAACCAGAAATACCGTTAGGATCCCATGGCTTTGTAGCGTCTAGAGGCCCCATAAACATCTCGTAAATTCTTAAAGAATCAGCGCCATATTGTTTTACCATATCATCAGGATTTATAACATTTCCTTTTGACTTACTCATCTTTTCTCCGTTAGTTCCAAGAATCATTCCTTGATGACGAAGTTTGGCAAATGGCTCTTTTACAGGAACAACACCTTTATTATATAAATAATTGTTCCAAAATCTTGAATATAACAAATGACCTACTGCGTGTTCCGGTCCACCAATATATAAATCAACTGGTAGCCAATGCTGTAAAAGTTCATAATTAGCAAACTCATTGTCATTGTGTGGATCTATATATCTTAAGAAATACCAACTTGAACCTGCAGAACCGGGCATTGTACTTGTTTCACGTCTTGCTGGTTTGCCTTCAAAAGTAGTATTAACCCAATCAGTAGCTTTATCTAGAGGAGAAACACCCGTTTTAGAAGGGCTATAATCCTCAAGTTCTGGCAATACTAATGGTAAATCACTATCAGCCAAAGCTCTCATTTCATCATCTAAATAAACAATAGGAATAGGCTCACCCCAATAACGTTGACGGGCAAATATCCATTCACGAAGTTTGTAGTTGACTTTCTTTTTACCAATATGATTATCTTCAAGCCAAGAAATCATTTTATTGATTCCATCTTCTTTATTCAATCCATTTAGAAAATCAGAATTAATGTGAAGACCATCTCCGGTATAAGCTTCTTTCGAAACATCTCCACCGTCGATAACTGGAATAATATCTATACCGAACTTAGTTGCAAACTCATAATCTCTTTGGTCATGTGCTGGAACAGCCATAATAGCTCCTGTACCATATGTAGATAAAACATAGTCTGAAATCCAAATAGGAATTTCTTTTCCGTTAACAGGATTTATTGCATAAGCACCAGTAAATACACCAGTTTTTTCTTTGCTTAATTCTGTTCTTTCTAAGTCTGATTTAGAAGCAGCAAGTTTTATATAATCTTCAACAGCTTGTTTTTGCTCAGCAGTTGTAATATTTTTTACAAGTTCATGTTCTGGAGCTAGTACACAATAAGTTGCTCCAAACAATGTGTCAGCTCTTGTTGTGAAAACAGTAAAGTTATAATTGCTATTTGCAACTTTGAAAATTACTTCTGCACCAATAGACTTACCAATCCAATTTCTTTGAATTTCTTTTGTAGATTCGGGCCAGTCAACATCATCAAGACCGTCAAGCAAAATATCGGCATATTTAGGAATATCTAACACCCATTGTTTCATATTTTTTCTAACAACAGGGAAGCCGCCTCTTTCACTTTTTCCATCAATTACTTCATCATTAGACAAAACACAACCTAAACCTTCGCACCAGTTAACAGGCATTTCTATAAGCTTTGCTAATCCATCATTATAAAGTTGTTTAAAAATCCATTGAGTCCATTTATAAAAAGAAGGATCACATGTAGAAACTTCTTTATCCCAATCAAAAGAAAGACCAAGCATCTTTAATTGCTTTTTAAATGTTTCTATATTTTTTTGAGTGAATGTAGCAGGATGATTTCCTGTTTTGATTGCATATTGTTCAGCAGGGAGTCCAAAAGCATCCCATCCCATTGGGTGAAGAACATTATACCCTTGCATTCTACGCATTCTAGACACTATATCTGTTGCTGTATATCCTTCTGGATGCCCAACATGAAGACCTTGACCAGATGGGTAAGGAAACATATCTAGAGCATAATACTTTGGTTTTGAGAAATCCCAAACATCTGTATAAAATGTTTTATTTTCATCCCAATAATCTTGCCATTTTTGTTCAATTTCTCTAAAATTATATGACATATACATCATCCTTTCTTATGTAATTAAAATCATGAACACATTATACCACAAAGATATTGAAAAATAAACAAAAAATAGAAATTTATAGATAAAAATAAAAAATAATATCATTAAGCTATGATAAAATCTACTAATATAAAAAAGAGGGCAGAGTTTTCTGCCCAGATAATTTAAACTATTTTTTTATCATTGCTTGAGTCATAATATAATGCTGAGTATAACCAATCGCATACCCTGACACAGAGACACCTCCAATAGGTTTCCAACCTTGAAAAATAAGGCTTGTAACTTTTCGTTCCAACATAAATTTTGCTTCATCTTCGGAATCGCGAGAACTAGCAACGACAACTTTATAGTCCATATGTTCCTCCTTAATAATTATTCAGAGGCCTAAGCCTCCGAATAGTTTTATACCGTTCAAAGGCTTTGCAACAAAATTTTGCTGTAACTATTGTACCATAGTCTCAAGGATTTTTCAATCATGAAAGGTCGGTAAGTGGAACCATTATGAACCGATGTGATACTTTATATTTATTATATTTTTTACATAAATTTATAGTGCTTTTGTTGTTTATATCTTTTACAGGAATAACATAAATATCTAATAAACTGGTAATGATGCAAACTAAATCTACGTTTGTATTTATTAATGTTTTATATGTTTTACCTTTAGTGCCACCGCAACTTTTTAAAGCAACTTGATAAATACCATATTTTGTTTTACAGGATGTAGACTTTACTTGAACCGTATTTAGAATACCGTTTTTTTTCTATTATTAAGTCATAATCTTGAGTATCATTTAATGGAATTGAAACAGTATAAGCATTTGTTGAAAAGTAAGCTATAGCAATTCCTAAGGATGCTCTTCCTTTTTCTTTATTAGTAGAAAATATCATAAAACCTCCTAAAACGTATGTTTGTATATATTATACAATAACAAATGAAATAAAGCAACAAGTAATAAAAAATAATTAGGATTATTAATAATATGTAACAAAGTTGTGATTATATTTGGTGGGCAGGGATGGATTCGGCGAGCCGCGTCCTAAAAATAGTCCACCCGGACTATTTTTGCTTACACTTCGTTTCAGCACGTCCTTTTCGAATCCATCATTTTAGTAAATTTTATGAAAAAAAATAATACCATAACTGAAGTTATGATACCATTTTGGTGGGCAGGGATGGATTCGAACCATCGTACCCTTTCGAGAACAGATTTCTTACTACTATAGTTTTCACTACCATAAAATGTTTGTAGTCTGGACTTTCTCTTTATCTGTCGAACAGATACCAGGTATAAAGTCTCTACACTTGGAAAAATGTTTTCCTAGCTCGGGATTGTCATCAGCCTAACTGTTAAGAGTTCCCCGAATTAGCCCGGTGTTCATTTCATAATTACTTATGAAAGCTGCAATTTTAGGTTTTGTTTAAACCAAAGACCACAGTCTGCCGCCTTTAGCCACTCGGCCACCTACCCATGTAACCATTATATTATAAAAATGGTGCTCCCTCAAGGATTCGAACCTTGGACCCACCGGTTATGAGCCGGTTGCTCTGACCAACTGAGCTAAGGGAGCATTTCTCAACGCAATTTAAAGTATATAATATTTTTTTGTATATGTCAATACATTTTTTGAAAAAATTAAAATTTTTTTGTAGATGTCCATTCAAAAAATAATAGCAACGCAAAATCAACATATAATTTATGCAACTATTTTTTCTATTTCTTCATTAAATCTTTTTTCTGCTGATATAAATCCTAATATTTTTCTTGGTTTTCCATTTATTTTATTTAATATCTTTTCTAATTTTTCACTTGTTACTTTATTTAAATCTGTTCCTTTGGGTATAAATCTTCTCAATATTCCATTACAATTTTCGTTCATCCCTTTTTGCCACGAACTATATGGATCTGTATAATATACGATTGTCCTTCTTTCTTCTTTATTATATTTTGATATCTCTATTTTATCATAATTTAAAAATTCATGTCCATTATCTGTTGTCATACTTTTAAATATTTTTTGAAATTACTTCCATATTTTTCTTCTAAACTATCTATTGCTTGTTTTATACATTCATTTGTATGTTCTATCATCTCTATTACTATATATTTCTTTGTTAATCTCTCTAATAGCGTCATATATGTCTTTTTACTATCTTTTGATCCTTCTACACAATCTATTTCCCAATGTCCAAATTCTCTATTTTCATCTATTTCTTTTGGTCTATTATGAATACTTTTTTCTGTATTCTTTGGTAATGTCTTTGTTTTTTCTTCTTTTTTATCTTTCTTTTCTAACTTTGCTTTATGTACTAAATCTAATGATGTTATATTTAATTTTTTCTTTTCTATCCAATAATATATTAATTGAAAACTTGGTTGTATATCAAATTTTATATCATTTGCTTTTATATATCCTGCTACTTTCTCTGGTGACCATTTTTCTATTAATATTTTATCTTCTATGAATTGTTTTAGTCCTCTACTTAATTTACACTTTCTTCCTGCCTTTTTCTTGCTATACTCGTATTTTCCTTGTGCTACTGCTGCAGAATATACTTTTTTACATATCCCTGTATTATAATTCCATTTTATCTCACAATGCCTATTTATTTCTCTTGATATTATTGATTTATTTCTTCCTAATTCTTCTGACATTTCTTGCATTGTATATTTCTTTTTTATCATATATTCTATTTTTACTCTTTCTTCATATGTTATATCAGAATTTCTTTTTACCTCTTTATTTTCTACTTCAACTATGTTAGAATTAATTAAACACATATAAAAATCTCCTTTAATATTTTGTTTCGTCACAAATATTATATATTTGATTTTTATATGTGTCTATTATTTTATGTTTACTTTGTTGCTTTAATTTTTTGAAATAGCAAATTTTTTGAATTAGTAGAAAAATTGTTAAATAAAGACGTGCTATGTTACTTTGAGTGCGGAATTTTTGGT
>OLQC01000225.1_pt1 | contig 62515 bp, 84 predicted proteins | sample 1672471 | NCBI WGS metagenome assembly OLQC01 (sample SAMEA3136689, study PRJEB25190) | human gut metagenome | biome: human gut; feature: human-associated habitat; material: faeces | place: Austria | collected 2013 | reverse complement strand
GAGCCTCCCAGACGAGATACTCTCTCATGTCATCAATGTCTTCAATCTCAGCCCATTTACTGTGTTCCTCTGTGAGCTCCGCGTTTGGCTCAAACCATGCTTTGACCTCCGCAAAAGTCTTTGGTTTGCTGTATGCAGCTTTATTATCTGCATCGACAATTCTGTATTTCATCGCTTGTTCCTCCTTTATCCTTGACCTATTCATTCAGAAAGTGCCATCTCTGTTGCAATTTTCTTCAGCACATTACTACCTTCGGCTTTTTCAATCTGAACGCCGTTTTCCCATATTATCAGTATGGGACAATCGTTGTATTCCGGGCTGAAAAATTCTTTATTACACATCTGTTTTCTTACTATATGAATGTTCTCCGAAATACAGGCTGTTCGTCCAGTATTGTATTCTTCATCTACCTCAGTAGACATTTTTTTACAGTATCATTTCACTTATTTCAACACTTACTCTGCTATTTGCTTCTTATAATTTTAACCCTGACATTACGCACTTGCGCAGCGTCTCACAGTTAATTATGAATTATCACGCTGCAATTCTTTTTCATATAGTTCAACGAGATAATCATAAAAGCACTCGCCTTGCCAGTTATTGAGCCACTCCTTCATTCTCTCATAGCTTTTGAAAAAATGAATAGCAAAGTCACCATCTGCATTAACTTCATTTGAGACTTCATAATATGCGTCCTCACCTGCGTCGTCATTCATGTTTTTACCATGAAGTACTATTGTACCAAATGATGTGCATGACAACTCTGTCCAGAAATCTGCACTCTGCATTGCCTGTTCTAGTTTGTCCATAATATCTTCCTCTCTTTTCCTTATTCAAACCAGGTGAACTTCCTTACCAAATGCTGCTTTTATCTGATTTTTTTACATAAAGAGTATGATAGATTTGTTGTCAACTTATTGCCTTCTATATAAAAACAGACAGCCATGCGACTGCCTGTATTAATCTACCAGATAATATATGTAAAACCATTTTGGATAGCCGTCCTGCCAGTTCTCACAACAATGTCTGTATCTGCCAACTTTGTTTTCCTTATACAATTCCGCAAGCAGCCTGCCAAGCTCAGGAACCTTTGGTGCACCATATGGATACCACTCTACTCTTTTGGGATTAAACTTATTTACATACGCATTTACAAAGCTCTCTGCGACAACATCAACAGGTTCATCTTTGTGCTGCGACATATAACCAAGTATCCATTGTTTCTTATTTTCTTTCATACCGACATCCATTTTTAGAACCCATTGCACATGCAGTAATATTTCACAGCAGGATTTCCACAAACATAAAGATAGCCATATTCTCTGATCAGTTTTAACCCTGCATTATACTGCCTGTCATTTGTAAAATGGTCCTTATTTGCTAATTCGTTTATAATTAATTCCATCAGTCTCGTCCAGCCTTTCCAGTAAATCTTTTTTTACCTCTGTCAGCGCGTCCAGTCTTGCCATCATGCGGGCTTCGTAGCCAACATCTTTTGTGTTGGCAATTTCAGTTTCACACCTTTTGATTTTTGCACAAAGTTTATCAATATAATCTCTTATTGATTCTCTCATATCCGGCTGATTTTCATATTTATACAGCTTTTCCAATGGTTCCTGCATTTCCTTGTTAGCTTCTACACTTGCATCGCCGTACATATATGTTCTTCTTTCCATTCACAGATTCATTAAATTTCAACTATAAACAAATCTTCATTAAACATAGGTAACAATTCATTCCCTTCAAATATATTCGTACCATCATAATGAAGATATAAAATACAATATTCTGGCTTATCAAATAAAACTGTATTATATTGGGAATAAATATAATCTTTACCATCAATTTGTAATATATTTTCCGTGATATCCGTGATTATACCTCTCTTTATCACGCATCCTTCAAGATAAGTATCGTATGTAATTTCATTACGTTGCAATGCATTCAAAGAATAGTATATTTCTTTCCCAATATCATTTTGGGTTGGTTTTATTGAAATAATATCAAGCCATTCATCCAACATACTAAACGGATTTTCAATTTTTCCATTTACAAAATCATTAACAGATACTTTTTTCCAATCAATCCATTTTGCATACCATTCATAGTATGGAATAAAATTTATTTTCACTTTCATCATCTCTTATACTCCCATTTTGTATTATTTTAAAACTTAGATTTCAAGTCCAACTTCCATGCATTTTTCTGCAAATTCGCTTGAATTATCTCCGACGATTTTCTACCACACAATCAAAGGCTTATTCGCCTTTTCAAGTAAATTGCATCGACTTCCCATAATACCAACACTGTCCCAGTTGTCAGCAGCTGTAGCTGTAATTGCCCGCGTAAAATGGTCATTAATGAACTGCTTGAACCCAGCGACATCCATGTTCTTAAATTCCTCCGATTTGAAACAGTAAGATTCTAATAAATAAGTTTTGTGCCGCATTCCGGACAATACTTTGGTCGCATTTCTGCATAATCATCATTTCTTGCAACTTCATATTTGCATATAGGGCACTCAATACCATCCATTTCATCATCTCCTTGATAGTTTACATGCATACCATCAATAAATTGATTTTCTAAAAGTACAACTCTATGTGATGTTTTTACTAAAGCTTGAAAAGCTTCCTCCATAAGTTCTGTTGTTCCTTCTACTTCTTTTCCATATGGCAGTTCTTTATATGTCTTTATATATCTCTGCAATTTATTTAATAATTCATTCATATTATTTGCCTACCTTTCTAAACTAAGAAATTATAGCTTCATTTCCCTTTCAAAAATAGCCATAGCATCTCTCAGTCCTTGATTATATGCCTGCGCAATTTTATATTCTTCTGATTCTTTAACGCCTTTGATAGTTGTATCCATCATTTTCATTGATGTAAGGATTTCTTTTTTGATTTGATTTATCTTATCCATATTTATCTCCAAATTTTTGTTTGCCATAGAATTCCATCTCTAGTCTGTTTAAGAAATCATCGTTTCATTGTTTCTGCAATTTCTTTAATCCATTCGCAAGTTTGCATTCCGATATATTGACTTGTCAAATCTCCCTGACAATATTTTGATTCTATCTTATTGATAAGTTCATTTGCAAAACCATCTATGAGATTGTTTCTGTCATCAATGCTTGCTACGACTCCAACCTGTTTCATAGGCTCATTTAGTGACATTTTATAAATTTTATTATTCTGTATATGGTAAAGCCCGTTATTCATAATATCCTCCATTCTTCAAAGAAAACTCTTGTTTATTTGCCTATTCCACGTCCCATTTTACTTCATAGCCAGTAATTTTCTTTCCAAAATCACAAGCATGCACAACTACAGCTCCGCAATTATCGCACCATAAAGCAAAGCTATTAACTCCTGCACCCATCCTATTAGCACCCCCACGTCTCATCTTTGATCCACACCAGATACAAGTGCATTCGTTCGGAATCTGTACTCCATTATTTACAACATTTTTAATTTCCATTATCATCGCTCCAATCTTTTTCAGTGCCATCTATTCCATTCTTCTGTTAACACTTTTGTTGCCTCGCAAATATTATTATAAAAACCTGGGATATTGATATATTCTCCGTTAACAAAAAGATTAAAAATATAACCAACACAATGAGTTCCTAAACCAACATGTTCATAACTTACGCCAATGCTTACATTTCCACATTCATGAAATTCAAAAATTCCACTATCAGCTTCTAAGTCTAATGGAATTTCATTTTGTAAAATTGTTTCCATTTCTTTTTCCGTTATCTTTGCCATATTATATCCTCCATTCTAAAGTCCATAGGAAACTCTTGTTTACTTGCCTATTTCACGTCCCATAATAATCGCTTTATAATAATCTGTAGTTACATCTGTGATAATTCCTGTATCACAATCTTTCAATATATAAACTTTTCTTTTTGTATCAAGATTTTCTACTATATTATAGTTACTATTACAAAAAGCTGGTAAACACCTCATAATGAGATTTTTTGATTTAATAATTTCATTTCTTACATCCTGATATTTCATTCCAATTTTTATAGATGATAATGTAAACATATGAAATCACTCCTTTTCTTTACTCAATTGTTATGTATATTCCGGCTCTTTTATCCCATTCAAAAATTGGAATATTTAACAATTCTTCTGGTAATTCAGATATGTTACCTTTGAATAAATCTTTATTGTTTTTAGTAGAAACAAGAATCGATGTCGCATGATTTTCTTTTCGCCGATTTAATAATTCTTTTAATGTTGGCGTGTCTGCCATGCATGTTATACATCTTTCAAGATTCCACCAATATTCAATTTTTGAATTTTTCTCTTTACACATAGTTTTCATCCTCCATATTCTTATTATTGCTCTGTTGAAACTTTTGTCTCTTTCTGTATATATAATATTCCAGAAAATGAACTCTTTACATTATAAGTATGATAGATTTGCCGATGGCGAATGGCCTTCTATATGAAATAAAAGTATCCGGCAGAAAATATCCGCCGGATAAATAATAAACTCAAAAACAACGGTTCTCCCTTAGAATTGGTATTCCCAATCTAAAAAACTGCTAATATGATATGACTTAATTCCTTTCCTCTCAGCCTCTCGTAAAAAGGAGATTACATCATCCACATACACTGCGTCATCCAGATTAATATTATGACTCTTACAATACTGCAAAATCGTATCGGCCTTTGATTTATCCTCATATACTAATAGCCGCTCTTTTATCATTGGATAGTACTCATCCAGCCAAGGCTGCTTGTCCTGCATCTCTTTTTCTACCTGACAATGTCCCATTACGATATTTTCTTTTGCATTACATGTACTTAATACTTTCTGCATATGCCTTGACGGCTTTCTGGCCAAGAAAATGCCTTCTTCAATTTCCTGTATACTCATTCCATTATTTGTGCCATCTGGATCTGCAACGTGATTATTAAACCTATAAGGGGCTAATGTACCATCAATATCCCAAAAAACATATTTATTTTGCAGATCTTTTATTAATGCATTCCCGCTTATATTTTCAAATTTCTTTGTTGGTTCATCAATGTTCATGCCTAATTCTTTCATTAACACATATCGCATTTTTCCGCCATAAAGTTTTGCAGTATTACACACTCTAAAGCCATTGTTTTCCACAGACTTTAAAGATGCTGCATTGTCTGGAGAAATTGTACATATTGCATATTTGTAACAAGCAAGTTTGTTTAATGTTGTTAATACGAAATCAATCAGTTTTTGTTCCAGCTTGTTGCCTCTATATTCCTCCAATACCTGACATGTAACAAATTCAATGGTATTAGGCATAAATTCTTTTGAGATTCCCGTCAAATCAAATACACCGTCTCTGTTATCTTCTGGCCGTGTAAGCAATGATGCAATAATTCTATTGTTCCTTACTGCCACAGCGCAAACCCCAGTTTTTAGCATTTGTAAATAAGTCGCAGGATTTTTGCTATATGCAAATAATTCATTATCTTTGCACTCCATTTCTTTGCCGACTGTCTGAATCAGATTAAAAATTTCATCCAAATCATTTTCGGAAGTAAACCTTAAACTTACAAATGACTCCTTTTTCCAATTCTGATCATCTATTGCCTCATCAATATTAAATCCCATATTTCTTTTTTCCTTTCCACATTAATTTCTAAGAGTATGATTTTTCTTCTTCTCAAGAATAAATATGGATTTCTGAAATAAACGGCAAAAAAGGAAAACTTATATAGAAAGCCACAAACAGGCACAACTTCTATCATACTTATAATGTACGAAGAAAAATATCCATTTTTTCTTAGACAAAAACAACAAAAAAAGGAGGAACCGTATGATTGACGCAGACGAAACGGGCAGATACAAAAAGCGCACAGATTCAGATGTATCAAAGTCCAAGAACAAATCAAAGCACAAACATCAGTATGCGGACGTGCTTATATCAGTCGGATCATCAAATTCACTGTACATTGGCGGAATATGCCCCATATGTGGAAAAATAAAAGACCTTAAACTCGCCACAGGCAGAATTGAAATTAATGAAAAAATATACAGCCAAATGCTTACAGAAGAAGAGACCAGAGAAAAATACAAAGAACTAAAAGAGTATCATATTGATAATCTTTTACAGAAATATGTGGAATTGGAGGAAAATAATGGAACAACTAATTAATGCAGCAACACCTTCTTACTATGCAATGTTAAGTTTTTGCTTTTTGGGTATAGGAATTATATGTACTAGCGTCCTTATATTTATAATTTCAGGGGCGGTTGCCTGTAAAGAAACACTTATCATACTTATTTTGGGAGTATTGCTTTTTATTCCGGGATTTCATTTCGGCAATATTTATGAAAAATACGATAAGCCGATAACAGCCATTGTAAAACCCGTTATCTGCGAAAGCTATCCTGATGCAACAGATTTTTATTGGGGCCTTGATACTGGTTCTTTTACAGATAATGGAACTGAATACAAAATTAAGTACAAAAAGACTGTTAAAAATGAAGAAAAACTTATAATATCCGTTAAAAAACAATCTGATGATAATAAGGATAAACAGATAAAAACACTCAATATTCCAAAAGCAACGTCAAAATAATGAGCCTAAAATTAATAATTAATAAAAAGCCAAAAGGAGAAAATCAATGGAACAGTTAATTAACGCAGCAACAATGCCTTACTGGGCAACGATGGTACTTTATTTGTTAGGCGGAGCTTTTATTGGTGTAGCCATCCTTATATTTATTGCTGAGCATGGAAACATCAAAGAGGAAGTAAAAGTAATAATTGCACTGCTTGTTATTGGAGCAATTTTACTGGCTTTAGGTGTTTACTGCAAAAATATTTACAGTAAAAGCAATGATCAAACCAAATCTATTGTCAAAGATGTTATTGCTAAGGAATATCCTGATGCAACAGAATTTAGATTTGAATTAGATACGGGATATTTTACCAATAATGGAACTGAATACAAAATTAAATATCAAAAGACTGTCAGCAATGAAGAAAAACTTATAGTAACTGTTAAAGATGAACAGTCTAAGAACAAGAATGCAAAAATGCTTGATGTTCCAAAGGAGTCAAAAAGTAATGAGTCCACTAACGATTAAAATCCTTATTCTTGCTGCTGGAGTAATTCTCATGGCAGCAGGATTTACGCTTAATCATTTCCACATAGAAAATAAGAATGTCAGATACATATTAACAGCAATCGGTGTCAGCATCACAATATTTGCACTTGTACGACTGTCAATAGATATTGGCACTGCCCTCTTTGGCGTAGAGGGTGTAAACGCAAGAATGCCAAAACCGAATCCATAAGAAAAATGTCTACTAAAGTAGATTAGCGGGTGCAATACTGGTAATATTAGGAAAATGGGGAGTCATCCCAAACATTGAATACTCAAATATGGTGGGACAATCTGTCAGCACATTAGAGTCTGTCTACACAATAGCAATTTTTATGCAGATTATGGGGATAATCCTTATAATCATTAAAATAAAAGAGTGGTTCGAGTAATAAATTAAGAAAGGAAGAAAACACTATGAATATCTGGGAAACACAGTTAGGCTATGATCTTGTTCAAACACTCATCCGAAAGCTGTCCGAAAAGGAAACAACACAAAAGAGCAAGATGTACTACAGTGCGCAGGAAGCGGAGTCAGAAATTAACACAGAAATCAAGAATAACAACGCAAGAGTTTTATCCGTAACAGCCGTTGGTGAGTGCGTACTGGTTGTATACGAGATACCAGAATAGGAGAAAAAATGAAACTACTGATTGAAATTAATGATTACGAAAAGTTAAAAGATATAATCGAAACAGCAATGAATGATAAACATCGCAAGACTAAAAACATACTGCTTTGTGTAACAGGTCTGCCATTTTTTGTATTATTAATCCTTATGATAAATGCAATAAGTTATCAAAAAACAAGTTTTATTATTATATTTTCAATGCTAACCTTGATTTTCCTTTGCTGTTTTTTAAATATCCTTACTGATAGCGGTGCGCATTTAGTTAACATTTATAATAAAATTCAAGAAATGCAGAAAAGCTCTGATGAACATTCCTGCTTGCAGATAGAAAGCTGGATTAAATACAGCAATACTCTTGAATTTCAATATTTCGACAAAGACGGCATCATGCAGGAAATGATTATTCCGTATGAAAAAAGATATATACACAAATATGACTACTACAAGATTGCGGGAAAACTTAATGAGGAAGAGAATGATTATGTTTTCTACTTATATGAACCGTACAGAAAGAATAATTAAGGGGATTATTTGATGAAACTGATGATTGAACCTAATTACTATGAAAGATTAAAGAATATAGCTAAAACTGCAAACGATAAAATTTGTAAGGTTAAAAGACTATTCTATGTGTCATGCGCAATGATTTACATATCCGTAATCAGCATGATATGTGCAATATATTTTGATGAAACAGCTCTTACCATTGTATCTTTCATACTAGCACTGCTTTTTTCATTCGGCGCCATAAAAATATTTTGCGATCCTAATGCATATTTTAAGAGGATTTGCAATATGGTCCAAAAAATGTTGGAAGTTTCTGATGAGAAGTCATGTATTCAGATGGAATGCTGGACCAAAAACGATGATAAATTTGAATGCTATTATTTCGACAAAAATGGCATCATGCAGAAAGCAAGTATCCCATATGAAAAAAGATATATGCATAATCATGATTATTATAAAATTGTAGGAAATTTCAATGCAAAAGAAAACAACTACATTTTTTACCTGTATGAGCCGTATAGAAAAGGAGAATTATCATGATACACTTATCAGCATTAATTGCTGCCACTGCTCTCCTGCTAGTGCTTATTTTGTTTGCAGTATTCAGACTCAGACAAAACAGTATCAGGAGACAGGCAGTAATCATTAAGGCAGAATGTATTTCGGCTGAAAAAACGGGACCATTTACATATGCCATAACCTATAAATATGAAGTAAATGAACTTATCTGCCGTAAAACCTGCAAACAGATATTCTTTGCACCAAAACCCGGCGGGATGTACAGGTTAATTGTAGATAGACGCGCACTATTAATTGCTGTGCCGCTTGCAGAAATGATAAAGTGGCTAATAATTATTATGCTGCTTATTGCGCTTACGATTATAGTAGACGTGGCGGGCATACACGAAAGACATATATACAAACTGGCACATCAGAGATGGCCGTAAGAAAGGAGAAAAATGGATATAAGCAACATTCCAAATGAATTTCATAAGGAAATCATTGACAAAGACGGACAGAAAATAGTCTTTGATTTCAAGGACTTGGATAAATCCAAAGAAGAATATATCAGACTTACTCAGGATGAGTATGGCAAACTGAAAGAATATGCAACGAAAAGGAAAAAGGTCAATAAGATTGATGGTATCCTTGGAATTATATTATTCGTCCCTGGTATTAGAGCTTTATTTTATACTCATTCATGGTGGTCATTATTAATTTTAGCCATAAGCCTTGTGTTCATAGCTCGAAGTACTACTGACTACAGTACGTCTCTCAGTATTTATGGATATACCTACGGTGTTGCCAAATATACGGACGTGGGTATGAGTACTTCAGATATTATCAACATTCTGGTATTAGAGAAAGAATTTTGGATAATATCAGAAATTACCGATATAAATACCAAGTCTCCTTCAAAACTTAAAGTCAATAAGGACCATATTGATTTTTTGTATGTCGATTCCTCAAAAATACCGCATACAATATCATTCAATATAAAAGGCACAACAAAAATATACTATAAAAATATAGATTATATTCTGATACGCAATCTGATACGCGATGAAACCACTGGATTAAGCATTACTCTTCCGCTTAAATATTCCGACAGATACAAAAAGCTGGTTGAGTAGGTATAGGAGAAAAATTCATGACAAATATTCAGAAAGAACTTAACGAAGCAGAGGAAATGCTTAAGGATGCTATTAATGAAAAAATGGAACTACTGACACTGGTACGAAGTTTAAACACTGCAAAACCCGTAAATGAAAAGACTTGGCACAAGATCACACTGACACCACTGCGTACATCGAAAGCCGTCATGAGTGCACTAACTAAATCCATATTCCCGGATGCTGAGAATATTGTTGTTGGCTGCAATGCCGTGCAGTTTCATTTATACGGTTTTGTGGTTCAGATACCAACAAGCGTTGAAACCTGCATATACATAGACACATCATGGTATGAGAAGAAAACGGAAATCAAATCTTTTGAATGCTGGTCATATAATCAGTATAACTGCTTACAGAATTTCCTCGATGACAAAAATCCGTCAATAAGCGCAAAGGTCAGATATGCTGTTGGCAACTGGTATTCAAAGCCAATGGAACTGATGATATATCTCATGCGTCGAAAAGAAATTGAGGGAAAATGCGACAGAAATAAACTTGAAGCCAAACTTACCGACGCAAAAGAGGCTTATAATAAATACTGCAAAACACAGGCAGAAAAAGCCCAGTTCAACCATGAACAGACAGAGAAAATGGCCAATGTACTGCTGCCGGAGTTAAGAAAGTTTTCAAACAGATTTTTCAATGTGCGTAGTGGGTGCAGCAACTCATTGGATGTTAACGAGATACTTGAAAAAGAAGGATTTGCTCTATAAACAGAGCTCATCAGAAGGGACATTATTAAGTGGATAACAACACTGCAAAAGAAATCATAACTGAATATATTTTTGCCGATTATAATATGAATGTATTAAATAGGTACCTTAATATTGATGATCAAGATCAGTTGCATAGAGAAGCCCTATTGACTGAAGCACTTAGAAAAGCTGTTATTGCTTTAAGTAAATAGGAATCGAAACCATATTAAAAGAGGATGTACATAAGTACATCCTCTTTTTGTCTCTATTTTGCTGCGTCAGGCTTCAGTTTCCACATACTCCTTAAATAACTCAAAACACACATCCTTTGCCTCCTCATTTTCCTCCCGAAGACAGCCATTATGCTCTCTCCTGCAGCGGGCACATGTATAAAACGTGTCGTCATCAAGAGATATTCCATATTGTCTGGCATCCTCGAACAGATTACAGAAAACAAAGAGCTGCTCTGTCGTCATACCATCAATATCTTTCTTAAGGGATTCTTTCATTTTCTGGATGTTTGTCATGCTCTTCTCTCCACTTTTAACTCTATAGTAGAACGCCACTGACTGCACCCTGCAAGACCTTTCTGCTCGATTTCAGCAGCTCCGTCAGGATCACACTCTCTCATGCAGTCAAGAAACTCATCATATGAGAGCATGTACTTATTACCCTTCAGTTCCTCGCGGACTATATTCTTGACAAAAGTCTCTCCCAGCTCGGTCACACCATTAGGAAAGAATTTGACTTTTCTTGCAGCAATAAACTCAAACATGCTCATATAATTGATTTTTGGCGCAGTGCTGTCAAGATATATTCCAATAAGCTTCAGTTTTTCTTCCGGCGCAAAGCACCATACATCAATATCTTCCAATACTTCAAATACCATCGACTTTGTTTCGCCTGTTTTTCTCTCTTCACCCATAATTTTTTCCTCCATTTTTCTCTATACTTATAAAATCATAAGTATAGCACATTAAGTGGTTATCTGCAAAATTTCCGATGTTACTGAATATATGTTCTCCTGTCTTTATTTTATACTATTACAAGTGAAATGTAAAGGAATTCCGTTACTTTCAGGCAAATTATCAGACTATTCAATGTCATATTGCCGTGCATTTAGTCAATTTTCCCACGTTGTCATGAGATTTCCGCGCAGTAAATTCCGTTAAAACCCATATTTATATAAGGTATATAATACGTTACTTTTGGTAGAAAAACATTGAAACCATGAAATTTTTCGTCTTTTCTATAGTGATTATCAGTTATAGTATGATTTTTCTTCTATATAAATGTTTTTTGATGATTGATAGGAAACTTATATGGAAGGATATAAATGAGTCTAATTTCTAACATACTTATATTGAAAATACTTATTTTTTGGACAAATGAGAGTTTGTACATATTATATAAGAAAAACAGGAGAACACAGGAGAAATAATATGAGAAAAATTGAAGTAATATTTTCAGAAGCAGACAAAGAATTGGTAGAAAGACTCCGTCGCAGGCACAAAAAATTGGCAGACATATACCTAGCCTTGGTTTGTATTTTCAAGATAATAACCGTCATAATTCTCTGCGGCATGCTTTATTTTATGACGCTCAATAAATCGTCTTATGCTGTTACCGCCGTCTGGATAACCTTTATATCTGCAATAATTTTGCTTCTGATAAGCTTTATTTTTCAGATGATGCATGATAACTGCTTTATGGATGTCCTGCATTACAAGTTCATGTCTGAACACATGCAGGAAATATCAGAGTTTGAGGATAGTCTGACATTTTCTGTCAGCAAAACCTGCCATAATGCAGTAATATACAATCTTCCTGATTGCAGAAACCGACGTATTGATACGATCAACAGCATCCCAGCAGACAGTGATGTCATCATAACAGTCAAAGAGGATACAGATGCAAAAGGCAGGATCTCACTAAACTGGTATGCAAAAACAGTATAAGAAAGGACAACAATATGAGAAAATCGTCAGTAAATATATGGCATGCAGCACTTCTACTGCTTGCATTTTCAATAATAAGTTTTGCAGCAACACCATTTTTGTTTACAACAATCGGGCAGGCAGCACCGACACTAAGTCTTATATCGGCAGCGTGTGCAGCGGGAATGGCGGTTAAAACAATGAAAAAGGAAGGGAAAAATCATGAATAAGACAAAAAAGACAGCAGTATTCGTTCTGTTAACAATCTTTTTGGCATGCTCTCTTATAGGATGCACAAAACCGGCAGAAGTCGAAAGCACGGAGGATTCAACTGTGCAGGTTAAAATCGTAGACCAATATTATCGCGGTCCATATATGACTTCAATGTACACAGGCAAAACATTCATGTATATGCCGCATCCCGCAGTTTATCGTATTACCGTTGAATACAATGGTGAGCAATACTATCTGACAGACGAAGAATCATATGAACTGTATCATGACAAGATTGGAGAAACGGCAGATGCACTGCTTAGAACAACAAAATGGGACAATGGCAATGTTACATATGACATCATAGGACTTGCAAAATAATGAAAGGAGAAAATTATGAATGAGCCATTACTACACTGTAATTCAGCCAAAAAGCGGCCTGTTTCCCTATTGTTCCATTAAGGTACTTTCAGACAACAGCATGAGTTTCGCAAACGGTAACATACATTGTCTTAAAATAGAGTGTCTGAAATGCGGACGGACATACTTTCCATGCTGCGAACCTGTAGACTGCGAAGTGTTTGAAACAGGGGATATGTCTTTCTCCGATACAGAAACGGAGGAAATAAGCAGAATTATCAGAGATTACAAGGAGAAAAGGAAATGATTAATATTAATAAAATTAAAATCAATCAAAAAGTGTGGTTCAAGGAGCATTGGACAGAAAGAATTGTATGCGGATTTGTAAGCGAGATAACAAGACGCACAGACAACGAAGAACACACAATAAAAGTCAAAGGAAAATCATACTTGGAAGATAGTTTTATTGGTATTACTCACCAGTCACCAGACAATCTGTTTGCAACAAAAGAAGAAGCAATTGCCGCAGCTAAACAAGAAAGTCAGGATTGGGTTGATGATTATAAAAAGGAAATTACTGATATTGCTTCTTTAGTAGCATTCCCTCTCTCTCATACACCGGTTCAATGATACAGACGAACAAAATTGAAGCATCAGAATATGCTCTTGCTATCCGCAATACTCTGCCAGCAATGAAACTTCATGATATTGACTCAATAGATGATACTGCAGACTGCGGCTGTGAAAATGAATATACGGTACTTAACTATATTGTAGACAGATACAAAGACCGAGTGGATAAGGATCTGTTGAATGTTATAGCTGATACCGACGAATACGCTCTTATTGACAAGAAGTACACTTACAATGGTGGATTTATGAACAATGACGTCTTTCATCCAGTAAAAGCTTTCGATTTATCTGCTGCCTGCGGAACCAAGGAAGAGATTGAAGCCGACCAGAAATGGATGGCAAGATACAACTACGCAGCACAGATACAAAAGCTTGCTGAAGATGATTACGAGCAGCATAGACAGTCCGTCAGTCTTGCAATTGGGAATAAAATCATTCCAAGAATCCGCGAGATATGCAAATCTTTCGTTAAAGGAGAATTATCCGACCGCGCCCGCAAACAGACTTTTTCCATATGGTACAACGGCAGTACAGGAGCTGATTACAAATTTGGTTACAATTGGTACAGCAACAAATCAGACATGAAATGTACATTTTCAGGGAAAGCACCTTCTGTTGCACTGGTGATAGAACCAAAGAATGTTGACGAGCTTGCATTTGTCTGCGGCTGTAAAAAAGAAGAACTACCTGAACAGATACAGCACTGGGAAGAAAAAGACAGATATTGTGGAAACGAACTACTCAACAGGCTTGATCCAATGTCATTCAAAATCAGTGATCCATTCCAGAAAATGACATTTAAAATTGTCATACTGCTGTCCAAGAAAGAGTATCTCAGTATCTGTGACGAAGCAGGTGTGAAACGAGATAAGTTCTGGGAACTTGAAAAACCAAACTGCTTTAAATATAACCGGTTTGAGGATAATGATACATGCTGCGGAAGAAATACATATGATCCTGAGGCAAAATGTTTCATATCGCTTAAGAAATGTAGAAAATGTAAATTTTTCAAACAGCAATAAAAAAAGGATACGATTTTTCGTATCCTTTTTTATACGGCGATACATTCTAAGCTCATCATCTGCTGCAATTTCAGTTTTATAATATCAAAATTAATGAAATTATCACAGGTAAAATAAAACAAAAGAATATAAAAACTAGAGGCATTATACACCAGTATTTTACTACAGACTCCGGCAAAATACATTCATAATCATTTTTATTAACATATAGAATACATTTTTCATTAACCTTTGGTTTAAAACTGTGATGTGTTTCACTTTCCGTTGTAATATATTCTTTATTATCAATTGTATATTTGTACACACCATCATATTCTGTCCAACTGTGACCGGAAACATAATGATGATGTTTACAATAAGTAATACACACGGCCTCTACCTTGAAATACTCAGCATACAGCTTATGTAATTGGTAAATACCATATGTAGGAAGCACTATAAAAAGCAGCCAACCAAATCTCTCATCGAGACTATAAGCAATTACAATTATGAGAAGCAGCATATAAAACCTTTTCCCTACCATAATTCTCTCCTCTTACATCTCAATATGCATAATCTTCACATTATTTTCATGTATCAAATCCACTACATTTCCTCTCATATCTCTGACAACCGGACTCTGCGGAAAGCCTTTATTCTGCGAAGCCACTACTGCTGTCCTGCCATCAGACAATTTAACCAGCATGCCCTCTGGATATGGCATCAAACTTTGCATAAAAAAATCAACAAGTTTTCCATTAAACATAATATTTCTGTTAGCAGTTATAAAGTCAATAACTTCTCCCGGATTTATAGCGTCCTTGTAGCAGCGTCTGCTTAGCATCGCATCGTATACATCACATATGTGTATGATTTTTGAGAAAATATGCGTCTCTTTGTCAGTAAGTCCTCTCGGATAGCCGCTGCCATCATAGTTTTCATGGTGTTCAAGAATTGGCACCCTTACAAGCGGTGAAATGCTTACCATATCTTTCAGCATGTCATATCCATACTGCGGATGTTTCTTTATTTCAGTAAATTCCTCTTCTGACAGGCGCCCGGGCTTATTTAAAATATCTTCCGGTATCTTTGTCTTTCCAATGTCATGTAAAAGAGCTGCTGCAATCAGCTTGCTTACCCTCTCATATTCCATTCCGTACAGCAGGCCGAATGTTCCTGCATACATAGCTACATTTAAGCTGTGCATGTATGTTGAACTGTCATATGCCGCAAGGGAATTTATATTCATTGATATATTGTCAGCATGCTTCAGCGAAGCAAGTATTTCTCCCGACAAATATGCACACCTGTCAATGTCCATATCTTTGAGCGCGCACATCGTCTTAAGCTGTACATCCGCAGGAAGCTGATTTTTAGGATTTATGCCTTTTGACAGTTTATCGTAAACATATACTCCTCTATACTTTTCTTCCTTAATACGCTGTACCATGAACCTGCTTACCGAAACATTCCTTGCAAGAAATATGTCACCTCTCTTATTTAAAAGCGGCTGCGCAAGTATCATGCCCGGCTGTAAATCTTTTATTTTTATATATCTCATTATTAATTGTTTTCCTTATTACTCTTTTGTTAAGAATCCTCTTTTTTAGTATGATTTTTTATTTTATATAATCCCCTTAATACAAAAATATTTGTAAAAAAAATCATACTCGTGTGAGAAAAATCAATGAAAGGATATGAGAAACTATGGAAATAAAAAGAAAATTAACTGCAGCAGGGTTGATATTCAGCCTTACATTGTTGATTTTCGGTGGGGGACGAAGCCCGACTACGGCATATGCTGATACAGTAGAGCATACACATATATGGGCTACGAAGTATGACGACAAGAGCCACTGGGAATACTGCACGGTGTGTGGGGCGATACAGAACAAAGAGCCTCATACACTTATCGGCAATGGACAAAGCATGGTTCACTGTACAGATAAATATAGTAATGCATATCGCAAAGTATGCAAATGCGGATATCAAAGCAAACCATTCCTTATTATTCATGGAAGATATGAAAACTGGAGAAATTCAAGAGTTCTTAATTATAATGGAATTTCTGGTATGAATGTCAACAGCATACTACAAATTACAAAGCAGGAATTTGATACTTATAAATCTACACTACAGACAGTTGGCTGCATGAGTGAAACTGGTCTCACATGGACAGACGACGATGGTGATGGTTATGGCTGGGTTTTTTGTGGCGGAATAGTCATGAAGTCAGGAACTACCAAAGGTACAATAGAGTTGATAACAGGTTCAGAAGGGGACTATGGACGAAAAGATCCATTTGATGAGGTTTATATTCTTGCAGCCTATGTTAACTCAACAGATTCTCCTTCAAGATCTGGATTTGTCGAGTATCTTAACAAACGGATTAATTCAAAAGGAAATCCTTCCAATCATTTACTGTATGGATATAATACAAAATACCAGAATAAAGTTACGGATGCACAGTTTGCACAGCTTGTAAAAGAGTTTAAAGGGTATAACACAGGCTCATCAAAACCCGGCTGGCGCGAAATGTGGATTCGAAATAAAGCTATGACTCATGAAGCAGATGGAAGAATATGCTATGGTAATTTTCGCTGCTACGATTCAAGCAATGGACACAATGTTAACGATAAAGACGGAATAAAAACAGACTGCGACATATGTAATGCTCATTGGACCGGAAATGAGGGATATGAATCAGAAACATGGTACAGATGTGGATCATGTCATAATTTATCAGAAGGACAGATTGTAAAATGCTCCGGGCATAAAATTTATGGACGTGAATATATGGGAACTATATATGATACGTTCACAAAGAAAAATGGGCAATATTACAGAACAAAGGTTGAAGCCATACCCGCAGCGGGCTATATAGCAACAATTAATTGTAATAAAAATCAAGCTGTCGGCTGGACATATAATTATAGCGGGGGGAAACAATTTCCGTACTATGGAAAAGTTGTTTTTTCAAATGGCAAGACAGGAAGAAGCGTTATGTGTGGCGTTTATGCTCCGTATATTGACGAAGACTCACCTGTTATAAACACCATAACCATGACACCGCAGACATCCTCAAATGGATGGGCAACAATCAGTCAGCTTGATGTATCAGGTACAGAAAACTATTGTGATACGGTCTATCTGACGATTACAAACAAGTCAAGCGGCAAGGTTATGTTAGACAATGCTGCCATACAGGTAGCTGACAAAAAGTATTCATATAGTACAACGCCACCGCTTGAAGGAAGCGAAGGTGGAACCGTTTACACAGCAAGTGTAAAAGATTTATACGGCAATGTTTCCACAAAAGACTTTACAGTATACAAAACTGATGGAACTGCTCCACAGGTAGAATCAAAGCTGTCATATACCGACTGGACGAGTGCTGCAAAAACTGTAACACTCACGTTCACAGACTATGGTTCCGGCAGTGTACAGGCAAGTCTTAGTGATCAGGCTCATTATCAGGCTTGTACAAAAAGTTCAGACGGTAAATATCATGTGACATATACATTCAGCGATGATATTATCGGAACTAAAAATTATACGGTATACGTGAAGGATGCACTTGGCAATGCGACGGGGTATACACTTACTATAGGAAATATTGATAAGAATACATACAGTATTAGTTATAACTTAAATGGCGGCTCTTTAAACGGCCAAAAAACAAGCTATACGGTGGCTGACTCATTTACATTGCCTCAGCCTACGAAGACGGGCTATACGTTTACAGGATGGACAGAAAGTAAAGGAACTCCTCCACAAAAGACAGTGACTGTTAATAAAGGTACAAGAGGAAATTTAATATATTCTGCTACGTGGAGGGCTAATATTTATCAGGCGACGTTTGATGCTCAAAGTGGAAATCTTGTAAGGAGCGATTACGGTTTAGTGCAAAATGACAATGGCACCGTAACAGCGAACATCATTTATGACACAACCTGCTTCTACTTATTAGGACTTACTGCAAAAAGAGACGGGTATACATTAAAAGGATTTTATGACGCACCTTCTGGTGGAGTACAGGTTTTTAATCCGGACAATCAAGGCGGCTGCATAGCAGCACAAGATGGTAAGTATTACGACAATAACAATATTTGGAAATACGCCGGAAATGTTACATTATATGCTCAGTGGAAGCCAATCCACTACATCATTAAGTATGATGCAAATGGCGGTACCGGAACAATGGCAGACAGCACTCAGGCATACATGCAGCATTCAATGATAAGAAAGAACGCTTTTACACGAGAAGGATGGAAGTTTTTATACTGGTATGCCTCAAAACAGGAAAATGGCATCACAAAATGGATTTATGAAAATCCAGTTAACTACGCTTTTGGCTGGTATGAAAAAGATAAACAGCCATCAGGATGGTATTTATTGAAATATCCGGACGGTGGGCTTTCGCATAATGCAACAACGATAGATGGAGACGTTTTAACATTCCATGCCCAGTGGCAATATAATCCTGTTTCCGTTAAAGTACCTCAAGCATTAACCGGCAACCATACTGGCAAATCACAGTTTCGTGTCAAATGTGATGACTTTAAAGCTGGCAACATCAAAATAACAGTTCCAGACAGCTTTCCATATAAACAGACTGGCAAAACTGATGTAACAGCTACAATAACCTCAAAAAGTGGTAACAATACTATCACACCAACTAATAAGGTTTGTGTATATAATATAACCACCACTAACGGATTATCGGCTGGATGCTGGAATGGAAGCTTCAATATTGGACTAACGCTGACAAAAGAATAATATGAAAAAAGGGGCCGTGAAATAAGTCCCCAAAGAAATAGGACCATTCATTCATACGAAAGGTCCTATTTTTGTGGTAAAATTAACTTGCGATGAAAACTTTACACAATAATTATTGTAATTCAAAACAAGGATATTTACCACTGTTTCTTTCAGATTGTTTGAATCTGCTGAATCCTGGTTTAACATTTGACAAATTGATAGGAGGAATTGATTTAAACAAGTATCTGACGGATATTCTGGAATACACAACCGGATGACTCAGATATAATCCATCCAAGCACAAGCAGCAGCAAAATGATAAATGGAAATAATATCAGAGTGAAGCTGAATTTCACCACTGCTATATAATCATTTTCTGCAACCTGAATATATCCTCTTATATTATACCCTTTCATTTTTTTACTTATAAGCGGATACACATGTCCATCAAGATATAAAGTGTCAATATTTTGTGGCATCTCGTCAATATCGTCTTTTGTTTTAAGATAACCAATTACGTGATAGATACTCTGTTGTTCAACCTCTCTCTTTTTCAAAAGCTTTGCCTTTGTAGAATATTTTTCTCTTTTTGTTTTAAATGACACTTTCTGCATTACTTCACAATTATCAAGATTTATTTGATTATAAACTATTGCCATTTTTCCTCCTTATAAATAATAACTTACATCAAAAGCTAATATTTTGTTTAATTCCTACTATGACCTTCATCTAACGGATAATTATGTGGACAATCAGCACAAACTAGACATTTTCCATAAACTCCAACATGGTTATTTCCGTTAACATTTTCAAAAATATCAATCAACTCATCCGCCATCTTCTCTATTGAAACGTCGGCCCTGACATGCAAATCGTTCAAATCTGAAATTAATGTGTTCTTTAAGTTTTCTTTCTGACTCATTTTTCTCCTTTTTACGTTGCTGTGAATTATGTATATTATAAGTATGATATATTTTACAGCTATTTATAGGTTTTTATATAAAAATTCGATTGACACGTAAAATAATCTGAATTATTATAAAAATTGAGCAGACGCTCAAAATTACCTATTTATAAATGCGGCAAAGCATACGCCGCGAAATAAACACAATACTAAAAAATTTGCATGAAGACTCTGAAAAGTTTTGCTTTTCAGGGTCTTTTGCAGATATAGTGGACCAACTTCAACATAAATTTTCCAATTGACATATGAAAACAAATAATATAATATAGATGTTGAGCAGAATGCTCAATTTACCTAAGATTTTAGTATTCACAAAAAGGCTCTGAAACCATCACTTCGGGGCCTTTTTGCATATATAAAAATTATTCTTTATTCATTAAGCCAAACCAAAACCTTCCTCGTTTGTTTGTAGTCAGCATAAAATTATAAGTCTTGTGAATATTTTTATGAGATACAAACCAGAATCTTAATCCATCCACACCCAATTTACCATACGCATAATGCCTTTCCAAAAGTTTTTCATCCGGATCAACACCTTTTATGTATTTAATATCTATAACATCTTTATCTGAATCCCTGAAGCCAAGAACAATGTTTTCATTTAGCAGATCTTTCAATGCTTCTTCTGCCAAGTAATATCCATAATTGAAAAACCGATGCTCAAAATATGAAATAATGCCAAAATATAATATAGTACTGCCCAATATAATTGCTATAAGCAGTGCCATATTCATAATTTTATGAAAATGAACAATTGCTGCCAGAGTTACAGCAAAACTAAAAAGAGCCCATATCGACGAAACCAGTTCCAAGTCATCGCCATAATTCATAATATGATAAGCTTTTTCACACACCCTTTTCATAAGCTCACTGGATTTTTTATATTTTCTTGATTTTCTTTGAATTTTCTCGAATTGAACATCATCAATATGGACATTCAGTGTCGTGTCTTCAACCCTTCTTGTAATTATCATATTTATTTCCTTTCTAACAGGCCCACACTAAAAGTATGAGCCCGTAACATCTTATTTGAAAAGCATAAGTACAAGTGGAATGACAAAGATTGCATACACAATCATGATGGCTGAGCAGGCAGCAATACATTTAGTAAAAAACTTTCTGCAAAGTTTACCATAATCATCAATCTTGCCTAATTCCTTAAAATCACCACATGCTGTCCAGTCACCCTTATTCTCATTCCAGCTCAACCAGTCCAGATGCTGTTCTTTAATCATTTCGTTAATAGCTTTTTTATCAAATTTCTTTTTCTTATCATTGGTTTCATTCTTAACGAAGGACGTATATTTTGTAATATTGTATTCATTAAGCACGTTTTTAAGCTCAGCATCAAGATCAGCATCATATTTGTATCCACTAAATTCACCATCCAAATCAGGACCAGAGGTATATTTATATCCATTCGTCTCTATGTCAACAATAATATCTCTGATTCTCTTCCTGAACTCATACCATTTTGTTCCCAGTTTCTGCACCTTTTTATAAGCATCATTCTTTGTAATCTTCTGCACAACTTTCCTGTTTCCGAATATCGGAATGAAAATAATCGCAAGAATTGCAGCAATGTACACAATTCCAAGCAGCAGTACAAGAAACTCAGTGCCAACAGTGGTGAAATAGTCAGACCATGTACTATTGCTTCCTCCCAATGATGTTAATTTTTCAAATGCCCTTTCAAAGAGCTGTAAATATTTTTGCAGCATATGTTGTTCTCCTTTTACACTTTATTTTAAATTAATAACGCCCCTGAGACGTCTGTTGTCAGCAACAAAGATCATCTTTTTGTTCATCGCTTCTGCCCTTTCCTTCGCAGAATCATATGTATCATCCACTGCTGCCACCACTTCCGATGCAGGCTGATTCATTTTGTACAAGGCAATCTCGTCAACAGCTTTTGCTCCATTAGAAATAGCATATCTAATTGTTTCATCGGTACAGAAAGCAATGATATTTTTGTCCTCATCAACTATCGGCACAGCAGGAAGCTTGTTGAGAGCTATGGCAACCTCATTGACTGTACTATGCAGCGTGTAAAACTTTCTCACAACTGACATTTCATCCTTACAGATCTTCACGTCTCCTGATATTTTTGTTTTTACGTCATCAAGAAAATCAGCCATCGCATCTGATATATCAATAAAGAACCCGCCATCCGGATTATGCGACATATAATTGCGCAACACCCTGCATACATACATTTTCTGCGACATCTGATCCTCACCGTCGTTTTTCATTTTATCCTCAAACCATTTGAAATTTTTATCATCGCCATATGTCTGACGAATAAGCTGCTCACATTCCTTGAATTTTTCAAGAAATGCCGCGTTATTATCTGTTTTCTTTGCCATAATTAATCCTCACTTTCATCTACTTTTTTACATGAAAGCCACTAAATTGCTAGTGAACCTTTTAAATTTTGATGCGATTTTCCAAATCTGTTGTTCTTGACATATCAGTTTCCTCCTCTCACCGCTTCTTCTGACTGCTCGTACTTTTGCAGTTTTTCAATCCAGTCAGCAATCTGAAGCCTGTCTTCATTACTTAATTCATCAATATGCTTATTGTTATATCGAAACATCTGGATTGCGTCTTCTTGCGTAATCATTTCCACAAGTCCTCTCTTCCATTATTGCCACTCATAATATTTGAACTTTTCTAATGTACTCATAATAGATTCTCCTTATAATTTTCCTTATTATAAGTATGATAGAAAGAAAGACGTTTTATAGCTCTCTATATAAAAGCAAAGACCATTCCACACAAATGAAATGGTCTCTGTATTCTCATATTAAGGCGTAACTCTTAAAGATTTCCTCCATTCTCTACCTTTTCAGGCACGTACACTGAGAATACATAATTATTCTCATCTTCAGACAAGTGCCCTTCAATCAGATAATCAAACTCTTTATATATATGAAAATTTTTCACATCGACAAAAAGCTCACATGATTTCTCTCTGCCATCCACTTCAAATTTAACAACAACTTTTTCTTCCGTAGCACTATATAAGCCAAGGTCATGCGAAATATCTGTCACAGCTCCTACATTCTCATCAAGCATCTTTGCAACGGCATAATCTTTCTGAATGGCAGTTTTTCCAATATGCAGACTTTCATCAGCCTTTTTTGCGAGTGCTTCAAGTCTGTCAAAGTCTTTTAATAATAATTCAATACTCATTTTATCAATCCTTTCATTTGTTCTTCGTCGATAAAAGTATGATATTTTTTACATTGGTTTTTATACAGCTATCAAATTATAATTCGATAGTTGTGCTAAATGTATTGAAATACTATCAGAATATAATTTGATAGTCTGTAGCTTCCGAACTATCATAATATATTTTGATAGCGTACACAAAAAAAGAAGCCCGCGGGTTTCCACGGGCTGTGCAGATTATACATCTACCTGCTTAAGGGCTGCTTTGTCAAATGCGAGTACCAGCGCACTTGCTGATTTTTTGAAATACTCGGCAATGTCATCTCCGTATTTTTGGGAAATTTCATTAATCGCTTCACTTACTTTAAAATGCCTTGAAAAAGCTTTTGCAGCAAAATCAAGTATTTTGTCACGTTCTTTCATGTCTTCCGGAACTCCGCAGTTGTCAGAAAAATACTTTTCCGAACCATCGCGCATCCACTCTATCTTATCATTATCTGCTTTTTCTTCTTCATCTTCCCCACCTGCACTATCCTTTTCTGGTGGATTCATATATTCATGTTTTGCGGGCTTGCTTTCCTGCTTTTTCTTTGGAGCTCGCTTCTTCTTCTCAGTTCCTGCATTCATTGCCTTAAGTATATTTTCCGGAATGTTTATTTCCGATAAAAACACCGATTTATCATTAGCCTTATAGTTCATGCCAAGATAAAAATATAAGTCGGCTTCTGATTCAAGCCTAATAAATTCTATCGAAGCAGATATCCCGTTTAGTGCCATAAGCTCATCTGCAGAAAAACTTACTCCTTCCTGCAGTAAAACCATAACTTTATCAGCTGGTTTGACTGTCGCGCCTGTCAGCAGCTTCACATCACTGCTGCTTATCTTGTCTAATTTTACATAATATGTATTTGCCATATTTTCATGCCCGGCGCATAGCCGGGCGCTCCTTTCTTAGTTCTTTCCAGTACTTCCAAATCCACCACGATCCGGAGTATTCAGCTTATCAACCCTCTTGAAATTCACAACAGGCTGCTTTTCCATAAGCCTGAACTGGCATACTCTGTCACCTTTCTCAATCGTAGTGTCTCTTGTTGCATATACAGGCATTGCCCACTCATCGTTATCGCCGCAATAGCTTGAATCAATAACACCTACAGAATTTGTCTGCAAGATGCCCCAGTTTTTGAATGTGGAACTTCTTGGTGCAATGTGCGCCTCAAATCCGTCAGGAAGCAGCATTGCAACACCAAGAGGAATTTTTGAAGATTCTCCCGCTTTAAGCTCAACTTTCTCTGCTGCTCTCAAATCAATCCAGTCCGATTTTCCGCCTATAAGCTTAAGTTCTTTTGCTTCCGCATCAAAATATTTAATTTTAATCTCCTGACTGTTAGGATTATACTCACCGTTATCCTCAAGTCTTGTTAATATTACCTTCTGGTTATCACTCATGTTCTTTTCCGACAGCGGTTTACGCTGTCTCTCCTTTCTGCTCTGCGTTCTGAATGCTCTGTATCATTTCGATTACATCATCATCCACATCATAAATTTTAATTTTTTTGACATTCTTTGGTTTCATCGGCGGGCTCTGCACCGTAGCATCACTGCAGCTTACTATGCAATCTTCGCCTTTAATATCATACCTTTCAACGCCCGACACCTTGTATACTTTAATCCACGAGTCATTTGTTGACAAAGCGTCATAATAGTTAAACTGCAAATACGATTTCCCGTTATTTGGACGAATTATCTTAAACTCTTCCATTCTGTACCATGCAAACAGCTTTTTTGAAACAACGTCCATAGCTATAAACGTAATTACCGGCAGCGGCATAAGATAATACCGGCCAGATATAAATATTGGGATTTCGCATGCCAATATCAGCAATGAAAGAATGGACACTGTATATGCCATAATCCTTCCAATCTGTCTTTTTGCCGGAGTAATAACGTGTGCTCCTTTTATTCTACGGCTCAATTTATCATCCTCCTATATTTTGTTTTATACACTCTGCTCGCCTCCATATATAGTATGTTTTTTATTTTCTAAGCATATGGCTTTCTATATAACTTTTCGCCTGCTCTGTAAGCTCTCTTCCACGCGGTGTCTTTATGATAAACTGCCTATACAACAGATAAGGTTCAATCATGTCTTCAACCGACTGCTCGTCCTCTCCCATGATATGACTCAGCGTTGACAGCCCTACAGGTTTTTTCGCTATATATAGTGCTTTTAAAAGAGTGATGTCTGCATCTGACAGACCATTTTCATGTACTCCTGACAATTTAAAAACCGCATCCATGATATTTTTATCAATATCTTTCACTTTGCCTGATGCTACAAAATCTCTCAGCAGTATGCAGTATTTATTGACAAGTCTGGGAGTGCCACGGCTTACATCGGCGACCATGCCACACATCTCTTTATTTAATTTGACACCCAGCTTTTCCGATGTTTTGGACGCAATGGCTGCCAGTTCGTCATCTTTGTAATATTCCAGCTTATACTGATAAATGAATCTGTCACGAAGAGGCGATGATAACATTCCCGGCCTTGTTGTTGCTCCAATCAGCGTAAACTTAGGCAGCGTAAGTCTTATCGTTTTTGCCTGTTCAGCAGAACCGATTGTGATTGAGATAAACCCATCCTCCATAGCCGAATACAGACATTCTTCCGCGATCCGGTTTATGCGGTGTATTTCGTCTATGAACACAATACAGTTTTCGGACACACTGTTCAAAAGGGATGCTACATCCGCAGGTTTTTCTATGTTACTGCCAACAGTAGTTACTATCTGGGCACACATTTCATTTGCCACAATATTTGCCAATGTTGTCTTGCCCAGTCCCGGCGGACCATATAAAAGAATATGCGGAACCGGTTCTTTTCTGTTTTTTGCAGATTGTATCGCTATATGTAGTGATTCGCAGATTTTTTTCTGGCCTATGTAACTGCTAAAGTCTGCCGGTCTCAGCGAACTTTTTTCCTTATCTTCCTGTATTTTTTCATCTATATCTGTTTTGATTTTTCGCATAGTATCCTCCTCCTAATATATAAGTGTAGGGTTTAGATACCCCAACAGCCAGTTGGGTTCTATCCCTCTTATTGCTAAAGCTGTACAATGATGAGGTATCGGTCTGACAGTATTCTCCTTGGACTCAATAGACGTCCGTATGAAAGCCAGTCAGCCAGCCTATCATTTGCAGCCGTTCGATTTATGCAGGTTGGACTGCCCTGTGCACGTCCGTTTGATACCCCAGGAGATTGAATAAGCAATGAGAAATAGCTGGACACCATACAAATTCACTTTCGGAGGTACGAGAATGTACAACGCAGTAGGTATTGATGTATCAAAAGGCAAGAGCACCGTCGCCGTCCTGCAACCAGCAGGTGTTATTATTCGTAAGCCTTTTAATGTTAATCACACATCAAGTGAACTGGATGAGCTTGCCAAATACATTGGCAGTCTGGAAGGTGAAACCCGTGTTGTTTTGGAATGCACCGGGCGTTACCATGAACCAGTGGTAAAAACTCTTTCTGAAGCCGGTTTGTTTGTCAGTGCTGTCAATCCACATCTGATCAAGAACTTTGGCAACAACTCCATCCGCAAAGTCAAATCCGACCCTGCTGATGCGAAGAAGATTGCACGCTATACTCTTGACAACTGGATAGAACTGCGACAGTATTCAAGTATGGATAATACACGTACTCAATTAAAAACTTTAAACTCACAATTCAGCTTCTTCATGAAGCAAAAGGTTGCCGCTAAGGCTAACCTGATTGCACTATTGGATAATACCTATCCTGGTGTCAATAAACTCTTTGACAGCCCTGTCCGCGATGATGGCAGTGAAAAATGGGTGGATTATGCTTACTCATTCTGGCATGTGGATTGTGTCCGCAAAATTGGATTAAAAACATTCACGGAACGCTATCAAGCATTCTGTAAAAAGCATCACTATAATTTCCAACCAGCAAAACCAGCGGAACTATTTCTTGCATCCAAAGACCTTATTGCTGTCTTTCCAAAAGAAGCGTCTTATAAACTGCTTATTCAGCAAAGCATTCAGCAGCTTAATCTTGCTTCTTCCCATGTAGAAGAACTACGTTCAAAGATGAATGAACTTGCTTCTACTCTGCCCGAATACACAACGGTAATGGGCATGTATGGCGTGGGAAAAACTTTTGGTCCCCAGCTTATAGCAGAAATAGGTGATATTTCCAATTTCTCACATCGTGAAGCATTGACTGCTTTTGCCGGAGTAGACCCAGGTGTGGATCAGTCAGGCACCCACAATTCAAAGAGTAATAAAGCATCTAAATGCGGTTCCAACCGTCTAAGAAAGACTTTGTTTCAAATCATGTCTACACTGCTTCAAACAGCTCCTGAAGATGATAAGGTATATCAATTTCTTGTCAAGAAGCGTGCAGAAGGAAAGCCTTACTATGTTTACATGACTGCTGGGGCTAATAAGTTCCTGCGTATCTATTACGGCAAGGTCAAGGAATGCATCCGTAATTTAGAGCAATAACCAAGTCTAAACTCATTTTTCTTCAAACCGGCAAATATGGCGGTTCAAAACTTGTGCCCAAAATCACAATCATAAAAATAATTCATTTTACTATTGACTTTTTATTAGCAGGCTTCCATATATAGTATGTCAGATTCATATTTCGTTTATCGCTTTCCATATAAAAAAGCAGCCCTCTTTCAAAGACTGCTCTTTTTTCATTACAGCAAATTCAGCCAACGCCAATTCTTTTAACGCCAGTCATCACTACCGGAACATCATTCCAGAAGTCTTCAATATCTTTGAGGCTTAAGGAATAATATCTGCCTGTAACGTTGTTGTAAAACGTTACAGATTTCTTGTTTCTTTTAACTTCCTCAAAATCTGTCTTTATGCTGTTTTCAAGCATAAATGATAACATGTTGACTTTGAGAAAGTCCTTAGCCTGAGTATCAAGCCCTGGCTCTCTTTGTAACAGGAAGCCCTCAAAAGGGCCTCCATATGACTTTACTACCATAGCCTCTCCTTTCTAGGCAGATAAGTCCATAAAATCTTTCTCTGCCTCCTTGATATATTTCTTGGTGACAGACTTTACGACCTCTGGAGCCTTTGCTGCCTCGCGGTTTACCGTAACAGCCGTAACTGCATCAACATGAACACGATCCGGCACTGCCATGATCATCTCAGCAATGTCATACGCTGTGTAAGACATACACGAGATAATCTCCTCTGAAAGACTTTCGAAGATTACCTTCTTCTTGCTTCCAGAGAACTTTTTGAAGGTTTTGTTGATACTCTCCTTCAAAATGTCCGTTACAGCAATGTAATTATTCTCCCTGTCGTCATCTGTGGCAATAACAGCAGGGGAAATGCTCATCGTCATGAGCTCGCACAACTGCTCCGGAATCTTTTTAATATTCGCAAAAAGCTCTGTGTCAACTTTATCAACGAACTCGTTGATGTATTCGTCAACATCAACACCTTTCTTGTTGTTATGAGAAACTGAAACGGTTTCCAGTCTAACAAGATGGTTATTGATTCTCATCGTTGCCTGTGCGATAAACGAGCTTCTGCCAATATCGGATGTCTGTAACATAAGTCCTGGCATTGCCTCATGCGGAAGCTTGTAGCTTTCCGCAATTTCTTTTGCGGCATCTGGAAATTCCAGATAGATCTGCGAGAGAGCATGGTCCACAGACCAGCTGACAACATCCATCTGACCAAGAACAGCGTCTTTTGCGATCCTGTCAAGGACAGGAATAAGCAAATCAGCCTGTGGCACATATCTGTAGCGAGAAAGACCTACATAATAAATCTTCTCGTCGTTATCACATGTCTTGCGAGTAATGAGCGACAGTCCAGCTGCCGCTTTCTTCTGATAAAAAACAGACGCAAGGAATGCATTCCTGTAGTAGCTGTTGTTATCAAAAGCTGCCGCTCCTGACAAATATATGCTCTGTAGGAGTGATGGCAGACCATACGAGGAAATGTGTAACAAATCCTCTGAGCCATCCTTTGCCTCAGCAATAGCGAGGAGACGTGTTGTAGTTTTGTTCTCTCGCATTGCCTCTTCGTCAGTATATGACGGGCTCAATCCAGAGATTGTCTGACTCGGACGCTTTAAAGCTGTCCTGCTTAAGTCTGAGATTACATACTGGCCGTTATGTTCCTTGCCAGTATAATGTATAAACGCAAGATCCTTTGCGTTTATTCGCCTGCAGTGAGTAATTGCAGACATTTTTTTGACTGCCTCCTTGAATCCCTCAAGGTCTGTTCCTGATACTTCATGAGTATCTCTGTTGATTCTTTCCATAGTGGTTCCTCCATTTTTCTTTTTACTTTAGAAACAGGATGCTTATTTATTCAACCTGTTCCAATAATCTCGTTAACGTACTTCTTACTGTTACATAACCGTCAGGTATGACAGCCATCAGATTTTTAAGGGGTGTATAATTTCCCTCCTGAAAAGAAGAGACTATGAACGCTCCGTTTTCAGCTGTTAAAACCCGATTTTTACGTAACAGATTCACTGTCTTCATAAGCTCAACGCTCAGAAGATTGTTTCTCGCTGTTTTCATATTCATTTTTCTCCTTTCTTCAGCTTTATATAAGAAGTATGTTTGAAATTTTGAAAACGGATTGAGAAAAATCAAAAAAAATACTATCATTTTATATTTTGATAGCTGCGCATTGTGCTGACGCAAGAAATAAAAATCATACTTGTTAAGGAAATGTTACAGAGAAAGAAGCAGGTGATATTTTTATGATGAAAAAGAAACTGATGAGTTCACTATCAGTCGCGGCACTTGCAGCTGTTATATATGCAAATGCCTACGTCCCGCCAAAAGATATTCCGCAACCGGATTTCAGAGGGTTTGCAAAGGCCTGTGCCGTGCAGGAGATGATTGTTTCATCCTTGCATAATGCGGATTATATAACATCAACACATCCAAATACAGGATTTCTGGATGCAAATAATGAACATGAAGTTAGTATCGAACAAAATGATACGCCAATGGTTACAGAAGCTGTATCGCCACAGGCGATTGAATGGTCAGGACCGGTACTTTATGCAAATAATTACTGTCAGGTATATGCAGACAAGGAAATGACGCAACCTTTATTTACGCTTAACTATAACGATGCCGCACAGGTATCAGGCATGGTGTCCACATCGGAAATACAGGTTACAGTAAATGACCAGACAGGATATATACCATTGTCAAGTTTTTCAGATAATGCAGAAGTTCCCGTCACAGACCTGATTCCGTTTTATCCATCATATCATGGACAGAAAACATATATGGACTACAGAAAAATTACTTCGACAGGAACTTATGAGTATAAACTTCAAAACACCGTTGCTTACACAAATGATGATGATGGGATAAGGATGATTAACGGAAGATACTGCATAGCTATAGGAACAGCTTTTGGCACAAGAATAGGCCAGTACATAGACCTTGTCCTTGAAAATGGCACGGTCATTCACTGCGTCATGGGAGATACAAAGTCTGATGCACACACTGACCCGGAACATGTATTTACCGTAGCATCAGGATGCTGTTCTGAATTTATTGTAGAAACAGAGAAGTTAAACGGAGTTGCAAGATCGGGTGATATATCAAATGCCCACCCTGAGTGGAAATCGGCCGTTTCAAAGATTATGGTTTACAACAAATTTGTAGAATAGTAAAAAAAAGACAGGTTAATCGCCTGTCTTTTCTAATATCTGTATCCGAATGAGCCAAATGGGCGCATGCTCTCTTCCACCAGCTTAATATCATCCTTCGACTTAACATTGAACATTGGAGTATTATTTTGAAAAACAACACCAATTCCTTTACGCTTAAGTTTCTCAACCATCAGCTCTTTTTCTTCTTTTTTCTCATTATATTCCTGAATTGACGGCTCTTCTTTTGTCTGTACCTTTTTCTTCATAAAAACTTTCCACCCTTCATGTATTCGTCAAACCTTACAACACCCTTGTGATATTCATCGAATCTTCCATCTAAAAGCCCCAGTTCAACGCCATCATCAACATAGGCTTTTACAGAAGGATCTGTCATGTACAGTATTTTCATGCTATCCGGAACTATTATTTTTTCAAAATTTCCATCTTTTGTCTGTGGGACAAGCTTTGCCGTTGCGGAGGCTCTTCTGCTTCGTTTATACTTATTACGCTTTTTATTATAGCTTTTATACTCATCAACAAGAAACTGGTCAACCTTCTCCTGACGTACACATGCAATGCAGTTCATAAGACACCTTGCATCTTCAAGCGCATTGTGTTCGCAGACATTTGCAGCACCACAGATATACGCAAGTGAATTCAAGGATATGGGTTCATTTGTCGATACTAGATAAGACGATATTGCATCATCTATACTTTTAAACATTGAGAAAAATTCAAACGCCGCTGTCACATTGACAGCATCATTATTTTTTATATATACTTTTTTTGTCAATTCAAAAACATTTTTATCATCGCTGCCCCATGTATAGATATTTTTTACTTTATACTGACGAACCAGGTTGTTTATGTCATGACACACCTTATGAAAATCCTGACCTTCATTAACCAAAACATTGAAATCCAGCCCTGTCAGTTTTCTGAGACGGCTTGGCATAAAATCATGTTCTATTGGTTTGATAATAGAATACATGTTTGTAAGCTCTTTATTGTCAGGACTCATTATAACAATTCCAACAGAGCAGACCTCGCCATCATTAAACTCTGCGTCAAGAAACGCCATGTTGCTCCTCTGCTCTATTATCCTATTGGCCTGTCTTGAGAATTCATTATCAACACAAAACTGCTCAAAAGTGTCTATATCGCTCATACTCTTATCCCTTTCATGGTATATCTTTTATATGAGTATGATATATTTTTCAGGCTTAAACAGCTTTCCATATAAATCAGATTGTCAATCTTACACTACTTTCTCATTGCAAACAGCTAGAAAGCCCGCTTCTTAATTTTCCACTCTGTATAAAATTTCGTCATTTCTTCAGGAGTGAAAACAATGTCAAAGGATTCTTCTAAAATACCTTTTGATTTCATTGACTCCACAAACTCAGGATAATCATCTTTTTGTTTGATTTTATTCCATGCTCTCGTAGCCACATCTTCCCTGTTTTCTTCATATTCCTCACGGACTTCTTTTACACGCTCTGCCTTTTTGGCATCACCCTCTATAACCTCTATCGGAGATGCATACCCACGTTCTATGCATGATACAAGCCAGCCCATATAATTAGTTATATTATCCTGCCTGTCAGCCATTTTTATTGCCGTTCTTACACATTCTTCATCATAATCGGCTTTTTTCATTAAGACATCAATATCATCAACTGTAAGCTGATTGTGTCCCAAAAACTCTTCATAAAGCTCTTTGTATGAATTATTAGTGGCACATATAGTCTGCTTATACTCGTCTGACGACTTTGATTCAAGATTCTTTCTAAGCGCCTTTGCCTGTGATGTCCATTTGACGGATGGCGTATTCTTCATTATGTCAAAACGTATTTTTTTAATCGAACGCCCCTCTCTGAGCCCTTCAAACTCAAAACATATATCAGCTTTCTCTTTTAGCTCTTTTTGTGCCGGAATTAATATTTTTTCCTTAAGCTTTTGCCAGATTGGATAAATTTTTTCTTTAGCAATTGAATCGTAAAGTTCGTCCCAGTCAACAGCATCGTTTCTTGCAATATATCTTTGCACTCCAGATTCATCAATGTTTGCAAGACCAATCATAAAACGGAACTCATTAAGCCTATACACAACCGAATACACTCCATCCGGAGCTGTCTTAATTTTATACTTATGCTCATTCAATATTTCATATATACGCTTCGCATAGCCCTTCAGCATAGTAATCAAAGCTATGTTTTCCGTGGCGTAATGCGATGTCAGATCAAATAAATGAGTCCTCAAATGCTCAGAAAATCTTATTTCGAGTACGCCAGACTCACTCGAATACGACACATCTGTAATAATTGCAAAAGCATGAAATGACCCCCCATTATTTTCGGCATCCGGAGTCTCTATAAGCATAGTATGCCCCGTAAGCAGCTTTGCTGCTGTCTTTAATTCCCTGTAAATATTCTTACCCTTATGTACAAAAGTATTAATGTCTGCCGGATACAAGCGCGCTACAAGAAAGTCTTTGTCATTTATCTTGGCAGATTCAATTCGCGTCATGGCGATATTCATAATATCGTTTTCCATATCGCTCGCTTTGAACTTTGCATTTAACAGGGCGTTTGATTTTTTTAAAATAAGATCGTCATCCGTATATACAGTCTTTCCCATTGGTCTTCTCCTTTTCTCTTATCCCGAATTGTTACACACTTGGCATATTAAATCAACCCTATTTGAAACTGTAAGTTTCATTTTGTTCCTTTTAATTGATTTTTTTTGGCAATCTAGTTTCAAACAGGGTCTTTTATTGATAAAAAACCGATTTCTATATACTTAAACCACTAAATAAAGTTTCATTTTGTTCCTTTTATCATCTTCAAAAGACACTGACTGAAACAATTTAGACACCATCAAAGAACTGCCGGACCAGCAGGCTTATTATATCAACCTTGAAAGACATTATTGCAGAACCGTTAGTTTCATTTTGTTCCCTTTATCATCCCAAAAGCCCCTGTATGAAACTATTAGTCTCATTTTGTTCTCTTTTTCTGCGATAAAAAACCCTATTTGAAACTATAAGTTTCATTTTGTTCTCTCTTTCATAAATAAAAGACACTATTTGAAACTGCTGGTTTCACTTTGTTCCTTTTATCGCATATAACTTTATCATAAAAAGCGCAATATATGCCATACAATACAATGTTTTGACAAAATAAAAGACACTATTTGAAACCAGAAATGATGATATGGAGACATTTTGTCACATCAGCCAGATATTTAAGCTGACAGTCTCGTAAACACATTTTTAGGAAGCTGCCACATAAGTGCATGATTCATTTGGAGCGCTTTTTCTACTTGATAAGGTTTCATTTCGTTCCTTTTATTGACTCAAAAAGGAACAAGATGAAACTTATAGTTTCAATCAGTTCCTTTTATCGACAAACAAGCCCCTGATTGAGACCTGTAAAACCCTGATTCAGACCACTGGTGTTTCATTTTGTTCCTTTCAACACATCAAAAAGGGAGTTTGAAGTATCTTTTCATTCCTTTGTAGTTTCAAATCATTCCTTTTATTTTATAAAAAACCTGATATTACAAGGGTTTTAAGCGACTCTAAATAAACAAACAATTTTGTTGTTGTCCACAATTAAATTTATATATAGATGTATATGATAAAAGGAACAAAATGAAACTCGGTTATGTTTTTACAAGATTGTTAACTTTAATAAAGGATAGGTTAACAATCTTGTATTATGACAAAATATAAGCCAAAACAACAAATATGAGCCTTTTATGCATTCTCTACTTATATAGAAGCCAATTTCTGAAATTCAAATCTGACATACTCTTATCACATAACAAAAACAAAAAGTTCACATGAATGTGTCAATTGGGACGAAATAAAAAACATACTCTTTTTAGACAACAAAAAAAGGGCATTCCGCCCTTTTTACAATATCCTGCTTCCAACGGGATATTAGTTTCAGAATAATACTGATGCCAAACCACCCATTTGTCTTTGTATTCTTCTGAAGACACCATAGAGTAGGCCTAACGCCATCTCACTAAGCGATTTATATCGCCGGTGCACCAGATCGTGCACCTCGCTGCCAAAACACTGGTCAGCTCCAAACAGCTTAATACACATATCCGCCGCCATTCGTCGGAAAAGTCACTAGAACTCGTATATACGTATACCACCGCTCTGAAACGAGTTTAGCATTTTGTGTATTAAATGTCAACACATTTTTAAAATTTATTAAAAAAGAGGTACATATGAGTAAATTTACAGAAACAACACAGCTAAATGAAAAATTTTATACACAATACTACAATGATAACGATACACTTAGTGTATCAAGAGCGTGTTTTGCAAAAGATTATTTTAAAAATTGGATGAGACCAGCGAGGACTATTAACAACATGCCTATTTATCATGATGAAGACATGTTTTTTTCAATCAATCCAATGAAAAGGGGAGCTACAAATAGAAATCAGAAGAATGTAGACTCATTAAACTGGTGTTTTGCAGACCTTGATGTATTTCATAAAAACTCTAAATTTGCAAAAATGTCAGCAGAGGAAGTCTATGCGTATATAAAAATGATGTTTTATGACGAAATCCCAAATCCTACTGTTGTGATCTTTTCAGGACGAGGCTTCTACTTGTTATGGAAGCTTGTATCAGGCCGTAACACAGATGCGAAAAATAAAGTTTCTATAAATGCAGCTAAAAGATGGAAAAGAATCAACAAAAATCTTAATAATAAGCTTAAAGATTTTTATGCCGACGAAGGAATCGCGGGTGATACAGCAAGAATTCTACGTGTCCCGGGCTCATTCAACACAAAATGCAAGATGCAGGTTAACGTGATATATTCAAATCCTGACTTTTCTTACACGCTTGATGAAATTGATATTTTTATGCGTGGCAGAAAAGACGCGTCTGACAGGCAGTTTCAGCTTATTGATAATATGCAGGATTTTTTTGGTGATAATACACCTGTTACATATAAAAGAGAAATTGAAAAGTACATAAAAAATAATTACATAAAATACAGACATGCAAAATATGGCAAGGCAAGCGAAAAGCAGCTTGAATTTTGCAGGGATTTGGCAAAACAGAATAGCATTCCACTGCCTAAGAATACAAAATACTATCACGAAGCTGATAAGTTTATACGCAAATACTATACACCAGACAAGTCTAATGAAGGCAACGAAAGCCAGCAGGCAACATTTTTTTATGACAGTGCATTGGAAAATGACGGTGCTGAGTATTTAACTGAAAATATAAACGATCCGTATTTTAAAATGTACAAAAAACGAGCTGCATTAATCAAACAGCATGTATACAATGAACCGGAACAGACGGGACATAGAGAGATTATCCTTTTTGTGTACCGTTATTACGCATGTCTTCTTTTCGGAAATGAAAAAGCTTTAGAAATGACAATGTCATTAAACAGTCATTTTTCAGAGCCATTAAGTGCAAGAGAGACAGAAAAAGCAACTAAATCTGCCAAGAAATATGCAGATAAAAACGGATATAAGATGACAACAGCTGTATTCTGTGCAAAAACGGGCATCAGTGAAGAGGAATACGACAGTTTTAATACACATAAAAAGGCTGTTGAAAAAAAAACAAAACGGGAGATAAATAGGGCATATTATGAGAAAAAATTAAATGAGCAGGGAAAAGCAAAGAAAAAAGATGAGGTCAATGCAAGACGTGCAATGGTCAACCACTATTATCATGCAGGAAAGTCCGCTAAGGAAATTGCTGTTATACTTAAAGTCGGCATATCTACAATCAGACGTGACATCAAAGCAAATGAATCATCAAAAATAAGGGCAAAGGCAAGAGATGCTATTGTGTCAAATGCCCTCTATCTTCGCAAAAAAATAGTGGATGGCATAATAAAGTCCAATAAATTCAGGGCTTTAGGAGCTATTCATCGTTTTAAATGCGTCTGCTCCAAAAATTCAGACCATAAAGTATTATATGTGCTATGCACATCGCGCAAGCGAATATCCAAGATGCATGCAGCTAGGACAAGACGTGATTTGACAGGGTTAGTACCAGTCCCCTGTGGCTGATGACAGGCGGAACGCTGTGATTTAAAACAAAAATCATACTCATAGAAAACCATGGAATAATCCATGAAAATTTTGTGAGGAGGATACTTAGTGAACATTATAAAGAGAAATGGGCTCGAGGAGGGGTTCAACAGTTCTAAGATTATAGCTGCAGTCTCAAAAGCTAACGATACCGTTCCGGATGATGTAAAGCTGACGAGGCATCAGATGGATGTCATTGCGGATCGCGTAGAACTGAGATGCCAGAATATGCCTGATGTTCCAACGATAGAGGAAATACAGGATTTTGTCGAGATGGGAATAATGCAGTGTGCAGCATATGAGGTAGCGCAGCATTATATGGCCTATCGTTACGAGCACAAAAAGCTTAGGCAGTTAACCAACATGGACAGTAATGTCTTATCTTTAACGGAAAACAATAACCTTGGCAAGTGCAGGCAAAAGGAATTCTCAGATAAGGTTGCTTATGATATTGCGTGGAGACATCTTTTACCGGGATTCATATCAGAAGCTCAGGAAGATGGACTGCTTTACTTTCATGGAGCCAGCCATTTCGCAGAGAGCATGATATGCGACAGTTATATAGATTTAGGCAAAGTCTTTAATAAGGGCTGCTTCATATCAGGCGGCATTCAGAAACCTGACAATTTCGTTGATGCATGCAGGGTGACAGCCTATGTTATTGTACATGCATTTGACATCCAGTATGGAAACCTTGCTTTCTCAATAGCTCCATTGGCAGCATTTTTGAGGGCTCAGGGCAATGAGGCAGGCAAAGACAGTGAAGCATTACAGAAAGAACTCTCATTTGGCGTTAGACTCTTAAGAGACATTATAAACATTGAAACAAATGAGAAAGGGCATAAAATATCTACAGTGATTAACCTGAATGATGCAGATGAAGAGAATGACAGGCAAAGCTTTATTATGATGACAGAAGAGTTTCTAAATCAGGAAGCTGCAGATAAACAGAAAAATATGTCTTATATTCCAAACAGGTATATTTATATATTAACGGATGACAACAACACAAATGGCTCCAATTACTGGCATTTAACAGAAACCGTAATGAATATCACCAATATACACCCATTTATAGACCTCATTTCAGAGAAGCAGATAGCGAACAGTCAAACCCATAAGGGATGGTTTTCACAGGGAAAAGCAACTATTAATCTTGTAGATGTGGCATTATCAGCTGGCGGAGACACAAAGAAATTTTGGGATATACTCGATAAAAGACTTACAACATGTCATCTAGCTCTTAAAACGTGGCATGACAGACTTTTAGGGGTGTCATCGAACTCGTCTTCAATAATGTGGCAGAACGGCGGACTAGATGTTTTGGACTGTGACAAACCTATTGATAACGTTTTATGTGACAGCAGCCACTCTTCTCTTCTTCTTGGAATTGCAGGTATGAATGAGACATGCATGGTGATTAGAAAAGAAGGATGCAACGGTGAAAAAGGGATGAAGTTCGCAGTGAAAATAATCAAGCATATTAATGACAGGCTTGAAGAGTGGACCATATCTGATAATATAGGCTACAAAATTGCAGAAACTTATGATTGTGATACAGTTACAGCTTTTACTGAGGCCTTAAAAGTGAGATTTGGAGAAGTTCCCGGAATAACCGACAAAGGATATATAACAGGAGGTGTCAGAGGGGCGGCGGCTAATGATGATGATGTGTCGGAGGCTCTAGCAAGATGCAAACTCATTCAGGAACAGATACCGGTACATAGTATGTATCAATTGGACTCAGAAGTCCTTTGTAACGGCGATAACTCTAACGCTATTATAAAGGAGATATATGATATGGGGATATCTGTTACGTTTGATAATAAAGCCGATAAATGCACAGACTGCGGATATGAAGGCAGAATGAACATTGTTACAGACAAAAAAACAGGTATTTTAGGATGGATATGTCCAGAATGTGGCAACACAGACACAAACAGAATGATAATACAGCGAAAGCGTGCGAGCTTTACTGAGCAGGGACAGACGTTAAGTCAATGTGAGCTTGCAGAACTTAGAGAAAATGACAATTAACAGATGTCAGGGCACCCGAGTTGGGTGCTCTTTTTTTTGTAAATTGCCAGATACATAGAATGACTTATATGGAAGGCCATTCGTTTAAAATAAAAAAATCATTCTTATAATAGATAGACTGATAAAAGGAGAAAAAAGAAAAGAAAAAGTGAATAATAAAAAACAGAATGGAGGAAACAGAATGGAGATAAAGGATTTGGAAAAATTCTTTTGTAACAACATGAAGGTAAACAGCCTTCAGGACGTGAATGAATGGTTTATCCGGTCAAGAAATGATGATTTCCGGATTGATGGATTGGATGAGACTGTTGAGCTGCTTAACAGTTTAAGCAAGGACACTCCTATCCATATTATAGGCGATTATGATGTGGATGGCATCATGAGTACACTTGAACTCGTAACAATGGCAAAAGAAGCAGGCTTTACTGACGTTTCATACCGCATACCAAAGAGATTTTCAGAGGGATATGGAATGAATAACCGCATGATTGAGGAAATCAACAGTGGTGTCATTATCACCTGCGACAATGGAATTGCGGCCATTGAACAGGTAAAACGTGCAAAGGAGAAAGGTCTGACAGTTATTGTCACTGACCACCATCTTGCATATGTGAATGATGGAGAGGTCCAGTATCCTGAAGCTGATATAATCATTGATCCTAATGCAATCCCGGGATCCGCTGATTTTAACGGCTACTGTGGTGCGGGCATTGCGTACAAACTGTGCCAGAGAATGTTCAAAAACGACAAGAAAATTCTTGGCAAATATCAGGTTATGGCCGCGGTTGCGACAGTCTGTGATGTCATGGATCTTGTCGAGGAGAACTATGTGATAGTGAAGGATGGGCTTAAAAAGCTTATATATCCTTACTACTGCACTACTGGCATGTATGCACTTGCAGAGATAATGGGACTGCTTGAAAACTGCAGTGCTGACGGCATAGGTTACAAGCTTGGCCCTGCGCTTAATGCGCTCTCCCGCCTTCATGATGATGGTGGAATGCTCGCAGTTAAGTACATGAGCTTTAACGGCCCATATCCACAGGCAATGAAGACAGCTTCGTGGATCGAGGGCAACAACAATAAGAGGAAAGAGCTTTCCCGAAAAGGTGTTGAGGATGCAATGAAAATCATTGCGGATGAACATCTTGCAGACAAGTATCCTATTACCATTTACATTCCAGGACTTCTGGAGGGTATTATAGGTATTGTCGCAGGCAGGATATGTGAAGACTTCAACGTTCCTGTTGTTGTCTTTACAGACATAGAAGGCGGCTTTCTCAAAGGCTCAGGACGAGCTCCGGAGGGATATAAGCTTAAAGCTAATCTGGATAAGGTTAGCGAGTATATCTACCGCTATGAAGGACATGACGGTGAGTATATCTACTGCTATGGAGGACATGACGGTGCAGCCGGTCTTACCATCGAAGCAGATAAACTTGATGATTTCAGGGAAAAACTGATTGAAAGGTCAGATTTCTTTGATTCAGCAAAGGCTGCTGAAAGCGTAGACTTTGAGATTGAAGCTTCACTGGTCAAGGCATATGTGGAGGAACAGAACAAATATGAGCCATTCGGCAAAGGCAATCCGAAGCCAGTGTTTCGTATTAAAAATGTTGTAGCTCTTCCACAGTCAGATGGCTTTATAAGATTCATGGGAGGCAAGAAAGACATCGTCAAGATTGTCTGCAAGGGATTTGAAGCCATATCCTTTAATCAGGCAGACTTCTTCAAGAAAAACAAGGATTTTAACCGCCTTGAAATGGTTGGAACCCTTGGAGAGAACAAATTCAACGGCAAGGTTACACCGCAGGTTGATTTTGTCTCACAGAAAGTTTGGGAGGAAGACGAAATTCGTACATCACTTGCTGAGGCTCTAAGGGCCAAGGCCAAGGAACTCAGCGCATAAAAGAAGAGAGGTTACGGGGCCTCTCTCTTTTTTTGGTGCGTCATTCGCAGTATTTATTTATTATGTGTTCAATAAAAGCGGTCATTGTCATGCCATATTTTTTAGGATAAATTTCAAGAACGGCCTTGCATTCAGGATACAGAGTAAATCCCTTTTTAACCTTGTTATTGTCGTAAATATAGCGGTTTTTAAGGTTTTTCTTGATAATATCTGTTGTTATCATACTGCTGTATCTGTCATAGAAATGTTTCTCTTCCATTATTATTGTATTCATAAACTCTTTGATAGAGCTGTCGTGTATGAAAATGTTATATTCCAATTTATCAACCAGATCCTGACTGAGGCGGCAGTTCCAGAACATGCTGCCTGATTCACTGCTTGTGTAAGGCTCATCTGGGTATGGTGCTTTATCATACGATACAGTTTTGTTAGATTCAAGTTCTTCTGTATAAGATTCTTCTGAAATGACAGGTGAAGATTCTGTTGTTGCAGAAATATCAACAGCTTCTATTGTGTCATTTTTGATGATTTCAGACTGTTTTTCCTTTTCTGCTACATCAACAGGCTTGTCTTTGACAATATCTGATGTATCTTCTTCTTTTTTATCCGCAGTTTCATAAGGTGCTTTAATATCTTCAAGTATACCGTTGTCAGGGACATTTTTAAGCTCTTCACGGATATTCTTAATATCAGTGTCACTTGTTTTTTTTGCTTTGAGTTTTTTACTGAAATTAGATGACATTATTTATTCGCCTCCTTAAGTCTTTTGACAAGCTCTTTCCCATAGCGGGCATAATCATCAGCTACATTTGAATCTGGTGCATACTCTGTCAGAAACTGATTGAACTCTATAGCTTCTTTTACTATGGTCGATTCCCTTATTATTGAATTAAACACGCTGGTTCCAAGGACTTCAGCCAATGCCTGAAGTCTTTCTTTACTGTTTCTTATTATGTTAGTGTTCAGTTTTGCCTGCGTAATTAAGATGCCAATTACCTTTGTCTTGAAGCTGTTTATGATGTTCTGGCAGCTGTCTAAATCCTTTGCCATCTGTAAAAGCCCTTGATATGAGTTTTTGCCGGGTTCGGCTAACGCAACAATATAATCTGAAGCAACCATCGCCATTGTCATGAGCTGTCCTCCCTCTGGACCAACATCTATTAGAATGTAATCGTATACTTCATATGTTTTTATTTCATCTACAATTTTTTTTAGCTTATATATATCTTCTGGAGAAATGAAATACTGTGAAAGGATTTTTCTGTGGCCTGGTATTATATCAATGTTTTTTCTGACCTCATATATGCAGTCTGATAGCTCTTCTGTCTCCATGAAAAGGTCATAAATTGTGTTTTTCCATTCTGTTTCTTCGGGTTCAAGATTTGTTGTAAGATTGCGCTGTCCATCAAGATCTATGAGCAGCACAGTATTTGATTTAGATAAAAGATAGGCAGTTTCCTGAGCTGTTGTTGTCTTTCCGGCACCGCCTTTTTGATTTGCAAACATCAATACATTCATTTTTATGCCCTCGTTTCGTTATATTAATTCATTTTGTTCGTTCTGTTTGTTTTTTATATTGTGTTTAATACATTGTATCAGATTATTTTTTATATGTCTATTGTGTATTTTATTTTTCTAATCCATTTTGTGTATTTTATAGAAACTGTAAATACTGTTTAATTTATATACCATTTTGAATTTATTTTCTATATTGGTTTTAATAAGCATAATGAATTTATAGAGTATATATGTTTTGCTAGATAAACCAAATTCATTAACTTCGTTAAATATATCAAACATATCAATTCTGTTATATAAATAAGGATATTTGAGCATATATATAATTCTATATTATTAGACTATATTTGAACAATTAAATACACAATATATATAAATGAAATAAAATATGTGTATCTAATTATATACGCATATTATATAAAATATATTTACACAATAGATACTAAAGAATGTATGTATAATATAAATATAACGATGGAAACATGCTATATAAAATTAGTTCGTATAATTATGTGAAATAATCATGATAGCACAATTTGCTTAACATATGCATTTAGAATAACGAGAATAATATGAATAATTATATAAAATAATTAAATTGTGCAGATTAAGACAATAATACAATATATATAAATTGGACAATATAGATAAAATGGACAACATGGACAATGCACTTGCACCAATCATCTTCTACCATTAAGTATAGCAGATATTGTCAGATCGTGCAAATTTGATAGAAACAAAAATCATACTATAGCTGCATTACAGGAAAGGAGAATATTGAATTGAAGATAAATAAGGCAAAAAGAGTACTGTCAGGGCTTTTGGTGTCGGTGATTGGTATGTCTATGCTTACAGGCTGCGCGGGACTGGAAGAAAAAACAACGGAAAAAGAAGAACAGACATTTGACATAAAGAAGGTGGTCAAAGGACTGGATGACGGAGGATATTATGTTGTTCATAATAATGTTCCGAAAAAGATATATTTCGGAAATGCAACATATGATGAAGGAAGCACAACAACAAGCGTAGACCCTGATGCGGAGACCGACCGTGCAATGTGGTATACGGAGGACTATAAAAAGATACCAACCATGTATGATGGAGATGTGCTCATATATTACTCGACAGAGGAACTTGCAGAAGAATTTAATTTTGAAAGATATGAAGACCTTGGGAAAACGGTTGGTGTGTCTGGATTAAAAAAGACAAAATCCGGAAGATATAAATTTGAGGTAAGCGAAGATTCTAAGTTTGTTTATCCGAATCATGACACATCAAAGCTGCTTAATTTCTCTCAGGACAGTGTCATTTTAGACGAAATTGGTGGACAGCCTATAAGAGAAGATAATATTTCGAGATGTGGTTCAATATATGGACTTCCTGCAGACAAGACCTTTAAATGCAAAGTGTACGGCGGAACAGAAGTTACTAATATGAATTTTAAATCTGATGTAAGAGCATTTGCTTCATATCAAGATTATGTCTCAAATGATTACACGTTTTTGTCAACAAACATAATCAAGGTAAACATACCAGAGTGGTTTAACACCGGGTATTACTGTTTGGACGGAGAAGGAATGTTTAGATATGTAATTGGTGATAAATATGATAAAAAGACAGATTTTAATGTGTTGAATAACAATCCAGAGGAAAACGAAAATGACGAGAATTCCGGAGAACAGAAAAATGAGGCATTTTTCATTGCAAGCAATGAGCTTGGAAACAAAACCTTAACGGTAACTCTTGGCGCAGCACCAGAGGGAACAACACCAACTACAGCAACAATGACAGTTACCGATCCTAATGGAAAGGAATTTACTGCGACAGAAGGAGCTGAGGGAAGTATTGTACTTAATTATGACGCTTCAGCAGTCGGAGAATATACAGTTACCATTACAAATCTTGGAGGCAGAACATATACGCTGACTAACGGTGCCAATAATACAGATGCACAATGATCTGATGATATAGACAATGCTAACTTAATAATAAAGGCGGCTCATCTCATGACTAAAGTCACAAGTTTTAGCCGCCAGTTAATAAAAAGGCTGTCGAAAGACAGCCTTTTTTTGTGAAAAATATGCAAATTATAGAAAGATAAGGATTTGCCCATAAGTGACTCATTCTTGTGGTTATGATTATGAGAGCTCACGCAGGGTTTGTCAGAGGTGTTTTATGGATATAACAAAACCAACAAATAAAAAACCTGTAAAGGTGTATATAATAAATGATATTGATTCACTTGAGGATTTTGAAAAAAGCACTGCGCAATTTGATAATTCTAAGGAAAGAGTGGAATTTGAATTGATGACTTTTGCAAAAGGCAATACATACAGACAGATTGCGTCAATCATCCCAGACCGAAGTATTGATAATAACGCAAAATATGTATGTATAATGTCGCTTCATAATTCGATGAATGGAAGAAGGGCATTATGTCAGGCAGCTGAATTGTATTTTAAAAATGAAAATAAAAAAAATCCGTGTGATATTCTCTCAATTGCTTCAACTATCGAAGGCGATTATATTATGCTGAAGGCAGTTCTCAGATATTACAGGGAGGTTCCTGACATTAAGGAGTTCTATAATCAGTTAAATGAAAACATAAAGAAAGATTATGAGACAGGGCCGACAACGGGAAATCTTGTAGTACCAGATGAAATTGCGAATGTCAAATATTCGGAAGAGGAAATATATAAGCATGAAGCAGATTTGAGATATCAGAAGGTGTATTTAGACGAATGTTCAAAGGAAAGACCGTTTCTTAACAGTATTGACACTTATGTTAGAGATAAGCTGTATGACCCTGCGGATGACATTCCTCTTATTTATGACTTAAAGTCTAAAGATATGCAGACATGTACCATTACTCCATATGATGAGTTTATAAAAATATTTGCTGAAATTATGAGTAATTATGTAACAGGCACTGAGTATAACGAATACACCGGAGTTCTATTAGGAAATATTCAAAAAGAACTTTTTATGTCAAGTGTGGAAGAATACATAAACACAAATTATGTAAGAAAGCACAGACTTCCTAAAGAAGATGTATCAACAATGCTCAAACGTATTGAAAAGGCTCTTTTTGAAATGTATGTGGTTCAGGATCTTATTGACGATCCAAAGGTAACAGATATCAAGATAACGGCTCCGGATTCAATCAGAGCCAGAATTCACGGAAAAGCATACCTTTCTAATATTACGTTTGTGGATGTAAATGATTATATGAGATTTATGGGCAGTGTCATTCTTAAAAATGGTATTGACACGAGCCTTCCAACACAGGTCGTGACCGATGAACATGATGAAAATTATATTCTTCGAGTCTCGTATACATCTGCGTATATTAATTCATCCGGCTTGCCAAGCCTGCATATAAGAAAAGTTGCAAGACATAAAATGCTTGGTAATGATTTGATTAAAGCCGGGATGATGGATGAAAAAATAAGGGACTATCTTCTTGATTGTGGCAAAAACAGTCGTGGCGTTGTGTTTGCTGGACCGCCGGGAAGCGGAAAGACAGTCGCTCTTAACTGGTTTATAGAAGAAGCATATGAGCAGTCTGCTGAAATTCTGGTAATACAGGAAAGCGATGAGCTTTTTACATACAAAAAAGGTGTTATGTTTGAGCATGTTGTCACTAATCCTTCACAGAAGAAGAATGAACAGGCCGTGACGCTTGAAAAGCTTGGACAGATGGCGCTGGTTGCAGGTGTAAATGTTTTTGTAATTGGTGAAGCAAAAGGTGCTGAAATATGTTCTGCTATTACCCTCTCCAACTCAGGATGCCGCACAGCAATTACGGTACACAGCCCTTCATCAACAGAAACTATCAATAAAATGGCAGATCTTGCAATGCGAGGCTGGGCAAGGGATATGGATCAAGCTAAACGCATGCTTAAATCTTTTGAAACGATTGTTTATCTTCAGGATTTTAAGGTGCAGGAAATTTCACGAATCATAGGATATGACGAGGAAAAACATGACATGATTTATCAGTATATATATCGAAGAGATGCAGAAAAAAATGCAGACGTTGATGTCTAGCAAATGCATACAGACAGTCCTGTTTCAAACAGGGCTGTTTTTTATTATTTTGCGTCAATAGGTAAACAAAAATCATACTTATGTCAAAGGAGGCTAAGAGATGATATACGTAATGAGTGATATTCACGGTCAGGCAGGCGCATTCTATAAGATGCTAAAAAAGATATGCTTTTCAGACAATGACCAGATGTATGTATTAGGCGACGTTATAGACCGCGGGCCTGATGGGATAGAAATAATAAAGTATGTAATGTCAAAGCCAAACATTACGCTATTAATAGGAAATCACGAACATATGATGTTGGATGCGTTAAGGACAGGACTAAGCCATGATTATGACCTGTGGTTTTATAACGGAGGAATGATGACACTGGATAGCTTTAATGAGCTGGGCAGTGCAGAAAAGGATAAAATGCTTGAATATCTTAAAAATTGTCCTGTTGTAATTCCTGATGTAAAGGTTAACAATAGAAAATTTTACCTGACGCATGCCGGATGGCTGAATAGAAAAAGCATCCTGCTGTACAAGGATGCATTTGTTTTTGATATTGAAGACGCTACATGGGACAGAGATTTTGCAAATTGTCCACATAAAGAAAAGGGTTTTGAAGGATACCGAATTATTTTTGGACACACTCCGACTCCGAGGCTTTATTATGGACGAATCAATAAAAAAGATATTCCGCTTATATCGTATTGCAAAAAAGCCATAGCAATTGACTGCGGCATGGGCACTCCAAAATATGGACAGCTTGGATGTCTGAGGTTAGATGATTTAAGAGAATTTTATATCAGGGAGGAATTAAGGATATGAGACTATCAGTACATAGCGAAAGGCAGAAAGGAAGCGCCAATCATGCAGACCGCCAGTTTGATTATATAAAATATGCACCGCATATTGATCCGACAAAGGTAAAAGACAATATTTATATAGGCAAGGAAGATGATAACATCTCATTCAGAGAACAGGAGTATGAATATTATAAAAAGAATTTTTCAAAGGCGGTAGAGGCACAGAACAGGCGAAATGAAAATTTCAGACACGGAGAAAGAAACAGGACGATGGAAGATGTTTACCAAAGCAGGATAACCCGTCCGGAAGAAATTATCATACAGATAGGAAATAAGCATGATAAATATACGGACGCAAAGACCTTCGAGAGCATTATAAGGGATTATATCAAAAAGTTTGAAAACATTTATGGTAAAAACTGTCATATACTTGACGCGGCCATTCATATGGAAGAGACCAACATTCATGCTCATATCAGAAGAGTCTGGTTTGTTGAAACTGATGAAGGTAAAAAAATCAATCAGACACAGGCACTCGCGGAACTTGGATATGAAAGACCGGATCTTGACAGCCCAGAAGACAGGTTTAACAATGCAAAAATTCCATTTTCAGCGGTTGAGAGACGTCTCGTCTCAAATATATGCAGGCAGCATGGAGTCGAGCTTGAGAAGACAAGACATGGAAATTCATGCCGCTCTCTTAAGATAAATGATTTTAAGCGAAAAAAAATGGAAGAAGACATTGAGCGTATGTCAAAAGAAATCAAAGAAAAAATTGACCAGATGGATTTAATCGACAGAGTCCACAGCATGGTGCAGTCTCACGACGAAGATGGAATCGAAGATGTGTTTGCGACTGCGGCCCGTAACGTACAGAAGATAGATGAGCTTGACGACAAAAACAAAGAGCTTGATAAAAAGAACAAGGAGCTCGAAGCCAGATGCAGGGAGCTTGAAAGCCAGATCCCGGATTTAAGTGAAATCAACAGACAGCTCACAGAAAAGCTTGATGAGGAAAGAAAAAAGAGAAAGCACATAGATGACATGATAAGGAAATATGACTATCTCGAAGAGGCATATGAGAGGGCTGAAGCTGAAGAACGGGATGAGGAAGAACAGCTTGAACGTGAGCAGGCTGAAAAGAAGGCTTCTGAGGATAGCGCAAAGAGACGGAAACTCATTAATGATACTATTGAAGAAATTTTGAATTAAGACAAAAAAGGTCAGCCGGAAATGGCTGGCTTTTTTTATTGGAAGTTAATGAGAAAGATAACATTTTGCGACAGGTCGTACTACGTTTATGTATTGTCGCAAAAATAAATATTAATCCACGACGTCACGACTTTGTATCCGGCGACCTCCACAACAAAAAACATCAATCAAAGCCTAGTGCAGGCCACTCAGTTGTCACTGGCCAGCACGCCCCATTGTTTCATCGCCCTTCCGGCTTTCTCTCTTAAATTCAGCCAAAATCTGCCGGTGTAAGCCATTCGCCCGATTTCAGCCAGCCGCCCATCCAGAGTTTTACACAGCATAACGCCCGAAATACCCGTAATCAGAGGATATAGACGTATATTATTGCGGGCACACGCGTCCAAAGTGCCACATGCCACCCACGGTATCTCCGCGCACTTCCGACTCAATTCGCGTCATATCGCCGCTTCTTCACATATAAAAGCAAGCCACTCACCCCACATCAGCGTATAAAACACTACAGTTTCCTACAGTTCCTACAGTTTAGCATATAGCCCGCAAGCCCAGTGTTTATAAGGCTTCCTACAGTTTCTGCACTTCATCACCACCTGTAATCCCCACTGCTGCTCACCACGCTTCTTCCGTTCACTCCCACACTTCCTCGGCTGCGCTCTCCCGCTTTCTGCTATCGCAGAGACCAGAATGCTCGATAATCGCCATAATATACACAGAATAATAGGAGAGCAGTACAGAAAGTGTATAGATTAATATACACAACTTCGCAACCACCGCCGCAAGCCTGCTGCCGTCATATAGAAAACGTGTATAGCTTATATACACAATATCGCCGTAAATAGAATAAATGTGTATAGCTAGTATACACAATCTAACCGCTATGTAACCAATACGCCGTATGTAAGCCCGCATCCGCTCATTAAAAGTGTGTATAGCTTATATACACAATCAAAATCAGGCACTTTAAAAACGTGTATAGCTGTTATACACAACTTAAACCCACCGCATGTAAATGTGTATGCCTTAATATACACAATCGCGTACAGACGCCCTTACGCGCCCCATATAGGCCGTATATGTATAACATTATATACACAGTCATTATAAGCGTGTATAGCTTAATATACACAATATGTACGCGCCAAGCCTGCCGTTCTCGGAAAATTCCCTTGTTCTTCCGCGCATCCTCTCTGAAACTCGTATAGCATTATATACACAATGAAAACAAAAAGCGTATAACTTAATATACACAAATGAAACATATATCCCGACATTATGCCTAAACAGCAGCCTAATGTGTATAGCTTATGTACACAATCAGATGTGTATAGCAGAATGTGTATATGCCAGCCGCTTCTTTCTCCTGGATTCCTCGCCGGTATAGCTCTGGTTTTCTATAAATGGTGGGAATATAGCAATGTGTATAGCATAATATACACAAGCGTTTTCGTAAGCCGCAGGCGCAGTCTTATCTTTCTCTCAGTTTTCTCATAGGTATATCTTTATATACACATTCTTTCAATATGTACTCTTATATATACACAATGCTTCAGCGTGCATCTCCATGCCTCTTATATCGCCCGGATCTATTCTGATGTTCTTCATCGCTTCTCAGGTCATCCTCATTGCCCTTCATCCGAAAAATAAAAATATTACATACTAAAAGTAAGAAATACTGTATAAGAAAAACAGGAGAGGAACGGCTGATGACACCGGCTGTTTCCTATTTGACATAAAAAAAGGACACGTACCGACGTAATGCTCGTCGCGCGTGTCTTTTTCTTTTTGCGTTCTTCTTAATACTTATTGATTTTTCCGGCTTTCATGTATGCGATGGCGTTTTTTATGCCCTCAGAGCCCCAGATTTCACGAAGGGTACACTCCTGTTCACTTTCCTTTACCTTTTTCATAAACTGCTTAGGAGTGTTTTTGTAAATCATGATGAATCCTATGTTTAAAAAGATAAATGAACCAGCGAATATCAGCAGGCAGAATACACCGACCGGCATGCCGCAGAGTGGAGCTTTCATGGTGAAACTGTCAATCAGGTATCCGCTTTTTATGGCTTCCCATGTATATTTAAGGGAAGGACCGAAATGTTTGTCCTGGTTAATGTCGTATCCGACGTAGCCTGGGGCATATATGATCAGATAATAAAATAAAGATACGAGCACGGGTATGATTTTGGACATCAAAACGGCGGTAAAAGCAAGATACAGGTTTGCAGCCTTTAAAAGCGACATAAGTATACAGTATGGCAATTTTAATATATAAAAAAACACTGCAAATATAAATCTAATAGTTCCTAATACATAATGTAGTACCATAATTCGTTCCTCCTTCCGGGCTTTCTATATAAGTTCACTTGTGCGCCCGGTTAATCCTTTCCCTGTTAATCCATATAGTAATGCAGGCTGATGCTGCATCTGGTTTCATATTGTTTTCCTTTTCTACATATAGTATGACAGATTTGAAAACCGCGAATGGCTTTCCATATAAGAATTTCGCACAATATGTATACAGGCATTGTACCACAAAATGAAAGACATGTCCAAGTGCCGGATGCAGACAAAAAATAAAACATACTCATTGTGGAAAAGCGAGGATAAAGGAGAAAAAGCAATGGATTATATTCTAATGCACGAGGATGCAGAGGCTGCATATATAAAAGACGGCGCAGTGCTCGCTGAGGTACTTGATGACAGGGAGCTGCCGGTTGGAGTGTACCGGAAGGACATGGACATCTGCTTTACAAAAATATAGCGTTCTGAAAGCCCACCGCTTCAGCCGTGGAATAAAAGGACTCTTATCTTATATGGAAAGGCATCCGCAAAAATCAAATCTATCATACTCTTTATATAAAATAAGGTGTCAGATGCATACAGTACAGTTAATTTTAAGGCCAACTGAATATGAGAAAGCTGTTATCAATAAGCGTTTCCATGCGGTGTCGCATATTCATAACGTTGTATTTATTTGAAAAAACAGAGGATTCACTGATTAAATAACAAGTTAAGGAGAAACAGAATATATGGTCAGAAGTGTAGATACATTCTTCATAAACGGAGAAAGCTTTATTAATTATTGCTCAAACAGTGACTTTAATTATACAATTTACATTGGACAAAAATGTAAAGTTTTGAGAAATGGAAAGTGTTTTATAGGTACACTATATAAAGTAAACTCAAACAAAAAGACATTCTCGATAAAGCAAAATAATGGAGAAATAATAACAATAAATTGTGTTGATGTAGACGAGATTTTCAGCGAAGAGGAAATTGGAACGATAAATTGAACTTTAAGAAATGAGATAGTCGCAGCTATTTTTATAAACAAAAAAGTACTGAAATTTAGAGAGGTAAAACAATATGGAAAATTTTAAATATAACAATAAATCATTTATTATGCCAATGTCTGCATTTGATCCATTCAGGACATCTTGGTTTGAGTGTTCTTCTTGTAGAAATCCATTGTTTGAGAAACAAATTATGAGTAAAATACCTCACATATGTCCTCATTGTGGAGTTTATCTTGAGAATATTATTTGCGATGAACAAGTATTTCATATTCTCTACAAAACAGGCAAAATAGTTAATGTAAATAAGGAATTTACAAGGAATGAATGAATTACCGACTCCCATGCGGTGCATAGCTCCTATGGAAGTGGTATATGAGTGGCAGCGGGACACTTGCGTCTTTCGAACTTAAAAATAAGCTGTCCGCCACCTGTCCCAGCCGTTCACGCGGCCGCTATCATATTATATCAATCTGTCAACTTCTCTTTTGAGATATTCAATTTGCTGAATTGTGTTTTCAAGTACCATATTGTCATAATTAACAGCATTTTTCTGCAATGACACACAGCCTTTTATATATATATCCAAATCTGTCTTTATTTGCAGCTTCATTTCTTCTACTTTTAATTCTATCTCACTTTTACCTCTTGACATAGTTTTCTCCTATTTTTCTTTTACAAGTGGCATTTATTAATTTTCTCCTGAATGTCCTTTTTTACTGCAATATCCGGCTCATCTGGAATGAATGCACCTATTCTTCTTATATGATAAGCGCCGGGGATGACATATCCTGTGATGTCTAAAACCCTGTCTCCAGCCTGCCAGATTTCAAGCTTTCCGTTTTTTGTGTGCAGCACATACAGACTGCTGCCGTCGCCTATCGCCGACGTGTGTCCTGCAGGTCTGTGCAGCTTCTGATCAAATCTCTCCACACGGGAATATATCCCGGGATATGCATGGACAAAGCTTCTGATGGCTTCAGCACCTGTGCGGGCTGATATATCGTAAAATATCTCCCACGGAGCGGTATCGAATAGATAATACTTCATTTTTAAATCTCCTTTTCTTCATAGCTCTACTATAAGTATGACAGATTTTATACTGAAAAACGGCTTTCCATATAAAATCGCATTGCTCTCTGCTTTTTCTTCAGGATACATCAGCAGTCCTCAAGCCCCTTGGGCAGGCACAGTAGAAATCCGTCCGGCCTTCTCTGTCCGGGCGCGTAGCAGAACCAGATGCCTGCATCATTGTTTCCTGCATATACAATGTTGACCTTGTGGATGGTTACACTTTTGTATCCCGACGCAATGCATACAGTATGCTTTTTGTCCACAGATACCACGTACCCTGAATCGGTTTCACCCAGAAAGCTAAGAAAATCTTCCATTCCGTCATACAGGGAGGACTTTCTGGCATCCGTCGCTGACTGCAGGCAGCAGTGGTTTGCAGCTTCAAGGATGACAACCGACAGGGCCATCAGTGTCATGCATATGCCGCCTGCTTTTATTGAGCTGTTAATGAAAAACAGAAATGTCAACATGGAAACAATAAGTATAAGGGCTGCCATTACCGCGGCCACTGCTGTCGCGGTCATCAGTACTATATCGTGTTTTTCCCATTTGCTGTACTGTTTTCTGTATTCTTCCATGCCATTCATGTTAATCCTGAACGGATACGGTCCGAAGATTCTGCTGCCACTGTCAGGTTTTTCTCTTATGAGGCAGACAGCTTCCCTTTTTATGCAGTCTGATGCGGATGCAGCATCTTTTTCTGCTATAAAGGGCTTTTTCTCTTCTTTTTTCATCACAACACCTTCCGTTTTATCTTGGGAAAGTATGATTTTTGTTCCTGCAAAAAGTTATTCGTACATTTTCATTTCTGTACGAATAGCGAAAAATATGACCGTTGCCGGAATAAAAATATCATACTCTATATAGACCATGGATAGAAAAGAGGATTTTTTATGTTAAAAGAACAAGAGAAACTGCTGGAAAAGGCTAAAAATCAAGGTTTTATGCCTGAACTTGTAAAAATATTCGAGGATGATGAAGAAGGTTTGAGCAGATACAATGTAGCTGAACTTAAGAAGCTGTATAAGCTCATGCGTTTTTACATCAAAGATCAGGCTGATCTGGCAAAGCGCGCTGACATGCTCATATATGTCGTGGAAGAATGCGAGGAAATGTACATACCGGATAATTTTGAAAGAACATATGCGGCAATGGTGTATATTACGGAATGTGAAAAAAGATATGGAAGCACGTACAACATGCGCTGGCTGGTAATGCAGCTTGCGGCGATGGAGCTTACATGGGACGAGATAGACCTGATTGTGAGAAGAACAGTAAACACCCCGGGGCTTGGACAGTCCAAATGGCGCATTCCTGACATTGTGCATGATGCCAAAGAAAGAGGATGTGGAATGGACGATATATGCATATATCTGGATATTTACATAAAAGCCCTGGACGGAGACCGATGTTATTTCAGAAATTGCAGTAAATTTATTGACAGAATAGAAAGATACAAAACATACGGAATATCACATGATAACATCATATTAAATGAAAAGCTCATAAAAAGAGGGGATTATGACGAGGTGTGCCTTAGAATCATAGAGCGCACATATCCCGATATAAGGAATTTCGTGAAGGGTTTTAAAAAAGCTGCAGATAACATTGAAAAAGCTGCAGGATTTAAGACGTTGTATCACTGCGACAATGCACTTTACTGTTATGATATTGACGATGTGAAGTCGTATGTGGAATTCTGCAGACTGAGGGAAAAGATGGGAAAGGCATATGAATGCGGAACGACAGCCATGACAATATACGTGCCTGTGACAGAAGTCCTTTATGACATGTCATTAAGCGGAATATGTCTTAAATTTTCATTTTATGATGGCCTTCATTTAAAAAAAAGCTCTCAGGGTGCAAATGGAGCGGGCAGTGATTTCTATATAAGTCCACGCGAAACCCCGCAGACTGTGAAGGAATACCTCATAACTGCCGACATGAATATGTATGTAAAACGGAATAAAAAATGGATACCGCTGCAGCTTCAGGAATTAGGCGTTGCCTTTACAGACTCGCCTGCGATAAAAGAAATGTTCACGTTTTTCATAAACCAGTTCATTAAAATGAAAAAGAACGCATGGAAAGATGTACTGCCAAGCCTTGATGATTATGCCGTGTCAGGTCTTCCAAAGCTTGCAGCAAATGAGCTTACTGCCGCAAGGTCATATGATGAGGCGGTAAAAGCGCATTACCAGAAGGCGCGTTTTGCTGACTGGAATAAAAATGACAGAAGGCTGTGTTTTATCATAATGACTGCACTGCCAAAAGTTGAGGAAAAGTACAGGGACAGCCTTACTGCATTAAAAGACCTTACGCCGGATGACATGATTGACATGTATGGAATAGACATAACGGAGAATAAAAACAGAACATACAGTATTGTAGAAAACGTGTTAACAGCGGTGACTTCATACAATGTGCGGATAAAAGGAATGGCAGATGACATAAAAGAAGAATTTGCAAAGAAATTTGTACCTGATGGATGCGCAGATAACATGAAAACGGATGTGGATGAATTTGTGCATCAATACATAAGCATGATGATGCGCACAAAGCAGAAAGCAGAAATGGATTTTGACTCGGCTAAAGATTTCGTGAAAGCGTATGAAAAGGCGCAGTATAAAGACATAAGCATGCAGACGCCGAAGTTTACAGTGCCCAAAGACTCGGCATTCAACGGGCTTAGGAAACTGCTGCCGCGTGATTTTAAATGGATAAAGACGAAAAAAGACCTGATTTTAAAGAGCATTGAAATAAAAACATATATATACAGCTATGCACCCAGGATAAAAGATGATAAATGCGCGGTGTATACATTTGAATGTCCGGATAACGGCATCCGCTATGCTGCGGTATTCACAAAAGCGAAAAACGGAAAATACAGGTTTTGTGCGGTATATTCGGAATATGAATTTACTGCAGAAGAGATTAATACGGAGGACATAAAAACAGCCGAAAAATATATATTAAGCTTTTTGCAAAAAAAATAAATCATACTTATATCAGGCAGATATGAGATCTGTTTAAGCCGCCACTGCGGCGGAATAAAAGGGGCTTTAAAGGCCCGGAAAGGATAAAATATGATCAAAAACCGAAACATTGCACTTGCAGTGATATTTACATTGCTGACTTGTGGAATCTACGGTCTGTACTGGCTTGTGAAACTCAACAATGACATGTGTGCACTTACTCCGGATGACAGCTATCAGACAGGAGGAGGCATGGTTTTGCTTCTTACCATCATCACCTGCGGAATTTACGGATGGTTCTGGGCATACAAGATGGGATGCAAGATGGACAGATTAAGCACAGACAAGTCGCATACCGTCCTGTTTATCATTCTTCAGGCTATCGGCCTTGGAATCGTGAACTACTGCATTATGCAGAGCGCAGTCAATGAGCATGCAACAGAAGCTTAAAAAGCTGGGAATAAGTGCCATGGTACTGGCAGCGGGCTTTGCCTATTATCTGGCAGCCCGTTTTTTTCTTTGCCGTTCCATGTATGTTCAGGACGCTGACTGGGTTTAAATGCCCGGGATGCGGAATAACGCATATGCTTATAGCGGAGCTGCAACTTGATTTTGCGCAAGCATATGCTGCCAACCCGGCATTGTATCTGCTTCAGCCGGTTGTCGGATATTTCATCGGGAAGATGTATGCATGCTGGTTTTTTGACAAAAGGTGCAGGTGGAACAGGGCAGAAAATATCCTGTTGTATGTGGTGGCGGCGATACTGGTGGTGTTTGGAATTATAAGAAATATATAGGAGAAATACAGATGAATGAAGAAAAAATATTGTGGACAGGAAGATAGAATATGAAAGCAGCTCTTATGAGTGCGCTTATAAACTTTTTCCTGTTAGTTGCAGCTGTATGGCTGCTTGCAAACAAAAACAATCTGGCTAAGACATGGGAAAATTATAAAAATGGAGTGGATACGGAATTTTCAGTGTTTGTGCTGTGTCTGTATCTGGCGCCTGTTGCGATATATGTGATGGTGTTTCTGGTTTTTACCGCTGAGGCACTGCTGACGAAATACATCATCACTGATAAAGGCGTCTATATAAAATGCCTTAAGGTAACAAAAATTGAAATGAAAAATGTCATATACATAAACCCGGTTGAAACATCGTTTTCTGGTATCTGCCAGACAAAACAGATCGAGTTGGTTACGAAGAAAAAATGCTGGCAGGGAGGATATGATGACGATTTCACTTTCATGAAAAACCTTGCCGATGCGGACGAAGCATACAGAATACTGCGCAGCGTGCAGGACAGGGTATATGCCGAAATGGGATTTGCCGTCTCAGATGCGCAGAAGAACGGGGAGACATACCGCATGCGAAGCCATGAAGAGCAGCACCGCCGTTATATGCTACGTTAGAAACATGAAATTATTTCTGATATTCTTTTTGAAAAAGACGATGGTAAAATACTTAAGGAGACTCTGACATGTTGAAAGATAATGATATGCGTGCAGTATTAATTAACGAATTGAATAGAGCCAACACCTGTGATTACAGGGTTATAGAGGAGCTGGCTGTATGCGATGGAGATGCAAGAGTTGATGTAGCAGTTGCAAACGACAGATTGTGCGGATATGAAATCAAGAGCGATGCGGATACTTTAAAACGCCTTGCGCTGCAGCAAAAGTGTTACGATAAAACATTCGATGCGATTTCAATAGTAGTAGGAGAAAAGTTTAAGGATGATATCGAAAAATATATTCCAGACTACTGGGGTGTGTATGTTGTATGTAAAGATGACAGCGGCTGCAAAATCAAAATGAGACGCGCAGCTAAAGAAAATAAGAACGTAGAAGCAGAGTCGCTGCTGGAGCTGCTTTGGAAAGAGGAGCTGATAAAATTTCTAAAAGATGCGGGAGTAAAAGGAATATCAGGAAAAAACAGAAGACTGTTGAGACAGATGGCAATAGACAATTTTACACTTAAAGAAATAAAGAATTATACACGGGAAGTTTTAAAAGGAAGGCAGGACTGGAGAAACTAGGGCAGTGTTGTATACGCATACGGAAAAACAAAAGAGATTAAACTGTGAAAGGAAAAATAAAAAAAATATCATACTATGTGTGTAATAAAAATAAAAGGCAAAAGGAGAAATATTTATGGAAAACAAACGTATAACAAAGCCACAATTAGCATTTCAGTACTGTAAGGAAATTGCTAAAAGTATCAATGAGTATGTTTTAAGTACGGTAGCATTACAAATATTAAGAGAAAATGAAGAAATTTTCCTTACAGTAAAGGGGTCAGATTGGCAACATCATAATTATGCTGGAGGCTTGATTGTACATACTTGTAATGTAACATTAAATGCCATTAGATTAGGAGAGTTCTACGGAAATTCAGTAAACTTGGATATGATTAAATTCTGTTCCTTAATGCATGATGTCGGGAAATTATTTGATTATGAAAGTCAAACAGAATTTTCAAATAAGAATACACTTTCAATGAATCAAGCTTTGTTAGGACATGGATTTGAAGGAGCTATTTATGTTGCTGGGAAACTCGAAACAGCATATACAGATAATGATATTTCGGTATCAAAAGATTATGTTAAAGCTGTTATTACTCAGGTGACTCACTGTATAGCCGCACATATGGATGGTTTTGGTGCTTGTGCAAAGCAACAAATGTTTGAGGTCTTAATCATTGGTTGCGCTGATAAAGTAGATGCTTACCTTGAACAAACTATTGTTAGAGATGATGAAAATTCATTTGTAATAGGAACTGGAGAGACTTTTTATAAAGCATTTGCAGATACAATGAAGGTGTTTCCGGTCGCAAATATACTTAGAGATGATTTACACTAAGTTAGGATATTCGACAGGAGGAAAATATACACAATGGTTAATAAATTTATAAATCCATATCGGATAAACCAGAAAAGTTCATTGTTGATACGAAGCTCTCTAAGACTGCTACAGTCGAAAAGGCGTTAGAGGAATACATCAATAAGTACAATAAGACAGATAAAATTTAAGAAAAAAGACAGTCGTTTTTCCGTTGATTGGAATATGACTGTCTTTTAATTTTTGCTGTCAAGTGCTTGACTTAATGACATTGCCAATTACAGTTTCTTTTTTGGTGTCTAAATTTCAGGAATCCAGTTTTCCTTTGAGGGTCTCCTGTCAGCCAGCTTTACGGTTTTTAGGTATCCGGCAGACTGCTCGGCAAGCGCCATGTCAATAAGCCAGAAATCATCGCCGTTCTGCATCACGTCAAGCGACCACTGTCCCTTAAGATTAAGGTCAGGCAGAAGCTCAGCTGCTTTTCTGCTCACAAGGTCTTTGTTATTCTCGTATTTTTCCATGAGAGTGTTTTCATAAGCCCTGTATGCAATAGCATCATGTTCGTCATGGTCATCCCTGTGCTCATCAAAGCGTTTCTCCATTACTTCCGAATCCCAGTACGGATAAATTCCAAGAATACGGTCAGTGTCGCAGTCAATGAATACCCGGTATTCAGTGTGAAGAAGCAGACCCTTGTAAATAACAGGACAGTTTTCCTTGTCATGGATAAACTCACGTACCACCCATTCAGTCGTTGTGCCGGGTCCGTATATGCACGGACAGTTAAGTGGCGAAGCCATCTCGCAGGCTGCAAAGTGGATGAAGAGCAGGTACTCTCCAAGCTCTTTCACTTCCTTTTCGCCGCATACATGGCAGTTTCTGAAGTCGAACTTGTTTGAATATACGCCATTCTTTATGAAATAATCCTTTGACTCATCAAGAGAAAATGCGCGCATGGCCCATTTATCCACAATATTCTTTGTAGTCTGGGTCAGAGACATATAGTCGGTTTTCGTAAGCTCAAGCATTGTAACTGGCAGCTTCACATAAGTTGTCTTTGGAATTTTGAAAAAATCCTTGTCTGCATTTGCTGCAACAAGCGCAGGAAGCCAGTGTCCTATTGAATTTGCGTTTGTGTTAATAATGGCGTACTGCAGGGCATCGACATCAGCAATCTCAAGCCCCTGTCTGAAGCAGTGATACATCTGCCTTTTAAGGTTTTTATCCTTTGTCGCTTTGATTTTTAAAAGAAGTGCAAGCGATGCCTCTCCAGAACTACCATTAATATAGCGGTGCATGAGTCTTCCGGTAAGGTCAGGCCGGACAATTTCAGGCACCGCCATAACTTCGTCAAGAGTAACGGGACTGCAGTCCGGTGTAATACTGCAAGCTACCTTCGTCTTGTTTACAAGACCATGTCCACTGTACACATTGATTTCCGTAAGTGTGTAAAGCTCTGATGCTATGCGGTCTTCAAGTTCTGACAGGTCAGCATCTGAAACAGGCTTTCTGCCAAGAGCCGCTGCCTGCTTTGCGTTTAAAAGAAATGTGTCCGTATCTGACGGCACATCGTGTGGCAGTATCTCTGTTTTGTAGAACTCCTCGAATTCGAGAAACTTTTCAGGAGAAGTCTTGAGAAATGCAATAATGTCATCCCTTGACATCGTTTTTCCTGTGGGAAGCACCGGTTTTTCTGATCTTTTCTTAAATAAATTAAACATGTATATCCTCCTTTTTTTCTTCTTATATGGAAAGTATGTCAGATTTTGCACTGGCGGATGGCTTTCCATATAAACAGGCTTTTCGATATTTTTCTTTCTAACATACTTATGATGAAATGCACGGCAGTCGTGTGACGGAATTTTTTAAGGAGGGCAACAAATGAGTGAATTCACACCAGAGCAGAAAGAGAAATATAAAGACTTTACTGAAGATCAGATGAATGAGATTAAGAATGGCTTCGAAAACGGACTTTCAGAAGAGCAGATTGATGTGTATGCAAAGCCGGAATTTAACAGCAAGCAGATGGAAGAGCTCAAAGACGGACTTGAGAGAGGCCTGTCAATCGAACAGGTCAGCTCGTATGCAAACCCAAAATTCAATGATATTCAAATGCATAGAATTGGGGAAGGATATAGAGCCGGTCTTTCAGATGAGCAGATTGGCATGTATGCAAAACCGGACTTTGACCAGTGGCAGATGCATGAAATCGAGAATGGTCTTATAAATAGTCTTTCAATGGAACAGGTTAGTGTATATGCAAAACCAGAATTTAACAGTAAGCAGATGGAAGAACTCAAAGATGTATTAAGAAGTGGACTTTCAATCGAGCAGGTTATTATGTTGTGTGCAAAACCAGAGCTTGACAATGTTCAAATGTGGGAAATTAGAAATGGACTTGAATATGGCCTTTCGATGGAGCAGATTGCCGTATACGCAAAGCCAGAATTTAATACTGGACAGATGAACGTTATTGTATCTGGATTTATCAACAATCTCTCAATGGAACAGGTTAGTTTATACGCTAAGCCGGAAATTGACAGTCATCGAATGGAAGTGATTAAAAATGGACTTCAGAGAGGTCTTTCAATGGAGCAGATTAATCCGTATATAAATCCAGAGTTCAGCGATGTTCAGGTGGAAGAAATTGGAATTGCACTCAACAGAGATTATTCAATCGAAAAAATCAATATGTTTGCAAAACCAGAACTTAGTGAAGATTTGATCCATGAAATCAAAGATGGATTTGAAGAAGGATTTTCAGCCGAGCAGGTCAGCATGTATGCAAAGCCGGAGTTTGATAGCTATCAAATGGGTGTAATCAGAAACGGATTTGAGAACGGTCTCTCAATGGAGCAAGTCGATGTGTATGCAAAGCCAGAATTTAATATAAATCAGATGGTTGTGATCGTAAACGGTTTTAAAAATGGCCTTTCAATGGAGCAGGTCAGCGTATATGCAAAGCCAGAGTTCAACGAAAGTCAGATGCGTGAAATAAGAATGGGATTTGAAAATAGCCTTTCAATGAAGCAGGTTGGTATGTTTGCAAAACCAGAATTCAATGATGAACAGATGGCTGAAATAAGAAAAGGATTTGGGAACGGCCTCTCAATGGAACAGGTAAGTGTGTACGCAAAACCGGAATTCAGCAGAGCTCAAATGAATGCAATTTATATTGGCTTGATAGAAGGATTTTCAATGGAACAGGTTGGCATGTACGCAAAACCAGAGTTTAGCAACACACAGATGAGAATAATACAACATGGAATTAGTGTCGGTCTTTCGCCTGAGCAGGTTAGTGTATATGCAAAATTCTTTAGGTTACAATCGATGATGGGGTAAACGAAAAAGCAGTTTTGACATT
>OLQC01000218.1_pt1 | contig 63843 bp, 61 predicted proteins | sample 1672471 | NCBI WGS metagenome assembly OLQC01 (sample SAMEA3136689, study PRJEB25190) | human gut metagenome | biome: human gut; feature: human-associated habitat; material: faeces | place: Austria | collected 2013 | reverse complement strand
CGACTTTCTTTCCCACATTTCTTTCTTCGCAGAAAGAAATGTGGCCGCCGGAGGCTCGCGCCCGCAGGCGCGAAACCCTCCCCCGCCAAAAGAAAAGCGCAAAAAAAGAGACTGCGAAAGCAGTCTCTTTTTTATATGCTTTTCAGCAGGTCACATGGCCTTGATAATGTCCACGATCTCCGCGCCGATGCGCTTCTGGGCCTCGTTGGTGGCAGCGCCGATGTGGGGCGTGCAGGACACCATGGGATGGCTGTACAGCGCCTTGTTGGTGGCGGGCTCGTCGGCGTACACATCCAGACCGGCGGCGCGCACCTTGCCGGACTCCAGGGCGGCCAGCAGGGCGGCCTCGTCCACGTTGGTGCCGCGGGAGGTGTTGATGATCACCACGCCGTCCTTCATCTTGGCGATGTTCTCGGCGGAGATCAGAGCGCCGCCATCCACAGCGGGGGCGTGCACGGACACGAAGTCGGACATGGCCAGCAGCTCATCCATCTCCACATAGGGGATGCCCAGCTGCTCCTCGATGCCGGGGATGTGGAAGATGTCGAACGCCACGACCTTCATGCCGATGGCCTTGGCCATCACGCCCAGGTGCTGGCCGATGCGGCCGAAGCCCACGATACCCAGAGTCTTGCCCTGCAGCTCGATGCCCTTGCCGTAGGCCTTCTTCTCCCACTTGTCCTCACGCATGGTGTGGCCGGCGATGGAGATGTAGCGGGCGCAGGAGAACATATGGCCCATAGCCAGCTCCGCCACGGACTGGGAGGAGGCCTTGGGGGTGTTCTTCACGTCGATGCCGTTGGCCTTGGCGTAGTCCACGTCGATGTTGTCCACGCCCACGCCGCCGCGGATGATCAGCTTCAGCTGGCTGCCCTTGGCCTCGTCGATGTGGTTGGCGCGGACCTTGGTCTTGGAACGGACCACCACCACGTCGAAATCACGCAGCGCCTTGCCCAGCTGATCGGGCTCATAGAACTGCTCCACGACCTCGTGACCCATCTCACGCAGCTCCGCCATCGCGGTCTTATCCATACCGTCAGTAACCAGAATACGCATGGTAATACTCTCCTTCTAAAATACGTTTTGTTGTCGGAATTTGCCGATCAAGAGGGGAATGCGATCATTTTTGCCGCGGCGTGTACGTGGCAAAAATACCACGGCCCAGCCGCCTTGGGCGGCGTTCACCAGTGACCGATGTCAGCTGGTGAGGGGGATATACAAGGGGGATGTTATCCCCCTTGTACGTTACTTCGTGTGCTCGGCCTCAAACTTCTTCAGGAACTCCACCAGCGCCTGGGCGCCCTCGATGGGCATGGCGTTGTACACGCTGGCGCGCAGGCCGCCCACGGACTTGTGGCCCTTCAGGTTGTCGTAACCGGCGGCCTTGGTGGCGGCCACCACCTCGGCGTCCAGCTCGGCGCTTTCGGTGACGAAGGGGATATTCATCAGGCTGCGGAACTCCGGCTCCACGGTGCCCTTGAACATCTTGGACTGATCCAGGAAGTCATAGATGACCTTGGCCTTGGCGATGTTGCGCTTGTGCATCTCCTCCAGGCCGCCGATGCTCTTGAGATACTTGAACACCTTGCCGCAGCAGTAGATCGCCCAGCAGTTGGGGGTGTTGTACATGGAGCCGTTGTCGGCATGGGTCTTGTAGCTCATGTAGACGGGCATCTTGGGGTCGATGTCCTCGCGGATCAGATCCTCGCGGATGATGACCACCACCATGCCGGCGGGGCCCACGTTCTTCTGCACGCCGGCGTAGATCATGCCGTAGTCGGACACGTTGCAGGGCTTGCTCAGGAACATGGAGGACTGGTCGGACACCAGTACGTGGCCCTTGGTGTTGGGCAGCTTGTTCCAGGTCACGCCGTGGATGGTCTCGTTCTCGCAGATGTACACATAGTCGGTGTCCTCGGGGATATCCAGATCGGAGCAGTCGGGGATATAGCTGTAATTCTTATCCTTGGAGGAGGCGGCTACGATGACCTCGCCGTACTTCTTAGCCTCGGCAATGGCCTTCTTGGACCATGCGCCGGTCTCGATGTACACGGCCTTGCCGTTCTTCATCAGGTTCCACGCCACAGCGGCGAACTGCAGGGTAGCGCCGCCCTGGATGAACAGCACCTTGTAGTTGTCGGGGATGTTCATCAGCTCGCGCAGATCGGCCTCGGCCTCGTCGATGATCTGCTGGAACACCTTTGAGCGATGGCTCATCTCCATGACGCACATACCGCTGCCGCGGTAGTTCATCATCTCGTCGCGGATCTCCTCCAGCACGGGCTCCGGCATCATGGCGGGACCGGCGGAGAAATTAAAAGTACGACCGTATTTCATGTGGTTTTCCTCCTATTTGTATATTGTGGGGTCTTCCTTGTGCCTTTTGCGTTTGGTAATATATAGTATACGGCAACACCGCGGCATAATCAACAGGGAAAATGAAAAAAAGTCAGATAAACTGAAAATTTTTCAGCCCTGCTGAAAGTTTATCCGACAGGGTTTGACACACTCCCGCATAGATGGTAGAATAATCGTCTGCAAAGAGAACGTTACAGGAGGCGGCACGGCCATGGAGAAGGTAAAGGAGCGCATCACACACTACAGTCTGTACGTCACTGCCCTGCTGAAATGGCTGGCGGTGGGCGCACTGGTGGGCGGCGTGGGCGGCTTCGTGGGCGCGCTGTTCCACCTGGGCGTCGACTGTGCCACCAACGTCCGCCTGGCCCACCCTTGGATTTTGTACCTGCTGCCCCTGGGCGGCGTGGTCATCGCCCTGCTGTACAGGCTGTGCCGGCTGGAGGGCGCGGGCACCAACGCCGTCATCGAGTCCGTCCACTTCGGCAAAAAAATACCCACCCTTCTGGTGCCGCTGATCTTCGTCTCCACGGTCATCACCCACCTGTGCGGCGGCAGCGCCGGCCGTGAGGGCGCGGCGCTCCAGATCGGCGGCGGCATCGGCTACCGCACCGGCACGCTGCTGCGCCTGGGGGAGAAGGACCTGCCCCTGGCCACCCTCTGCGGCATGGCGGGCGTGTTCTCCGCCCTCTTCGGCACACCCCTGACGGCCACCATCTTCGCTCTGGAGGTCATCAGCGTGGGCGTGCTGTACTACGCCGGGCTGCTGCCCTGCATCACCGCCTCTCTGACCGGCTACTACATCGCTCTCCTCATGGGCGTGGAGCCCACCCGCTTCACCGTGGCCATGCCGGCGCTGGCCTGGCCCACCCTGGGCCTTGTGGCGGTGCTGGCTGTGGGCTGCGCTCTGGTGAGTATCCTCTTCTGCCGCGGCCTGCACATCACCGAGCACCTGGCCGCCCGTGTCCTGAAGGATCCCTTCCTCCGCGCCGCCGCGGGCGGCTGCGTCATCGTAGCCGCCACGCTGCTGCTGGGTACTACGGACTATAACGGCGCGGGCATGGATGTGGTGGCGCGCGCCCTGTCCGGCCAGGCGGACCCCTGGGCCTGGCTGCTGAAGCTGGCCTTCACCGCCGTCACCATCGGCTGCGGCTTCAAGGGCGGCGAGGTGGTGCCGTCGTTCTTCGTGGGCGCGACCTTCGGCTGCGTGTTCGGCGGACTGCTGGGCCTGCCGCCCGCCTTTGCCGCCGCCATCGGCCTGGTGTCCGTGTTCTGCGGCGCGGTGAACTGCCCCATCGCCTCCGTCATCCTCAGCATTGAGCTCTTCGGCTCCGGCGGTCTGGTCTATTTCGCCGCCGCCTGCGCCCTCAGCTACCTGCTCTCCGGCTATTGCGGGCTCTACAGCAGCCAGACCATCCTCTACTCCAAGCTGAAGGCGGAGTTTATCAATGTGCATACTCATGAGTAAAATGCAGCCCCCGGGAACCCGGGGGCTGACATTTTATAAGCAAATCTTAACGTTTCGTTCACATGATTTTCCGAAAATCGTGGTATCCTGCGGGTAGTACAAGAAAAAGAGGTATCGCCCGTGAAGCGCACGCTGACCGAACAACAGAAAAAAACGCTGTCCGTACTGGCCATCGTCATATTCGTTCTGCTGTCGGCGGCGCTGGCCTGGTTCGTGGGGCGGCCCATGGTCCGCTTTGCCCGCCAGCCGGAGCAGTTCCGCGCCTGGGTAGACGGCCACGGCGCCTGGGGGCCGCTGGCCTACGCGGCCATGGTGTTTCTGCAGGTGCTGGTGGCCATTATCCCCGGCGAGCCGCTGGAGATCGCCGGGGGCTACGCCTTCGGCGCCTGGGCGGGCACGGCCCTGTGCCTGCTCGGTGCCGTGCTGGGCAGCGTGACCGTCTTTGCCCTGGTCCGCCGCTGGGGCCGCGGTCTGGTGGAGGTGTTCTTCCCGGCGGACAAGCTGGAAAAGCTCCAATTTCTCCTCCATACCTCCCCCAAGCGCACCGCCCTGTTCTGGCTGATCTTCACCGTTCCCGGTACGCCCAAGGACCTGCTGTGCTACTTCGCGGGCCTGACGGACCTGCCGTGGGGGACCTGGCTGCTGATCGCCACAGTGGGCCGCCTGCCCTCCATCGTCACCTCCACCGTGGGCGGCAGCGCCCTGGGGGAGCAGAACTACCGGGCGGCGGTCATTGCCTTCGCTCTCGCCCTCGCTGTGGCGGGTGTGGGCTATGTGATCTACCGCGCCGTCTGCCGTCGACACGGACAAAAACCGGACAACACAAAGACCGACGGCTGAGCCGCCAACAAAATCCTTCCCTCCGATATCTGTGACCGGGCAGGCGCTTTGACAGACTGAAAGACCGACGGCTCAGCCGTCGGTCTTGTATCTTTTCCTGTCTCAGAATGCGCCCAGTGCCTTGAACAGCACCGACCAGGCGAACATGGTCACGATGCACAGCGCGCTGGTGGACACCACGATGTCCCCGGCCAGCTCCGCGTCGCCGCCCATCTGCTGTGTCATGGTGAAGGAGGCGATGGCCGTGGCACTGGCGAACACGCTGATCAGCCCCGCGAAGCCCACGCCCCGTATGCCGATCAGAAACGCCGCCGTCAGCAGCAGCGCCGGCATCAGGAACAGCCGCACCACACACACCTCGATCAGGTCCCTCCGGTACCGGCGCAGGCCGCTGAACCGGAAGAAGGCCCCCAGCAGGAACAGCATGAACGGGCTGGTCATGGCGGCCACCTGGTGCACCGCCGACTCCAGCGCCGTAGGCAGCCTCCAGCCGGTACCCAGGAACACCAGCCCCACGGCGGAACCCAGGATCAGCGGATTGGTGGCCACCATTTTGATGAGCCTTCCGGCGGGCAGCCTCTCGCCCCGGAAGGCAGTCAGCGTGATGACCGCCAGTACGTTGAACAGCGGCACGATGATGGCCGCCAGCATGGCCACCGGTCCCATGTCCGCCCCGGGCACCAGCACCGTGGCCAGCGGCAGGCCGATAATGGCCAGGTTGCTGCGGTACATACCCTGTATCTTCACGCCCTGCTTCTCGTGGTCCTTCTCCGTGGGCAGTACGATGGCCAGGGACAGGCCGTACATCACCAGCGTGGCCCCCACGGCGAACAGCAGCAGCTTCGGCTGCACCGCCTGGGCGATGGTGGAGGTGTACAGGTTCCAGAACAGCATTACCGGCATGAAGAACCGGAATGCCATCTTGTTCAGTCCGGGCACGTCCTCCACCCGGATACCGCCCAGATACTTGACCCCGTAGCCCAGTCCCATAATAAGAAACAGGGGCATCACGGCGTTAAAGCAGACTTGCAGATTGCTGAGCATGACCCATCGGCCTCCTTTCCCCCGTGCAGCCCCGGCGCACGGTCTATTGCATCCAAAACGTCATGGCTGCCAGCAGCACGGCCAAAAAGCCGAAGCTGACGGCGGAGAACAGTGCCAGGAACCGTCCGGTCTGTCCCTTGACGTGCTTCGTATACTCCCGGAAGGTGATCAGGCTGGCCAGCGACGCCACCAGCGTCCCCGCCCCGCCGATGTTCACCCCCACCAGCAGCGCCGGGTAATCGTCGGTAAACTGGCTGAGCAGTATGGCCGCGGGCACATTGCTGATGACCTGACTGGTCAGCGCCGCCACCGGCATGGCCCCGTGGGCCAGCAGCTGCCGGAACAGTGTCCGCACCGGCTCTATCCGGGCCATATTGCCCGAGAAGGTGAAAAACGCCGCGAACGTCACCAGCAGCCCCCAGTCCACGCCCAGCAGCGCCCGGCGGTCCAGCACCAGCAGCGCCGCCGTGATGGCGGCCAGCCCCAGCCAATACGGTATGCCGCGCAGCACCATGGCCGCAGCCGTGCAGAACAGTACGCCGTACACGATGCACCGGCGCTTGTCCACCGGCGTCTCCTGCGCCGGTACCGTCAGCGTCTCCCGGGGAATCAGCAGGCAGCACGCCAGGATCAGTGCCGTGGACAGCAGGAACGGCGGCAGCATGATGGTCAGGAACTCTCCATTGGGGATCGTATAATGATTAAATAGGTATAGGTTCTGCGGATTGCCGAAGGGCGTCAGCATCCCGCCCAGATTGGCGGCGCAGTTCTGCAATATGAACGTCAGCGCCGTGTGCTTCGTCTGCCCTGTGCCCTTCAGCACGAACCAGCTCAGGGGCAGAAACGTCAGCAGCGCCGTGTCGTTGGTCAGCAGCATGGAGCCGATCAGCGTAACGACAACCAGCGCCGTCACGGCGCTGCGGGCCGTGTGAAACGCCCGCACCAGCCGCTGCGCCAGCAGGGGGAACAGTCCCGCGCCCCGCAGGGCGCACACCACCGCCAGTATGCAGAACAGGCATGAGAGCGTCTTCACGTCGTAGTACCCGAGATAGGCGCTGTCCGGCGGCACGAACACGGCGGTAACGGCCGCCGCCAGCACCGCGATCACCGGCATGGCGTTGGCGCGGCACCACTGGAGAACTTTCATGTATGTATGCACCTCCGCACGATACGACTCAACGGCTGTTACCTTACCATATTTTGGCCGGAAACGCAAGGGCTCGCCCCGGCTTTCTTGCCCTTTTCCGCCGCCTGTGCTATACTGAAAGCGATACAGAAAAGGGAGGTGCTCCATGGATGACATTTTGAGCCGTTTTTCCATCAACTGCCACAGCAGCATCCGCTATGCCGGCGCGATGACGGTGTGGTTCGACCCCTTCCGCGTGGCGGACGCGCCCTGCGATGCGGACGTGATCTTCGTCACCCACGACCACTATGACCACTTCTCCCCGGAGGATATCCGTCGGGTGATGAAGCCCGACGCGGTGCTGGTGCTGCCGGAGACGTGTGTGGCGGCGGCGCTGCGGGCCGGCTTTGCCTCGGCGCAGCTGCTGCCGGTGCGGCCCGGAGAGGCGTACACCGTGAAGGACCTGCCCTTCACCGCCGTGCCCGCCTATAACCTCGGCAAGCCCTTCCACCCCCGCGGGAACCGCTGGGTGGGCTATGTGGTCACGCTGGAGGGCCGGCGGGTCTATGTGGCCGGCGATACCGACGATACCCCCGATGCACGGTCCGTGTCGTGTGACGTCGCCTTCCTGCCGGTGGGCGGCACCTACACCATGACCGCCGCCCAGGCCGCCGGTCTGGCGGCCGCCCTCCGCCCGCAGATCGCCGTCCCCACCCACTACGGCTGTATCGTGGGGGAGAGGACGGACGGCGCGGCCTTTGCCGCCGCCCTGCCGGCGGACATCTCCGCTGTGCAGCTGATCCGCCAATGACCCCGTACAGAATTCCGCCCTGGTGTCGGCCGATGCCGACCAGACGGTGGAGGTGACGGCCCCGGCACCAGCCGGGGAGGATGATCGAGCGAACGAAAAAGACATTCAGCGGCCCCCGGCGTCAGCCGGGGGGGATGATCGGATGAGCAAAAAAGACATTCAGCGGCCCCCCGCTGACGCCGGGGGCCGTCACTTCATTTTTGCTGCATTTTGCTTACAAAAAAAGCACAAAAAGGGAACCAAAGAGTACAGGGCGGGTACAGGAAAAGTAAAGCAAATGTATCAAAAGAAAGCACTATTTCTCGCTTTTTTCCTCCCGCGGCAGCACCAGATTGAGCAGTACGGCCATCAGTGTGGCCACCACCACCGGGGACTTTCCGAAGATGGTCGTCACCGCCTCCGGGAACTGTGCCAGGGCCTCTGCCGCTTGGGAAATGCCCACACCCAGTGCGGCGGAAAGCCCGACGATCGTGGTGTTTCGGGCGGTCAGCCCCTCGGCGGCGATGAGCTTCATGCCGGTCATGGCGATGGTGGAAAACACCGCCGCCGTGGCCCCGCCCAGCACGCATTGCGGGATGGTGGTGAGTACGGCGGAAAATTTCGGAATGATACCGGCAAGCAGTAAAAACGCGCCGGTCAGCGCAAAAACGTTGCGATTTACAACTTTATTCGTGGCTACAATTCCCACATTCTGGGAGTATGTTGCCGTGGGAAGACCGCCCAGCAGCGCTGTCAGAATGTTGCTGACGCCATAGGCTGCGATGCCGCCCCGCAGCTCCTGCGTGGTGGGCTCCCGATCCATGCCGCCCACGGTGGTGGCCGTCAGGTCGCCGATAGCCTGAATGGCGTTGATGGCGAACAACAGCCCCAGTGCGACGCACGCCGAGGGTTCAAATGTCACGCCAAAGGGCAGAAATTCCGGCAGAGAGAACCACCCGGCCCCCGCGATGCCGGACAGATCCACCATCCCGGCCCCAAAAGCGACGGCGTAGCCCGCCAGAATACCCAGTAAAATGGACGCCAGCTTAAAAATGCCCCTGCCGCGATTGGTCAGCACCAGCACCACCGCTAGTGTAAATGCCGCAATAGCCCAGTTCTGCCAGGATCCGTACACCAGCGCTTCCGGCAGGCCCCGCTGCACCACAACGCTTTCATATGTGTTGCCGGTGCCGCCGGCCATATAGTTGATGGCCGTGGGGTACAGAGACAGACCGATGGTGAACACTACCGTACCGGTAATGACCGGCGGGAACAGCCTGCGGATAGGCTTGATGAAGATACCCACCAGCGCTGCCACCGCGCCGCCCACGATCATAGCGCCCGACACAGCGGCCAACCCGCCGCTGCCGGAGACGATGGCCTGCATACTGGGCAGATAAGCGAAGCTGACACCGAAGACCACCGGCAGCCCCGCGCCGAAGCGCCCACCGATGGGAAACAGCTGCAGCAGCGTGGTAACGGCGGACATGACCAGCGATGCCTGTATCAGCAGGACCCGCTGGTCATGCGCCAGTCCGGCCACGTTGGCAATGATGATGGCTGGGGTCACGCAGCCCACGATCATAGCCACCAGGTGCTGCAGCGCCATGGATACGGCCATGCCAACAGGTGGCAGGCCCCGGTATTGAAACAGCGCCTCTCGGCGGCATTCAAGCTTTCGCATGGTGTGGTCTCCTTTGTGCGTAGTGTGCTCAGTATAGCACGTTTTTAACGGGAAACTCAACCGTTTTCTCACAAACAGCCCAAGCGGCGCAAAACCACCCTCCGGTGATGCCGGAGGGCGGTCAGATCATGCGTGTTTATGCCTGCGGACACTGGCGAAAAACGGGCGCTTCAGCGTGTCTGTACTGCTGAACAAACCGGATTAGAAGGATGACAGCGCCTCGTCCGTGTGTGCGGGGTGCTGTTTTTTGCGCTTGACAAGGGAAGCGCAGCGGCATATAATAACGCATTGTTATTGATAACGCATAGTGATTATTGAGGTGAGCGTAATGCCGGCAGCAAAACGGATATCCAAAGAGGCCATCATCGACGCCGCGGAGGCGGTGCTGCGCACCGGCGGGTTTGAGGCGATCAATGCCCGCAGTGTGGCGAAGGCACTGGGGTGCTCCACCCAGCCTATCTATCTGACCTTCCGTAATATGGAGGAGCTGAAGTCCGCGCTGACCCAGCGGGCCATCGAGCAGCATACCCGGCGAGTGCGGGCATCTCTGCGGGCGCATGAGGGGTGTGATAGTCGGTACAGCAGCTACGGCATGGGCTTTGTGCAGTTCGCTGCTCAGGAAAAGCAGCTGTTCCGCTGGCTGTACCTGGAGGACAACCAGCCGGGACGCCATCAGGAGGACGTGCTGGAGCCGGAGATCATCCGGACCGTCATGGACGAATTCGGCTATGACGAGGTCACGGCCCGGGCCTTTCACCGGGATATGACGTATTATTCCTACGGACTGGCCATCCTCGCCAACACCGGGCATCTGGCGCTGACAGAGACGGAGCTTCGGGAAGCCTTTCGACGGGAGTTCCGTGCACTGGCGGCGTATTACGGTCCGCCGAAGAAGCTGCCGGAATTTGCAGAGAGGGAGAATGCAGTGCATCAATTATTCCGCTAAGAGGCCGTCTTGCAAAATTGCAAGAAAATCGCAGGAAATGTAAGGAAAAGCAATGGCTGCCATGGGATAATGGCGGTATACTCCTCCGGTGGAAAGAAGGTGTTGAAGTGAAAACAAATAAGACATTGGCACAGAAGCTGTGTCTGCTGGACCTTGTGAGCCTGCTGTCGTATACGGCGGCTCTGCTGGCAGCGCTGTGTTTTTTGGTGCTGCTGCCCGGGTGCAGCCTGGGGGAGAAGGTGGATCGCGAGCCGGTGCAGACACTGGAATGTACCCGCCCGGCATCCCTGTCCGGGCTGTATCCGGCGGGCGGCAGCGTGGTGCTGATCAGCTGGGCGGACTATGAGAGCGGCAGGACCACTGTGCAGCTGGTGGATGCGGAAGCGGACACCGTGAAGTGTGAGGTCACGCTGGATGGGGTTTGGGATACGAAGCGGCAGGCCCTGGCGCATGGATTTGCGCTGTGCGACCGGGAGACGAAACGTTGGAAGCTCCTGGACGATGTGCTGACGGAGACAGGCAGCTTTGATGCGGAGAACGTGGATGGCTTTTTCTCATATGACGGGGAGAGCTATTACTTCCTGCGGGACGGGGTGCTGCATTGTCAGAACGTAGCCGGAGGAGAGGCACAGCCGGTAACGGCGCTGTCACAGCTGCGGTTTGCGGAATTGACGGCCTATGATGCGGCAAGCGGGCGGATGGCGGCCCTGTTCCGCCTGTCACCCTACGGCAGCGTCTGCGGTACGGCAGTCTTTGACCCGGAGACGGGGGCGATCAGCCTGCTGCAGGAGCAGCGGTATCAGGTGATATTGGCGCCGGCGGGCGGCATGAGCCTGCTGGCCTTTGACAACGATAAAATGGGATATTCCGCCCTGTGCGGCAGCGGCAATACATTCTGGTTCGCCGATGCTTCGCTGTTTCTGGACGCGGGAGGTGCGCTGTACGCCGTCGGCGATGCGGAGGAGCTGATCGGTGTGGGAACGGGCCGCACGACGCTGTATAACGTGGGGGAGAGCATCACGGCCTGCGACCTGACGGCTAACGGTATCGCCGGAGAGATGTACGACTGCTGCGTTCTGCCGGAGGCAGGCCTGCTGGTGGGCGGCATGTATGAAAACGGCGCCTTCCGGCTGTACGTTATAGACCCGGCGCAGCTGACCTTCGAGCCGGTAACGTCAACGGTGTCCGTCCCGTCGCCGCTGACGGTGAATGAGACACTGCTGCAGGCCTATTGGGGTGCCCTGAACGGCCTGCCGGTGGCAGAGAGCTTACAGGAGGCGCGGCAGCAGGCGGATGTGTTGGAGCAGCGATACGGCGTGCGGATACTGCTGTCATCCCAGTGCCGGGAGGCAGCGGCGCTGAGCAGCTATCCTATCACCCTGTCGGACACCATGGACACGGAAGCAGAGCTGAACGGTGTCCGCGCCGTGCTGGCGGCGATGGACCGCAGCTTTGCCCTGTATCCGGAGGGCTTTCTGGCGCAGTTCCGCAACCGCGCCGGTGAGGGCGGGCTGTGCTTCCTGTTGGTGGCTCACATCGACAGCGACTATGGCGTGGTAGGCTGCACCTATGACACGGCGGACTGGCAGTATATCGCGCTGGATGTGCAGGCGGATTATATGCGGGAGGGCACTGTCTGCCACGAGATCTGGCACGCTACGGAGAACGAGATACTCTCACGCGATTACACCGCCTTCAACTGGGATGACTGGAATGCGCTGAACCCGGCGGGCTTTACCTATTGGAACGACAGCGGTGACTATGACCGGTACGACGCCCGCTGGACCATGTTCGACAACGGCGAGGGCGTGTACTTTGTGGACAGTTACGCCAAGCTGGCGGCACAGGAGGATCGGGCGCGGATCATGGAGTATTTCATGGTACATGAGGACGAGGCGGGGCTGCTGATCCAGTCGGACGCCATACGGCAGAAGCTGACGTGGATGTGCCGCGCTGTGCGGGAGTGCTTCGATACCGCCGGATGGGGAACGCCCCGCTGGGAGAAGCTTTTGTAAAATAAAGGAGAGTCTATGATACCCGAATGGAAAATATATCCCCGTTCTCAGGGACACAGTACCGTGTACCTGCAGAACGTGGTCACAGATCCCGCCATACAGGTGGGGGCGTACACCATCTATGACGATTTTGTCAACGATCCCCGGGATTTCCAGCGGAACAACGTGCTGTACCACTATCCCGAGTGCAACCATGACCGGCTGATCATCGGAAAGTACAGCTCCATCGCCTGCGGGGCGAAGTTTATCTTCAACGCGGCCAACCATACGCTGAACAGCCTGTCTACTTACCCGTTCCCCATCATGTTCGAGGAGTGGGGGCTGGGGACGGCGTGTGAGGACATTGCCGCCGCCTGGGATAACCACGGGGATATCGTGGTGGGCAATGACGTATGGATCGGCTATGAGGCTGTGATCCTGGCGGGCGTTACCATCGGCGACGGCGCCATCATCGGCAGCCGCGCCGTGGTGACAAAGGATGTGCCGCCTTACACCATCGTGGGCGGTCTGCCGGCCAGGACCATCCGCAGGCGGTATGACGAGGAGACTGTCGCGCGGCTGGAGAAGCTGCGGTGGTGGGACTGGCCGGAGGCGCAGGTGCGGCGGGCTATCCCGCTGCTGCAGGCCGGCGATCTGGACGCCCTGGAAAAGTTGGTATAAGGCCGGCGGCCGTGGACCAGGCGTACACGCCGGCCACTTTCTGACCCTGCTGTAAAAGAGTGTCTGAGGGATACGTGTATACGGACAACGAAATGAGCCCTCCGGCAGCTGCCGGAGGGCTTTCAACTGCCTGTTGCGAAACGGGCCGGGGAAAGGTATAATCTAAGGAGAACATACTGCGGAACGGCGAGAAAGGAGAAACCTATGGGTAATGTGACAGCGGACCGCGCATGGGATGTCCATCCGGTGACGGAGGCGGACATAGAGGCGTATCTGGACATCTATCTCAATTCCTATCCGGCGTACAAGACGCTGGACGAGGAATGCCGGGCACACTACCGGAGCAAGCATCTTACGGAGCTGCGGGAGGACACCCAGACTCGGACGATGGGCCTGTTTGAGGGCGGCACACTGATCGCCACCATGAAGCTGATCCTGTTCTCCATGAACTTCTTTGGGGTCATGCAGCCTGCCTGCGGTGTGATGGCGCTGGAGGTACACCCCCTGCACAAGAAGAAGGGCGCGGCGCTGTATATGATACGGTATGCCGAGCGCTATGCACGGGAAAACGGCGCGCTGCTGACCATGCTGCTGCCGTTCAACATCGGCTTTTACCGTCGGATGGGCTATGGCTTTGGCGGGAAGTTATATGAATACCATCTGCCAACCGGGGCACTGCCGCGGTTGGACGGAGAGGTGCGGGCGCACCTGCGCCTGCTGCAGCCGGAGGAGTTTGACCAGGCGATGGACTGCCAGCGGCGCTTTGCCGCCCGAAACCATGGCATGGTGGAGAAGTTCGACGAGGAGCTGCGCGGAGCCCGGGGGGATATTCAGGTGCGCCGTATGGGTTATTACGACGGCGGACGCCTGTTAGGCTACGCGGCCTATCGGTTTGAAAGCGCCAGTGCGTGCAACTATACCCAAAACCGGCTCAGCGTGGAGGAACTGGTGTATGAGAACGGCACAGTGCTGCGGGCGCTGCTGGGCGGCCTGCGGATGCAGGAGGATCTGGCCCAGACAGTGATACTGCGGACAGGGGAGGAGGATTTCCACCATCTGCTGGACGATCCGCAGGACGTGTCCGGAAACTACATCGACTACGGCTTTTTGCAGACCAATGTTTCCGCCGTGGGGACCATGTTCAAGCTGACGGACGGGGCGGACTTCGTGCGGCGGACCGGCTATCGGAATTTCCCGGCGGGGACGCTGACGGCGGCCTTCCGCTATCGGGATGAGATGGCGGACCGGGAGGAGGAGCTGCGTATCGGCTTTGCCGATGGTCGCTGGGCCGTGGCAGAGGGGACCGCGGACGTGACGGTGATCTGCCGGCAGGGGGATCTGGCGGCGCTGCTGATGGGGTCCTGCGGCCTGACGGCGCTGCTGCGGCTGGGTGCGGCGTCCGCAGATGACGCCGAAAAGGCGCGGCAGTTGGCGCAGCTGCTGTACTGTGTCCAGAAGCCCTGGCTGAACGCGGATTATTGAGCTGCCGCGGTTGACAAATAGAAAACAACGCAGGAGAACAAGAGATGCGGAACATATTGAAGGAAAAGCTGGCCAGAGGCGAGAAGCCGCTGGGCACATTCGTGGGTACCGGCAGTGCTGCCGTGGTGGAATGCCTGGGCTGTGCGGGGCTGGATTTTGCTATCCTGGACAATGAGCACAGCCCCATCGAGGCGGAGACAACCGCCCGGCTGGTGTGCGCCGCGGAAAGGCGAAACATCACGCCCCTGGCCCGGGTGCGGGAGATCAGCCGCCCGGCGATCTTGAAGCTGCTGGACGTTGGCGTGCAGGGGATCATTATTCCAGATGTGCACAGTGCGGCGGAGGTGAAGCGCGTGGTGGATTACGCCAAGTACGCCCCGGTGGGGAAGAGGGGGTTCTGCCCGTCCCGGAAGGATGGTTGGGGCACCGATACGCCGGCCGGCGTACTGGAGACAATGGCGCACTTCAACGGTGAGACGCTGGTGATCCCCCAGTGTGAGACGACAGAGGCGCTGGCGGATATTGAGAATATCGCAGCGATGGAGGGTGTGGACGGCATCTTTATCGGTCCTTTCGATCTGTCTATTTCTATGGGGCTGCCTGGGGCCTTTGAGGAGCAGCGCTTCAAGGCGGCCCTGACGCGGATACAACAGGCCTGCCGCCAGGCGGGCAAACCCTGCCTGATATTTGCCGGGGACGGTGCGGCCGCCGGTGCACGGCTGGCCCAGGGCTTCGACGGCGTGGCCATCGGACTGGATGCCACGATGCTGATCGCCGGTGTACAGGCGCAGTTGGCTGCCTGCCGCGGATAAAGAAGAAAAGAGGACGGCGCCCCGTGGGGCGCCGTCCTCTGCATATTACATATCCTTCATTTTTTCCAGCAGCTCTACCATCTTGTCGTAGAAGTACCGACATTCGCGGATGCTCAGGTACTCCTGAGTGGAGTGACAGTTGAAGGCGTTGGGCGTCAGGGAGACGGCGTTAAGGCCCGGAATGCGTGTGGTGAAAAAGCCGATCTCGCCGGTGCCGCCCAGGTAGTAGGGGGGATACTCCGGGTACATCTTGCGGAGCATTTCCATCCACTCATCGCTGACGCTGTACTCCCACTCCGGCAGTTCACAGATCAGCTCAGTTTTTACGCCCAGCCGCGCACACAGCCGCTTGAGCTGCTGGTAGTTGTAAAAACGCTTGGTGTCCGTGCTGCGGATGGTCACGGCCAGCTCGACCTCATCCTGCCGCGTCTCCAGTACGCCCACATTGGAGGTGCTGCCCAGGGTGTGCTCGAAGGTCTGGTGGGTGGAGCGCAGGCCGTCCGGCAGCAGTGTCATCAGGTCCAGCAGCATCTCGCGGTCGCCGTCGGTCATAGCGTCTGTTTCCACCTCGCAGGGGGAGACAGCGATGCTCATATTGGGCTCCCGGACGGAATACTCCTTTTTCAGCTTTTCCGCGCTGGCGGCTAGTACCGTCTCCGCGGCCTTGGTGTCCGGTACGGCGATGATGGCCGAAGCTGTGGCAGCGATAGCCGTGGCCATGCAGCCGCCTTCACGGCCGCCCTTGGCGGTGATGAGCTGGAAAGTGGACTGTTCCTCCAGATCCAGCAGCAGACGGTCCAGCAGAATGATGGCGTTAGCGCGCTCCAGCAGAGCCTGATTGCCGCTGTGGCCGCCGTGCAGCCCCTCTATCTTGAGACACAGGGCCTGCCAGCCCGGGCGGACCGGCTCGTGGCCGCGGGGCATGAGAACGCGGGCGTCGATCTCTCCGGCGCTGCCTACGGCGAAGCCAAATCCGTCAAGATTGACATAATATTTTGCTTTGAACTGGCTGTAGTCCAGATGGATGCCGCCGTTCATGGTGGTCTCCTTGTCTGCGGTGAACACGCACTCCAAAGCCGGATGCTTGGCCTGCTTGTCCGTCATGTAGGCCATCATAAAAGCCACGCCGATGCCGTCATCACCGCCCAGAGTGGTGCCCTCCGCCGTGACCACGTCGCCCTCGGCATAGACGCGGATGGGGTCCTTGGCGAAGTCGTGGTCAACGCCCTCGTCCTTGATGCAGACCATGTCGCTGTGGGAGTGGAGAATGACGGGTGAGGCATTTTCATAGCCCGGGGTGGCCGGCACCCGGGCGATGACGTTATACGCTTCATCGCGGTAGGCCTCGATGCCGTGGGCCTTGCAGAAATCCAGCAGGTACGAGGTGATTCCCTCCGGGTTGCCGGTCTCCCGGGGAATTTGGGAGATCGCGTAGAAGTTTTCCCATACACTGGCCGGCTCCAGGCCTGTCAGATGATAGTTTCTTGCCATGTTTCGTTCCTCCTGTTCCGTTGTTCTCTGTTTTATTTGCTCTCATTTTGATAGATCTGCCAATACATCATCAGCGCATAGGCAAGGGCGTCCTCGTCCACAGTAAAATGACTGCTGTGCAGCGGGTATATGGCGCCCTTTTCCGGGTTGCCCGTGCCCAGACGGAAGTAGGCGCCGGGGCACTTCTCCAGATACCGGGAAAAATCTTCGGTGATAAAGGTGTGCAGCAGGTCCCGACAGGGGAGGTGCAGCGCCTGCGCCGCGGCACGGACTGTATTCACCTGATCGGTGTGATTCACCAGCACCGGATAGCCCCGGCTGTACCGGAAGTCAAAGGCCGCGCCGTAGGCGTCGCAGATGCCGTGCAGCTCCCGCCGCAGCAGTGTCTCGATCTTTTCGAACGTCTCGTCATTGAGAGCACGGATCAGTCCGCCGAAGTTGGCCTCGGCCGGCAGCACGTTAAAGGCGCTCTGCCCATTGATATAACACACGCTGATAATGCCCTCCTCGCCGGGGCCCAGCAGCTTGCCGGGGATGGCGTCGATGGCAGAGACGGTGTGACAGACAGCGCCCAGCACATCGGTGGTCAGGTGGGGCAGCGCACCGTGGCCGCCCTGGCCGCGGATAGTCACGTCAAAGCGGCCGGAGCCGGCCATGTAGGGGCCGTCCTTGATGCCGATGGTGCCCACAGATAGTTGGTTGTCCACGTGCAGACCGTAAATGCGGTCTACACCGGCCAGACAGCCATTGGCGATCATATCGATGGCGCCGCCGGGATCCGGCTCCTCGGCGTATTGAAAGATAAATCGCACGTTGTATTTTAGTGCTGCACGGTGCTGCGTCATAGATCGCAGCAGGCCCAGCAGGGCTGCCGTGTGGCAGTCGTGGCCGCAGGCGTGCATGACGCCGGGGTTTTCCGAGGCAAAGGGCAGGCCCGTTTCCTCCTGGATCGGTAGGGCGTCCATGTCCGCGCGAAAAGCGATGGTTTTCCCACCGGTATGGCCGTGCAGGTCGGCCACCAGACCGTTCTTCCCGCAAGGCCGCAGCGTGTCCGGGCCGAGTGCCGCGATCTCCGTGGCCAGATAGTCCCGGGCGTCCTCCTCATGGAAGGACACGCAGGGGTGCCGGTGCAGATAGCGGTGCCGGGCGATCATGTAGTCCAGCTGTTTCTTCGCTTCTTCAGTAAGGTCGAAATTCATAGTATATCTCACCACGATTATATAGGAATACATATAGCATACTCCGGTAAAAGCATAGCGTAAAATATATATTTTATATGAAGCTATATGGAAAAACATATAACTTCGGCTTCCAAAAACGGACGAGACGTGGTATGATGGACGCAGATCACGGACATGGAGGCGGTTATGACACGACAGCAGCTGATATGTGCCCTGGAGGTCGGCCGGGCGGGCTCCATCAATCGGGCGGCGCAGAACCTGTTTATGGCACAGCCGAATCTTAGCAGCACCATTCGGGAGCTGGAAGCAGAGATCGGTATCACCCTATTCAAGCGCAGTTCACAGGGAGTGGAGGTCACCCACGCCGGTGAACAGTTTTTGCGGCAGGCGGCAGATATCGTGGCGCAGTTCGACGCGCTGGAGTCTGCCTATCACAGCCGGGACGACAGCGTCTCCCTATCCGTTACCACCGCGCGGTCCTCTGCCATTTCGGACCGTATCGCCCGGTACCTCAACGACTTTGCGGAAAGCGGCGTACCGTTCCGGGCGCGTATCTGCGAGGCCACCAATATGCAGGTCATCGAGGATGTGGCCGCCGGCAACGCGGATATCGGCATCCTCAAGCCCAACTATATGACCGCGGACTACTATCTGCACACGGCGCAGCTGCGCGGGCTGACCGCCGTGAAGCTCAGGCCGCAGCCTTATGTGCTGCTGCTGTCCGGCAGTCATCCGCTGGCCGGGGCGGCGCATATCATGCCGGAGCAGCTGGCACCCTACACCGAGGTGGTCCACGCTGACTACGATATGCCCATCTATCCCTATTCCGACTACCGCTATACCAGCGGCCGGACGGCGGACCGCCGGAAAAACGTGATTTTCATCTATGACCGGGGCACGCTGATGGAGATGCTGTCCAACGTGCATGGCAGCTACATCTGGACCACGCCCACCGCCCAGGCGCTGAAGGATGCTTACGGTCTGGTGGAGCGCCCCTGCGGCGCGGAGCCAATCCAGGGTTGCGATGTGATACTGTATCAAACGTCCCGCCGCCTGTCCCCCTATATCCAGCGGCTCATCGACAGGATCGAGGGAGAAGACCGGGCGTTCCCGACGCAGTCCGAGCCGGAATAGCGTCCGACGCGAGCTGCCGTGAAATTTTGCTGAACAGCTGTGTCAGCGCTGTGCGGCACACGGTAAAAAACAGATCCGCCTGAGGGCGGGTCTGTTTTTTGCAAAGCGGGCTGTTCTGTGTAATGAAGCACCATGTGCGGCGGATGTATATTCCTCCGACACCGGACAAAGACTACGGATGTAAAATCTGCTTTGACTGGAGGAATTTCATATATGAAAGCAACAGGCATCGTGCGCCGCATCGACGACCTGGGCCGCGTGGTCATCCCTAAGGAGATCCGCCGCACCATGCGTATCCGCGAAGGCGACCCGTTGCAGACAGCATTGGCACCGTGGGAGAGATTTTGCTTTGCGATGCTGGATCTGTCAAGAAGATGGGGGCTGGATTGTACATAGTAACGGAGGATGAGGGCGCGACCGTGGGGACTCGCGAGGGGTGAAATATTTATTGTTACCCGAAAGCGACAAACGGCGGCTTTTAAATGGCGGACGGTAAAGGAACCACCGCCAAAACAAAGCCGTTCATATCGAAGGAAAACGCCCAAAATCGCCCTGAACCCCTACAGTGGGGTCAAGGCGATTTTGGGCGTTTCTGCGGTTCGGGAGCAAATCGGCAATTAGGCAGCAAAAAGGAGGTGCCAGCTGTGTCCCCCGTATGCCGAGCTATCTCGAGAGAGAATGGGCGTTTGGAAACGGACGCCCATATTTTTACGGAGGGGGGTGATGACCGTGATGGATATGAAAACCGGCTTTGTGGAGAAAATTGGCGGTACGATTTTCGCTGTCAACGCAATGCCCGCAGAGAGCGCAAAGCACACGCAGGAGGAGATTGTAAAGGCTCTGATTGCAAGAGAAGCAATGGCTTTGAAGGACGCGGATATTGGCTGATTGACTTTACTCGCAACTATGTGCTTTGGGGATTTTTCAAAAAATATCTCCGAAACCACTTGACAGAAGGCTCAGATTCAGTCTCCGTTCATCTCGTGTTTCTCTTCTCGAAGCTGCTGCCACTGTGCTCCCCTCAGCGGCTGCAAGCTCGGAGAATCCGAGATCTTTGCCCGTGCAAGGGAGATAAAACGCTTCTCAATCGTACTCAGCTCTTTTTTCTTTGAAAAGGCGATGGCGTTGTGCTCATAGGCAACGCTGGTCGACACTCCGGCAATGACCGGCACAGCACCCGGCAGTGTGTAGTGCGTGGCATATGGCGTTGCAAATGTAATGCCCATCCCGGCAGCAGCTAAGCGGCAGCAGGATACGATGTCTGGCACATACATGATGTGTGCCGGGTGGATGTTTAAATTCTCCATCATTTTCTCCACAGTGTGTCCAAACCCGTCTGCGGAGTGCAGCAGCACAAAGTCCTGCCCGTCAAAAAGCTGCGGAGGCAAGGTCAGAAGATTGTCAACGCCGTTGTCGTCAATATTCATGCCGCGGAGGATGGGGTGGTCTCTGTAAATGAAAGCCAGGATCCGAGCTGAGGACAGATATTCATATGTAAGGTTTGCGGATGCATCTGTCTGCGTGGTAAAGGCTAAATCAATATTACCGCGCAGCAGATCCAGCTCAAATAGCATGGAGCTGCGCTGCGTCAAGTTTATGGTGACAGCTGGATATTCCCGGTGAAATTCTGGCAAAATGAGCGGCAGCCAAAGTGCCCCGGCTGCATAGTTTATTCCAATATTCAAGACACCGCGCTTAAGTTCAGAGATCTCCTGCAACTCTCGCCGAAAGGATTCGTCGATCTCCCAAATACGCCGAGCCTCTTCCAAATAACGCTTTCCGGCGTAGGTCAATTGAATGGGAAGGACAGAACGATTGAAAAGTGTGGTTCCTAACTCCGTTTCGATGTTCAGGATGATCCGGGTAAGCGCTGGCTGAGAGATAAACAATTTAGCAGCTGCCTTCGATATGCTTTGTAGCTCTGCGACCTTTGCAACATACTGATATTTTGAATAAGGCATGATGATCCTCCAGCATGGATAGTTCTACTCTGGATAGTATGATAGCACAGAGAATGTGCGTCTGCAAGACAGATATGCGGTTTTTGTTATATCTCCCATATAGACTTTGGTATTGGACAAAAAAGACACCTCGTGATAGTATGTGACACACAAAGTATGTGCAATTTGACAAAGGCAGGAGGGAAAAGGTCACCATGTTTCAAGCGGCAAAAGAAACCATTCGCTGGCCAAATCACGCAAAATGCGCTGTTCTACTTACAATCCATGTAGACGGCGAATCACTGTACAACAGAAATCCGCAAGCCCCATCACCACGGCGCGTTTCCTACGGCAAATACGGACCCACGCGGGCCGTTGACCGGCTGCTGGAACTTACCCAGCGAAAGGGGATACCCTGCTCCTACTTTATTCCGGGCCAAATCGCAGAGCGATACCCCGAAATGGTGAAGAAGATCGATGCCTGTGGGTATGAGATCGGCTTTCATGGATTCGACCATGAAGAGCATATGTATACGGATCGCTCTACGGAGGAGTGGATCGATGTGGTCAACCGTGCCCAGGATACATTCCAGCGCCTGATCGGGAAGCGCGCGGTGGGCTATGTGGCGACATCAAGCGATTTTCAGATGGATGCGCCGCAAATATGGCACGAGCAGCTGGGCTTTTCCTACTCCAGTTCCATGCGAGGTGATGACCGTCCCTATCGGACGGTGTTCCACGGACAGGAGTCCGATTTCATCGAGATCCCCGCACGCTGGGAGCTGGATGATTATCCTTTCTTTGTTTACAGTTATGATCCGCCTCAGCCGAAAGGTCAGAGCCGCATATCCAGCTACCGTGGTGTGCTCTCCAACTGGAAGCATGAGTTTGACGGATATTACAGCGAAGGCGGCTGCATGACATTTATGCTGCACCCGCAGATCACCGGAATCCCCGGTCGGGCATATATGCTGGAGGAGTTGCTTGACTATATGCTGGGCAAGGGCGATGTATGGTTCGCCACAGGAAAAGAGATCGCCGAGTGGTGGCGTGCAAACTATTGAGGAGGCCGACACATGAAACCGGAAATGATTTGGCCGCACGGTAAACAGTCAGCGGCCATGCTATGCGTCATGCTGGATGCCGAGTTTATTTGGCTGGCAATGGACGAAAAGAAGTACGACACCCCGAAGCACCGCTCAATGGGTGAGTACGGCCCTAAGCGCGGCGTGGATAGGATCCTGTCATTGTTGGAGGAATTCGGCGTCAAGGCAACATTCTTTGCCCCTGGCCTTTTCGCAGAAATATATCCGCAGGTGCTCAAGCGGGTTTCCGATGCAGGTCACGAGATCGCACTGCACGGGTACCGCCACGAGAACTTCGCTAAGCTGCCTGTAGAAGAGCAGGAGAAGATCCTCGAAAAGGGCATTACGGTACTGGAGCGTATGACCGGGGAAAAACCGTTGGGATTCCGGTTGCCGGAAGGGGGTTGCACAGAAGAGACACTCTCTGTCATCTGTGACAAGGGTTTTCTCTACGATAACTCCTTCTTCGACCACGACATCCCCTACCGTGTCGAGTTGGATGGGAAGAAAACGGATATGGTGGAGATTCCCACACGATGGGAACTTCTTGATTTCCCCTATCTGGCGTGGGGCGACAGCTATCCCGCCGGCAATGACCGTGTGGCGATCTATGACGAGGTTTTGGACAACTGGCTTCGGGAGCTGGAGGCTTCCTATGACGGCGGATACTGCTATGTACTGTCCGTCACGCCGCAGACGATTGGTTCTCCCGGGCGGATGTTCATGCTGCGCACGGTTTTGGAAAAGCTTACCAGAAAAAACATCTGGATAGCGACAGGGAAGGAAATTGCCCAATATATCATAGGGAACAACGCTTGAGAGGTGCGCTATGAAAAAGTGGATACAGGATCTTGTCTTGGGTATTGTGCTATTGGTCTTCAGCGTGGTCAGCTTCGTGTACGCGTACATCATGCAGGACGCATCCGCAAAATACTTCTTGGCTCGCGCAGATACATATGTTTTGCTGTGGACAGGCATTTTAGGCATTCTGTCAGTAGCCTTGATCGTGCGCAGCCTGCGGAAAAGGCCCTCCGAGCCGGCTCCGAAGATCGTAACAAAGCGTGTGCTGGTAACTGTGGTGATCATCGCGCTGTATATTGCACTGCTGGAAACGCTGGGCTTTATCGTTTCTTCTGTGCTGATGCTTCTGAGCCTGCTGCTGTTCTTCACCCTTGAGGCCAAAGGAAAGCTGCGGGGAAAGGAATTGCTGAAACAGGTGCTGGTATGTCTGCTGATTACCGTTATTACGGTCGCTGTTGTGTACTGCCTGTTTTCCATGGCTCTGGGTGTTCGCTTGCCGGCGGGTATCTTTAAGTAACGCGCAAAAAAAGTATTCCTTGTCTGTGGATGCAGACTCCAAAAATATAATTATAAAAGGACGGAAAATGAAATGAAACGAATTCTTGCACTTGTCCTCACGCTGCTCATGAGTTTGTCATTGGTAGCCTGTGGCAACGCCAAGGACGATACGTCCGATGGCGCAGAGACTGACAACTATCCGGAAAAGCCCATTACCGTCATCGTCCCGTTTTCTGCGGGCGGTGAGCACGACCTGACCGCCCGCACGATCGCGACCCGCCTGCACGATATGTTTGGCTGGACTGTTGTGATCCAGAACACATCCGGCGACTCCGCTGCCACCATCGAATACATGAAGGATTCCGGCAACGCTGATGGCTATACCCTGTTCATGCATTCCCCTGAGGTGATGGCTTCCGGCTTTGTGTCCGGCCAGCTCAACGAGGATTACTACAAGCAGTTTACCTATCTTGGCTGCTTTGTGTATGACCCTCTGTGCATTTCCGTTGCGGCAGATTCCCCCTTTAACACCATCGAGGAGCTGTTCGCCTATGCCAAGGAGCATCCCGGTGAGCTGAACTGGGCGGCTGTGGGCGCCGGCGGCTTCAATCAGATGAACTCGGAAAACCTGTGGTCTGTTGCCGGGTGCGAGTTCAACTATGTTCCCTATGATGATGCCTCCAAGAGCCGTGCGGCTGTTTTGGGCGGTCATGCTGATGTTTTCTGCTCCTTCGCCTCCGGCGCTAAGAGCAGCATTTCCTCCGGCGAATTGAAGGCCTTGGCCGTCGGCTCCAGCGAGCGCCTTGATTTCTGGCCCGAGGTCCCCACGCTCAAGGAGGTCGGCTGCGACCTGCAGGTGGGTCTGACCCGCTGCTGGGACATCCATCCCGACACGCCTCAGGAGATCGTGGACATTCTGACGGAGAAGCTGCATGAGTGCCTGAATGATGCGGATACTCAGGCGAAGCTGCTTGAGCTGGGGCAGAACCCCAACTGGATGACCAACGAAGAGATGCATGAGTACGGCGAGTACTACTATGGCGTCTATCAGGAGATCTACGCCAGACTGCACGCCAACGACTAAGCTGCGAGACAAATCCCACGAGCTGTCGGGTCGGGGAGCGCATTTGCCCCCATGTGGAGCGCTGCCTCCCCGGCCTTGCGGCAGCTTTTATAAAGAGATCCGCAAACCCTATTCAAAACTCCAGGAGGAGAGTATATGTCTGCATTAAGCCTTGTTTTCAGCGGTGCGGCAGCTATTTTTGAAGATCCGCTGACTATCCTCTATTTTCTCATAGGCGTTTTTGGCGGCATTGTATTCGGCGCGATCCCGGGCCTTACCGGCGCCCTGGGCGTTTCGCTGATGCTGCCATTTACCTTCGCAATGTCCCCTACGCAGGGCATTACTGTTTTGATCGGTATTTATGTGGGCGGCGTATCCGGCGGCTTGATCGCCTCCATTATGCTGAATATCCCCGGAAATGCCGCTGCCATCGTCACATGCTTCGATGGCTCACCCATGGCAAGAAACGGACATCCTTACAGGGCGTTGAGTTACGGCGCAACGGCCAGCCTGATCGGCGGCCTGTTCAGCGGTGTGGTCATGATTTTTGTGGCCACAAAGCTGGCTCGCTTCGGTCTGATGTTTGGAGCGTGGGAATATTTCGCGCTGGGCATTATGGGCCTTGCGGTGGTCATCTCCTTGTGCAGCGATGATATGATCAAGGGACTGATCAGCGCTATTATCGGCATGATGCTGGCGATGATCGGCATGGATAAGCTATCCTCGCTGGAGCGCTTCACCTTTGGTTGGTGGCGCTTGAGTGGCGGTTTCGGCGAGATGACGGTTCTGATGGGTCTGTTTGCACTGGGTGAGATCCTCTCGCAGTTAAAGAACCTCGGCAAACCCATGAAGCAGGTGGGCAGCGATGAGCGCAAAACTGTCCTGCCCCGCAAGGGTGCATTCAAGGGCTTGAAGAAAACCCTTTGCGTTTCCTCTGTTATTGGTACGCTGATTGGCGTGCTGCCGGGCGTGGGTCAAAGCACGGCCGCGCTGGTGGCATATAATCAGGCAAAGAATTCCTCCAAGGAGCCGGAGAAGTTCGGCACCGGCTGTGCGGAGGGTATCGTCGCACCGGAAAGTGCCAATAATGCGGTGTGCGGCGGCGCGTTGATCCCTATGATGACGTTGGGCATTCCCGGCGACACGATTACGGCGATGCTGATGAGCGGCCTTATCGTACACGGCCTGGCACCTGGCGCATCGCTCTTCAGCAGCAACCCCGAAGTGATCGGCACCATCTACTTTGCGTACATTCTGGCGTGTATCGCTATGTATGTGATGTATCTTCTGTTCTTGAAGTACTTTATCAAGATCCTCTCTACGCCCATGAATTACATGATGCCGGTGATTCTGCTGATGTGCCTGATAGGCGCGCTTACCACAAACAACCGTGTGTTCGACATTTGGGTATTCTTTGCCATGGGCGTTCTCGGCTATGTGTTCCAGCAGGTGGATATTCCCATAGCGCCCCTGACGCTGGGATATGTGCTGGGACCGACCGTTGAACTGAACTTCCGGACAGCCATCATGACCTTTAAGGGTGACGCCTTGTCGCTGTTTACCCGCCCGCTGGCGCTGGTGCTTTTGGCTGTTGCCGTTATCATGCTGTTTTGGCCGATGATCAAAAATACAATCCAGCGCAGAAAAAAGGTACAGGCAGGAGGCAACAGTGATGGCACAAACTGACCAGTTCCTTTGCGTTAAGCTGCGTGGAAGCGACCCATTTGCCCGGGGTGTCCAGTATGGACAGCAGGCCGAAGCGTTGATCCGCCGGGCGATCGAGGGATACCACCGGCAATTTCAGAAGTCGGTAGACCAGTCGTGGGATGCCGTGGTGAAGCGGAGCCACTATTATACGGACTTCGTGAACGAACACTATCCGGAGGAATTCCAGGAAATGCTCGGAATCGCGGAGGGCAGCGGCGTTGCCGTGGATGAGATCATGGCACTGAATTGCCGCTATGAGATTCTCAAGCTCAAGCTGCAGGAATGTACGACGGGCGCCATCCTGAAAGAGGCCAGCGGCGGGAAGGTATACCTGCTGCAAAACTGGGACTACCGCCCATGGGTGGAGCGCCATGCGGTGATCGTAGATATTGACGACCTGCAGGGGACGCATATCATCGGTGTTACAGAGGCCGGGCAGCTGGTGCGAAACGGAATGAACAACCACGGGATCGGTCTCTGTGCCAACAACCTGACGTCTATTTATGACAGTGGCGATATTGGCGCACCTGTGACCTTCGTGCGGCGTAAGGCATTGAATAGCCGCTGTTTCCAGGAGATGGTAGATACCGTGACATCTGCAAAACGAGGCGTTTCCTGCAATTTCATGCTGGCATCCGCGGAAAACAAGGCTGTGGATTTGGAAACAACACCGCAAAAGATCTATCAGGTGCAGCCGGAAAATGGCCTTGTTACCCATGCAAATCACATGATTGCGGGGGCGGCCGTCTGCACGAACCAGGGGACAAAGTTCCGGGACGGTGTTCTCCGGCGGCTGCTGCAGCAGGGAAACGGTACGCTGAGCTTTTCTGATATCCGTGAGGCTCTGTGCAACCATGAGCGATTCCCCGGAGCGGGGGATACCTACCCTGAATCCAATTGCATAGAGGCTGTTTGCAGCCATGTCCCTCATGGCGAGTATGATGAGTGCAAGGTTTGGAAAACGATCGCCTCGTCCATATATGATCTGACAGCCGGGGTCGCCTACATCTGTAAGGGATGCCCCTGCGAAAATGAATACCAGACCTTCCCTCTATAATTTTGATGCGGCAGCATCGAGCACGGCGGCCTCTGGAAGACCAGGGGCCGCTGGTCCTAAATACGTATATGAAAGAAATAAGGAACAAAAGCAGGCAGAGGAGATGATGTATATGAATCTCATCACCACCGGCAATGCCGGGACTATGGAATCCAACGACATTATGATCACCGTAGAGCCATCCGACGCAGGCGGCGTACAGGTGGATCTGACCAGCAGCGTTTATCGGCAGTTCGGCAAGCAGATCATCTCCGTTATCAAGGAGACGGTGGCTGAATACGGCGTGAAGAATGCCGTAATCACCGCCGTAGACAAGGGCGCGCTGGACTGCACCGTCCGGGCTCGGGTGGCCGCTGCCCTGACCCGCGCAGCGCAATGCCATGACTACGCATGGGAGGTGCGGCAGAATGTATAAGAAGGATCGCTTGCGCCGCAGCATGATGTTCGTACCGGGCAACAACCCCGGTATGATCCGGGACGCCCACATCTACGGCGCGGACTCCATCATGTTCGACCTGGAGGACAGCGTCGCCTATACCGAGAAGGACGCAGCCCGCTTTTTGGTGTACAACGCCCTAAAAACCCTGCATTTCGGCACAAAAGAAACGGTGGTGCGCATCAATGACCTGAGCAGCGGCTTGGGTGTTAAGGACTTGGAGGCTGTTGTTCGAGCCGGTGTACAGGTGGTGCGCCTTCCCAAGACCGACAATGCGCAGGATGTCATCGACTGTGAGCAGATGATCGAACGCATTGAGCGGGAAGCCGGTATCCCCGTTGGAACGACCGGCATGATGGCCGCCATCGAAAGCGCCAGCGGCGTGTTCAACGCCGTAGAAATTGCCAAGGCCAGTGACCGTTTGATCGGTATTGCACTGGGCGCGGAGGACTACGTCGCCGATCTAAAAACCACCCGCAGCGACGGTATTGAGCTGCTGTTCGCCCGCAGCATGATCCTGAACGCCGCACGAGCCGCCGGTATCGCCGCGATAGACACGGTGTTTTCCAACGTCAACGACGAAGAGGGCTTCATCGCCGAAGCCACACTCATCAAAAAACTGGGCTTTGACGGCAAATCCGTTATCAATCCCCGTCAGATCGAGCCGCTGCACAAGGTGTTCATGCCCAGCGAGAAGGATCTGAACAAGGCACGCTCCATCATGGAGGCCATTGCCGATGCCAACGCACGGGGCAGCGGCGTGGCCAGCCTCAACGGCAAGATGATCGACAAGCCTGTGGTCATCCGGGCCAAGCGGCTGCTTGAGCTGTATGAGGCTGGCAACAAGGCAGATGAAGTGGAGGAACTGTAACATGGTAGAACTGAACAAGATTCCCCATATCGATGAGATCAGCAACCACGGTGCATTCGCCGGGGCCAGAGAGAAGAAAACCGCCACCTTCCGCGAGCGGTATCTCCAGCAAAATAAGGTGGTGCCTTCGCTGGAAGATGCCATCCGCCGTACGGGGCTGAAAGACGGCATGACCATCAGCTTCCACCACCACTTCCGTAACGGAGACCACATCATCAACATGGTGGTAGACAAGCTGGCGGAGATGGGATACAAGAACCTGACGCTGGCGGCTTCCTCGCTGACCTCCGTCCATGCGCCCCTTGTCCGGCACATCAAAAATGGGGTCATTACCCATATTGAGACATCTGGCCTGCGCGGTGAGTTGGCGGAGGAAATCTCCCGTGGCCTTATGGACTGCCCGGTGGTGTTCCGCTCCCACGGCGGCCGGGCCAGCGCCATCCGCAGCGGTGATCTGCACATCGACGTGGCGTTTCTGGGAGCACCATCCTGCGACCCCTATGGCAATGCCAACGGCTACAGTCGGGATGACGATAACGGCATTGCCTGCGGCTCGCTGGGCTATGCCCGTACCGATGCCAGATATGCCGACAATGTGATCATCATTACCAACCATCTGGTGGCCTATCCCAACGCGCCTTGGGCTATTCCCGAGTATGATGTGGACTATGTGGTGCTCACCGATGACATTGGCGACCCCAAGGGCATCATGTCCGGGGCTACCCGCTACACCAAGGATCCCAAGGAGCTGCTGATTGCAAAGACCGCCGCCAACATCATTGAGGCCACCGGCTATCTGTACGACGGTTTCTCCATGCAGATGGGCAGCGGCGGCGCCTCTCTGGCCACCGCTCGCTTCCTGCGGCAGAAGATGATCGACCAGGGTATCCACTGCCGCTTTGCCCTGGGCGGCATCACCGGACAGATCACCGCCATGCACGAGGAGGGTCTTATCGAACGCGTGCTGGATGTCCAGAGCTTCGATTTGGACGCGGCACTCTCACTGAAAAACAATCATTTCCACCACCAGATCGGCGCGACGTACTCCGCCAGCCATATGATCAGCGCTGCGGTGGATCAGCTGGACTTCGTGGTCCTCTCCGCACTGGAGATCGACACAGATTTCAATGTCAACGTGCTGACTGGCTCTGATGGCGTGATCCGCGGCGCTATCGGCGGCCATCCCGACCCCGCCGAGGGCGCCAGCCTGTCGGTGGTGGTGGCGCCGCTGACCCGTGGCCGTATTCCCACCATTGTCAAACATGTCAACACCGTGGTCACCCCCGGTGAGGTGGTGGATGTGGTGGTGACGGAGCAGGGCATCGCCGTAAACCCCCGCCGCCCCGATCTGAAGGAGAAGATCGAGGCCGCTGGATTGCATGTGTTTACCATCGAACAGCTGCAGCAGCGGGCCGAGATGCTGGTGGGTGTACCCGATCCCATCCGCTACAAGGATCGCATCGTGGGCGTGGTCATGTACCGCGATAACACTATCATCGATGTAGTGCACGAGATTGACGAGGATGCGTGAACTACTGCTTTGCAAGGCCGTCCCTCCCCGGTGGGGGACGGCCTATGCCACTCTGCTGGCAGAAGGTGGTCTGCGTGACGAGGGCCACGCCGATATTACCGCCTTGCTGACGGAGGGCGGTATCCTGCTGGGCTGCGGCTCACTGGGCGGCAAGGTTATCCGTCAGGTAGCCGTCTCTCCCAATGCCGAGGGACAGGACATATGCGCCCGCATTGTCTCCGCGCTGGTGCAGGAGTCGGTAAAGCGGGGTGTTCTCTACCCGTTTCTGTTCACCAAGCCCCAAAACGCACGGCTGTTCCGCTCACTTGGGTTCTATCCGGTGGCGGAGACGGCGGACATGGTGATGCTGTGCCGCCAGCGTGACGCGCTGGTGCGGTTTCTGGCGTCCCTGCCCCGTTGGCAGGAGGGCGTTATCGGCTGTGTGGTGTGCCATGCGAACCCCTTCACCAGAGGGCATTTGCACCTCATCGCCACGGCATCGGCGCAGTGTGACCATGTGCTGGTGTTCGTGGTAGCGGAGGAAGGTGGCCCCTTTCCTGCCGCTGATCGGCTGTCGCTGGTGCGGGAGGGTACGGCACATCTTCCTAATGTGACCATATGCTCCGGCGGCGACTTTATAGTGAGCCGCTCTACCTTCCCCGCCTATTTTCTGCGGGACGAGCAGTCGGAGGACGCCCGGTGCGACCTGGATCTGACGCTGTTTGCCCGGCACATTGCCCCGGCCCTCCACATCACCCGCCGCTTCGTCGGCGAGGAGCCCTTCTCTCCCACCACTGCTGCCTATAACCGTCGCATGAAGGAAATACTCCCCACTTACGGTATTTCCGTCACGGAGATCCCCCGTCTGGAGAACATCTCCGCCACCGCTGTCCGCCGCCTTCTGGCGGAGGGACGGCTTGCCGACATCCAACCACTTGTACCGGAGACCACCTATGCCTATTGTCAACATCACTTTGGAGGACATCCTCCGCGCCCGTGACGCGCGGGCGGATGCTCAGCGTCGGCTTTTGCGGACCTATCGCCTGCCGCTGGTATCCTTCACTATGAATATCGCCGGGCCGGTGAAGTTTTCGCCGCTGATCGAGTTGGCTTTCGACGCGGGACTGGAAGCCTTGCGCACCGCGCTGGGCCAGCCGGTGGCGGCGGAGATCATCCGGCCTGCCACTGGCTGTGAAGCCCTGCTTGTCTATGACCGCCCGGCGGCGGCGCTGAAAGCGGCCTGTCTGACGTTGGAGACCGCCACACCTGTTGGGCGGCTGTATGATCTGGATGTGCTGGACACAGATGGCAACAAGCTGTCTCGCATCGAGCAGCGCACCTGCCTCATCTGCGGCGGGCCGGTGACGGTCTGTTCCCGTAGCCGCGCCCATGGGCTGGACGCCATTGTGAACCGCACCCGCGAAATTCTGATGGACTTCGTCGCCGGATATCTGGCCGGCCTGGCGGCAAAGGCACTGACGGAGGAGGTGCGACTGACCCCGAAGCCGGGGTTGGTGGACGAACACAACAACGGCGCCCACAGCGATATGGATCTTTCCCTGTTTCTGCGGAGCATCGATGCGCTGACGCCTTGGTTCCGCCAAATCACGGCGCTGAGCCTGTGCGGCGCGGATGCCGCCGCATTGCAGGCGGCGGGTCGGGAAGCCGAAGCCGCCATGTTCCGCGCCACCGGTGGTGTCAATACCCACAAGGGGGCGCTTTATTCCTTTTCAGTGCTGCTGGCGGCGCTGGGTCGATGCCTGACGGAGGGCGGTGACGTGTTCGCCCATGCCGCCGCGCTGGCTGCGGAGCTGACACCGCCTCAAGGTACCCACGGTGCGGCGGTGGCGATATGTCATAATGTGGGCGGAGCACGCACGGAAGCGCTGTTAGGCTTCCCTACCGCCCAAAAAGCCGCCGCGCTGCTGCAAGCCCACGATCCCCTGACCGCACTCCTTTGGTTGATGGCCCACACGGAGGACACCAATCTTTACCACCGGGGCGGTGCGGAGGGGGCAGCCTTTGTAAAAGTCCAGACCGCCGCCATTCTGGCCGCGCCAATGGAGCGGCGTATCGCACTGACACAGGCGCTGGACGAGGCGCTCATCGACCGGTGGCTCAGTCCCGGCGGCAGTGCCGACCTGCTGGCGCTGGCACTGTTCCTAGGCAAGCTTCCCCGTTGGCTTATGCGCTCTACCTGGGCAAATCTTCAGCCCATGGGGAACTGGAGAAACTGATGCCCTGATGTCTGGCAGTCCGACATCGGGAACATACACAGAAATGAATGAACGGCAGAGTCCTACAAATGGGGCTCTGCCGTAACATAATGTCGGAGGCGAATTTCGCCAGGTGCTTTACCGCTGCTTCAACCGACAGTCCCTCATAGGAGAACTGTTTTTCAGTGGCAAAATCGTAATCCAGCGTATCCTTGATACTGTTCCAGTCCGCATAGGTCACGGTATCGCCGTTCAGTACCCACTCTTTCTTAGTGATGTTGTACTGCCGAACCTGCCCGGCGTGACTGAACACGCCCTCAAACAGCCTACGGTGGATGGAGAGCCACTCGACAGGCGAGAATCGGGATGGCCGGGAATCTCCTTGCAATTCGGGCTTTTCTGTGTTATACTGCCGATTGACAACTGAAAAACGGACGGCGCGCCGGGAACAACCACAACACCCGGCGGCGGAATGGGGTGAGAAGCCCCGCGAGAGGGTCACTGTGATGCCTGCTGCGACAGGCTAAGTCAGATACGTTATGCACCGGGCCGTTTGGTTTTGCCATTCCCGAAGCCGAAATGAGAGTGCTGCGCACGGTCATTTTGGCCGTGCGTTTTTTGTTTGCGGTGCGCCGGGGAGAGGAGTGCCGCACACAAGGGACATGTCCCTTGTGTGCTCTGCTGCAAGCAGAGCACGTCCGCCTGCGTAAGCCGAACGACGTATGTCGTTGTGTTTTCCATAGGGCGGGGGAAGGATTTGCCGATCCTCCCCCGCCACACCTCAAAAATTCAGGCCGTACGGCCTTTTTAATTAGAAAAATATAACAGAGAAAGGAAGATCACGAGATGAAAAAGAAAATTGTCTCGCTACTGCTGGCGCTGACTATGATGGTCAGTCTTCTGCCGGTGCAGGTTCTGGCCGCCGGTGATGACGGCGCGGCGGATGCCCCTGCCGTGACGGAGCCGGCAGGTGAGGAGCAGACGCCGGAGAACTCGGCGGACACAGAGGAGCCTGAAGAACCGGAGGCTCCCGTAGAGGTTCCTGCGGAGGATCCGGCGGAAACTCCTGCGGAAGCTGCGGAGGAGCCCGCCGCGGAGGAGCCGGTAACGGGGGAAGCGTCTGTCAGCGCCTCCACCGAGGCGGCCATGACTGCCACGGCTGCGGCTGCGGTTCCGACCCTGCAGGATGGCGTATCCCCCACGGCGGAGGCCACTGTGCTGGCAGGAGCGCCGTACAGCATTACCGAACTGAATGCGGGCAAGGTGTTCTGGAACAACGAAAAGAACCGCCCCCTTATTGGAGCTGACAGCTTCTACTATCGACGCTCCGCTGACGGCGGCAAGACCTGGAGCAATCTGCGGAGCTTCTGCTATCCCGATCAGGATAAGGGCTTTACCGGTACATCGGTGGTCTGCACCCTGATGGAGAGCAAGCCCGGCGACTACATGTACCGCATCTGCGCCACAATGGACGGCAAGAATTTCTCCGAGGATACCTGGACGCTGACGCTGCACGTGAAGGAGAATTCCACCTATGATTTTAACTTCCTGTTCTGCGTTGGTAAGGACTACAACGGCAACTATCCCATTCTGAAGCTGTACAACGTGGTGAAGGACGCATCCGGCAAGGAGGTTCTGGGCGACGAGCTGAAGAACTGCTTCCTGTACAGCAACTATACCAGCACCCTGCCGGATGGCGAGGCGGAGTACGATCCCGCTATGGGCAAGCTGGAGAACGAGCTTCAGCGGTTTTATACCCATCTGTCCAGCGGCCGCTATGCCTACCGCGCCTTTGGCTATAACGAGGCGACGAAGGCCTATGACATTCCGCTGGGCGGCATGACCTTGCAGCTTCCTCTGGAGCAGAACGATGTATTCACCGGTAAAAACCAGTACGCCTACATCATCTGTGCTGCCTACGGTGTGGATGGCACAAAGAAGGATGGAACGGGCTTCGGCGCGGACGATTTCAAGCTGGAGCTGAACTGCCCGGCGATGAACAACATCGTGGAGAACGGCACACCCTTTGAAAAGGACGGCCACACCTACTACCCCGCCATGGTCTTTGCCCAGAGCCGCGGTTGTCTGTATGGCATCTACGTGGGGGCTACCGTCCCCGGTTATGGCTCATCCGTCGGCGCGGGAGAGTTCTTTGATATCCAGCCGGAGGCTCAGCTTAAGCTGGCAACGCTGGAAACTGCTTCTCAGGTGACATACACGGTGCCATCGGACGCCACCTTTAACCTCTACCGCCAGTTGAACAACTTCAACACCAGAGCGGTGGAGCCGATGGTCGACTGGAAGGACAACGGTGATGGCACAAAATCCGCCACCTATGAGATCAAGCGGGCAACGCAGAGCAGCATGGCGGGTACCGACCTCTACACATGGCGTCTCAGCGACGCGACCCATGTGACACGCGCAGGCTTCTATAAGCAGGGCGATATCAAGGAAGAGACCTACAGCTTTACGCTGTCCTTTGACGATGGCCTCAACCCCAATAACACCCAGCGCATCTCCCATGACCGCAGCGGTCTGGGCACAGGCGCGGCTCCCCGCGATGAGGCGGACATTCAGGTAGGCCTGGATCCCACCGGCTACAAGGTGCTGGACGGTACGTCCCGCCTGCGGGCTTACCGCTTCTGGGAGCTGATCAGCAGCGATGTGGCCAATGTCATTGTCGAGCCTGACTTCCACTGGGATGTGATCTCCGGCGACGTTGCCTTTACCACTGTCAACGGCGGCAACGGCGGCAATAACTGGGCGGATGTGACGCCCGGCACGCAGGATTCCGTGATCGCCACATGGTATGACAGTATCGACGTGAATCCGCAGGATCACGCCAGAACCTGCGGCCTGTTCCCCGCCACCAGCCCCGAGCGCGTGGCCGTGTCGGTGGTGGCCGGTACGGGCACCAAGCACGGTACTGCCGAGGCGGATGTGCGCTATAACCCCATCGAGGGCAACGGCAGCGCCCGCCCCTACGAGTGGGACTACAGCTTTGATACATGGTTCTATAGCGCACAGGACACCGCCCCCACCCTGAACTTCACGGTCAGCGGTACCGGCAAGGTAGCTGTGGAATATGCCCTTGTGGCGGCCAATGAGGCTATGCAGACCACCATGACCAAGTACTCCACCGCTTCCGGCACCAACGGCAGCTATACCGTTCCTCTGTCCGCCTTCAACGGCTTGGGCAACGGCAAGGGCGGCACCGTTATTATCAAGATGACCGACGACACCGGCGTCAGCTACCGGTTGGTGCGGGTGGCCAAGGTCACGCCGACGCTGGAGAATGTCACCCACCCCGGCGATCCCTTCGCTCCCGGCGATACGGTGCGTGTGACCTTCAACGGCCTGTATCGCGGCATCAATAAGGTGGCTGGTACGTTTAATCCGAAGGAATTGAATGTTACCTATACCACCCCGGAGGGAAATCTGATATTGGCTGGTGCCAAGCAGTACGAGCGGATGGACACCGCCGTGCTGGAGTTCACCATCCCCCGTGCCCTCACCTTTGAGGACGGCGCCGACTCCATGAACTATGTGCTGTCCGACGGTCATATTTCCGGCAATATGTACTCCGCTTCCAATCCCTTTAACTTCATGTACACCATGACCGATCTGGGTATGCCCACCAACTTCGCGGCGCTGCTGCTGCGGACGCTGTCCAGCCACCTGATGGACATCTCCATCCCCGTGCAGAAGCAGGGCTATGATGTTCGCGTGAATGTTGTGGACAAGGATGGCAAGGCCGTTGAGAACGCGACCATTACCCTGACGAACTCCGATGGTACGGATCTTACCCCTGTGAACGGTCTGTATAAGGATTCGCCCTATGATACCTACCGTTACTATGTGAAGGCAGAGGGCTATGTCAACAACGCCGGTTCCTTCTCTCTGAGTGCCGGCAGCGCGGCACAGGTAAAGGACGGCGTCCTGACCATTACCGTTGTGCTGAAAAAGACAATGGAGGGCGCATGGGACGGTACGACCGTCACCGAGCCGAAGCTTGAGAACGGTGTTTACCAGATCAGCACCGGCGCGGAACTGGCATGGTTTGCCAAGACGGTAAACGACGGAACCATCAATATCAAGGGCAAGCTGACCAGAGACATTGAGTTGGCGGGCTTCCCCTGGACGCCCATCGGCAACACCAGCAAAGGTTTTGCCGGCGAGCTGGACGGTGCGGGCTTCGCGGTGCGGAACCTGTACATCTACAGCACGGCGGACAATCAGGGCTTGATCGGCAGACTGGGCGCCAACGGCAAGGTGCATGACCTGACCGTTACCGGCTCTGTGACCACCACAGGCAATACGGCTGGCGGTATTGTGGGCCATGCCCCCGCCAAGACATCTGTGATCAACTGCTTGAATGAGGCGGACGTCACTGCCAAGACCTGTGTGGCAGGCGTTGTCGGTAAAACGCAGGGGAATGTCGCAAATGCTAATAACGCAAAGAAAGCGCCCGTTATTAAGAACTGCGGCAACACCGGAACCATCACCGCCACGGACGCGAAGTCCGGTAATGCAGGTGGTATCGCTGCCATTCATATGCAGTATCAGATGTTCGGCGGCGTGTTTACGGACTGCATCAATGTGGGCGGCGTTGCCGCCTCCAAGAAGGCTGGCGGTATCACTGTCACCACCAATGCAAAGAAACAGGCCGACGGTGGCGGAAACTACTATCTGTCCGGCTGCCTGAACGGCAGCGGTGATACACCGATCATCGGTGCGGAAAAGACTGCCGATGAGCTGATGGAGATGCTGAAGGATCGCACCGATCCCGTGGGCAAGGGATTGTATGAGGCGCTGCAGCGGCAGAAGGATCAGCCGGTAGTGGACGATGTTATTGCCAAGATCGGTGCCATCGGCACCGTGACCAGGGGAAGCAAGGCATCTATCGATGCGGCGCGAAAGGCTTACGATGACCTGACCGATGCCCAGAAGGAATTGGTGCCTGCGGATGTGCTCAAGACACTGACCGATGCAGAGACGGCGTATGCCAACCTGCCCAGAAGCTCCGGCAGCGGCTCCGCCTACACCGGCGGCCACACCTTTACCACCGATCTGGAGCCGGGCAGCATCACGGGCGTATTTGTGGACGGAAAGAAGCTCGACAGCCGCTACTACACCGTGTCCGGCAGTGACGTGACGCTGACGGCGGACTATCTCAAGACTCTGCGCAGCGGCAAACATACGGTGAAGATCGAAAACGCCGCTAAGGTGGCCACCGGCTCCTTTACCTTGAGCGGCAGCGGTGCGGTGCAGTCCAGCCGCACCGGCGATCCCGGCGTTGCCATCTACGCGGCCATGGGCGCTGTGAGCTTCCTCGGCTCCGCCGCATGGCTCCGCAAGCGCAAGGAAACCTGATCACAATACTTTCTCTGCATCATCTCTATATGGCAGCAGCGGAGGCGCATCGCGCCTCCGCTGCTGTCGTTAACATTATGTTTGATCCGCGCTGTCCTTGATTTATAAACAGTCAGCGTGGCAAATGGGGCGGTACACTCCGCGCGGCCACCAAATTCAGCCGCGTAACGACAAAGCGCGGTGCTGCGAATTCCGCTTAACAGCCCCTGCCCCACACGCCGGAGGGATATTCTTATGCGTCGATCACGTGACCTGTGCGGTAGCATTCCGCGATGTAGTCACGGGACTGATAGTAGAACGAGGAGTTATAATCGCAGAGCTTTTCATCGATCCACGAGGTATATACAGCCACCAGCATTTCTGCCACATTATCCTGCCCGGACACATCCTCGATCAGGCGAGCGTATACCTTGCCCATTGCCCACACATCCGGCACGGCGTATCTGGCCACTGCCACGTTATCGAACTGGCCGCGGGGCAGAACAAAGTGCTCCTGCATATCGTCGGACACCTTCTCGATAGGCTCGCAGTGGAGCACATCGGCATGGCCCAGGATCATCTGCACGCCCTGTAAGCCCAACGCCTTTACCACGTCGCAGCGTTTCAGTTTCAGGTCACGGCCCAGCTGCTCCACCAAAGCGCAGGTGAAGAACAGTCCGCTGTGGTTTCGTTCACACATGTACCTCGTAACTCCTCTCGAAGGTCAGCACGGCCAGCGCTCTGGCGGTATGGAAGCTGATTTGATGGGTGGGATGCTTGAACCGCGCCAGCTCCCAGAAGGCGGCGCGGCTGATCTCGCCATCTGTATAGCTCTGCACATAGTTGAAGATGGTGTCATCGGCCATCGGCCCCTCTACGATGTCGTAGCTGTGGGGCACACCGCTGCGGCAGGCCACGATGAAATCCAGCCATTCGTCGCTCATCTCAGGGAAGCGCTTGATTGATAGTCCCGGCTGTTCTTCGAACCGGTAGACGTTCACGATACCGCTGCCGAACCGCGTAGCCCAGCGGACGGCTTGCGCCTCATACTCTGTGCAGTAGAAACCCCAATAGAAGTCTTTGTGGAACTTCTGAATGCGTATTTCCGGCTGTTCGACCGTCACCCGACTGCCGTGATACAGTGTCCGCATGGTCTGCCTCCTTTCACGATTTTTTCTATTATACCCGATTTCACCGCTCTGCGCAACAAAGAAGTTGACGGCACCTTTTCACATTGCTCATGCTGTTATTTGTCAGTGCTACGACACGGGAAGCGGGCGCAGGCATAATAAGGATGGGCTTACCCCGACTATCACGCGGCGTATGAGGGACTGGACCCCGCACGTTCCAGCGTATGCAGCGTGACGAGGATGTAGAGGAGGAGCTCACGGCGGAATTTATGGCGCGGCTCAAGAAACCGTGAGCGCACGGCTGCCGCGCCTATTCTTTGGTTACAACGCGATCCTACCTCATGTGCCGCTGGATGCGCGGGGGTTCACTGAGTGTGTGCGGTGGTTGTATGCAGGGTCCGTTGCAGACAGCATTGACACAGCGGGAGAGATTTTGATTTGCGATGCTGGGGTTTGGGAAAAGAGGGGGATGGGAGTAATACAACAGCAGGCACAGCTTCTGATCCTCCGGCAGGTCGTCGATCATCTCCGCGACTAGGCGCACCGTCTCCTGACGATCCAACTCTACCTCCGGCAGGTTCTCTTCCCGATCATCGGTCCAATCCGGTGCAGGGGCATCGTCCTTTTGCAGTTCGGTAAACAGGGTAGGTTTTTTCTTCTTCAGATAGTCCCGGCACTTGTTGACGACGATCATATACAGCCACGAGGAGAACTTCTCTGCCTCCTGCAGCTGCGGCAGCTTCTCAAAAGCGGTCAGATACGCCTCCTGTGTCAGATCTTCCGCATCCTGCGAAGTACCGCAGACCTTCAGTGCCACGAAACATGCCTCACGGCGGGTGGCGGTATAGAGAGCCTCCCATGCGGCGATATCTCCCTGCGCGGCGCGCGGGACAGTTTCCAACCAATTCACTCCTGTACCTCCACTCCCCCTGGGGCACGCAGCCGAACGATGGCCTTAATCAAAGCAAAAGGATAGGCGATCCATCCGATGACCATGGCTACCACCAACCGCAGCATGTAGAAGATGAACATCACGGGCAGGCTGCCCGCTACGCCGAAGGTAATGATCTTACTGCTGAGCTGCCAACCGTAGGGTACACCGGCAAAGAGTATAGGAAAAAGCAGTATGCCCCACCAATCCTTTCCACTGCTGGTGGCAATCAAGATACCTGCCGCCGTACCGATCAGCCCTTTGATAATGAGTTTTTTCAATTCGTCTTTCTTTGCGCTCATTTTGTCTCCTCCTGTTTCTTTTCTGTGTTGCTTGTTTTGTTCCACCCTGGCGGGAATCGAATCGATTGGAATAGCTCCGCTAACGCATCTCTGATCAGCCTTCCCAGCTTATCCATTAGAACATCTCCCATTCCTGTGATGCCTATAAGACGAACGACGGCTTGAAGCGGTTTTAAGGATTTTAATTTTTACCATCGCCCCTCAATTTGACCAGTATAACGGTCAACATTTGTTCTGAGTGTAACATAAAATAGCCTCAGCTGCGACCAATACTGGTCAAAAATGGCTGAGGTGAGGAGAATGGATCAAAAAATCAGACGTGATCGCAATATGGGCGACAATTTGAAGCGGCTGCGGAGAGAGCGCGGACTGTCGCAGGAAAAGCTCTGCGCTGAATTGCAGCGACGCGGCTGCGATATCGGGCGAAGTATGAATCCGGTGAGCTGAACATCCGCGTCAGCGTGCTTATTGAGCTGCGGAACATCTATGGCTGCGCATACGATGAATTCTTCGTGGGGTTGGAGACAAGAGATGTGTAATGCGCTCCTTAGATGCCGGCCTTCTTTTCGCATACATCTATCCATTGGATGCGTGCGGTGAGATATCCATGTGCGGCAGCACGCAAAGAGTCTCTGCCGCAATCGACAAACTGAGCCACAGCCAAAATGGCCGCGGCTCAGTTTGTGTTTTGTATGTATGATATGAGAAACGGAATGCACCCATTTCACTGCTGGGTCGCCGCCCGCTCTTTGTATTCCTCATACGCCTTCTTTGCCTCGCGGGCGATCGTACGCATCTCCGTCTTGAAAGTCCTGCCCAACCGTTCCTGCTCCTGTTCCTGTTCCTTCGAGTCACTCTCTGCACTACATTTTTCCCTGTATTTTCCCCACTTGCACGCGAGTTCATTCGGATACTTTTTCATCTTAGCTGCATCTTCCTCCCCGAAATGAACCTCTACCCACTTTTTCTGCTTGTTGAGTTTGGTAAGCGTATTCCGTTTCTCTTCATATTCCGGGATCCCTTGATTTTTCATTCTGCTGTTCGCGTCTGTTTGCTTCTTGCGCTGTGCCGCACACCCGCCAGGACAACTCAGCCGAGTGCCGCTATAAACAGCGATCCAACGCTTGCATTGGGTGCATTTTCGGAAGTAGACGGTGCATTTGGCAACGTTGGTCACATATTGATGCTTCAGGCTTTGGAAAGACCCATTCAGCAGCATCCACTTCCCCTCAACGCCATCGCCGTTCTCCGTCCGCAGACGCCAGTCACGGCGGTCCTCCGACAGCATGCCGCCGAGAGCAGGGTCATCCGGCGACAGCTGATCTCCCTGCGGCTGAGGCTGGTTGCCATCCCAAAAGCCTCCCGCCAAGCGCGTGATCATGTCGATCGCCTCGTCCGTCAGTCTGTCCCGAGTCTGGCGATCGAATTCCGCGGCGCAGCGGCAATACTGCATCCATATCAGCAGGCTCATGTACTTATTCAGGGGCGATGCGGTGTTGTACATCTCCCTCAAGTATTCTCTCAGCGGTTCTTCGCCGCTCAGGCTGGCAGGAATGGCATCCCGCCCGCGGATCGCCTCCTTGAACAGACGCAGCGCACATCGGTAGTCGGAATAACCCGAGGCGAAGTACTCAAGAAAATGGTGTTCCGTGAAGGTCTCATCGTAGATCACGCCCACCTCATAGCCCTGCCTCTGCCGAATGTCCTCTGCCAGCTCACTGTAAGCCATGCTTCCCACGTGAAAAACGCGTTTGCCCACCAGCGCAAATTGGCGGCAGAACTCCTTCGACAGGCCGCCCAAGGTATACACCATTACACGGGCTTTTTGCAGGGCGGCTTCCTCACCGCGGATACGCGCCAGGACTGCCTTTTCCTCGCCGATGAGAATACGCAGGCGACTGTGTACCCGTTTCTTCCCTTCCCCCACGGGCTTCGATGCAAACAGCGCCATGGCAAGCTCTTGATCCTCCCACGCCACAATTTTGAACGGATCGAGGGAAATATCCTTTTTGTTGATTTTGAGCTCCAGCATGATTACACCTCCAGCAAAGTATGTTTGTGTCAGGTATTGTCGATACCTAGTTCTTCACATCATGGGTCTTGATATCGCGCAGCACCAGTTGACGGATGTAGTCCGTCACATTCTCTTGACTGTTCAAGCGTTCAATGACTTCCGAATCACTGTTTGCATGGAACGACAGCCGGTAATTCTGGTGTGTTACCTTTCGGGTCTCAGTGATTTTCTTAATATTAGCCGCCTGATACCGCCTATTGGCCGCCTTCTGCCTTTCGTACGTATCTTGTCGGCACACCCGCAGGATCGTAGCAACAGAAACTCCATACTGAACTGCCAACGTCGTGTACGGTACTCCTGTGTCATGAGCCGCTTTGATCGCCGCTTTTTGGTCATCCATCAATTTCCGCCCTCGAGCCATAGACTTAAATCCTCCCCGCGTTTGAAATGTTTCTTTGACATTATCATGTATATTTATATATGTCAAATATCCGTTTTTACTTTTGCACTAAAAAACATGCACGGCAGGAGCAGGAGGCGTGAACCTCCATCTTCCGTTTTTAAACAGGCATCTTCCTTACATCACTGATTGCCATCACGCAGACTACTTCCAGCCCTTTCAATATTTGCGGCATATCCCCATCACTGCGGATGGGATGGTTGGCAGAACGATGGCTTTCAAATAATTCGAACCGAAGGTCCTGCGGCAGCTCCGTTAACTTGATGAGGTAGAAAAACGTGCGTTCCTTTGGCGGGCAGTAGTGGAGCAGATAGCTTACGCAGCTCTCCAGCCACAGCTTCGCCCGCCGCAGCGCGGCAGGTCTGCTGGTGCAGGCAGCTAACATAAACAGCAGCCGCTCGGCGATGTAGTTAGCCACAAGGGGATTGGACAGTCCCCGCAAATGCTGCGGCAATAGGATCGCCAGCGGCGTGTCCAGCGCCAGTAGTCTGCGACGCTGCTGACGGAGCTCCTCATCCACCCTCCGAATATAGTCCTCCGCCTGCACGCGGTTAAGAGACACGGCCATAGATGCCACCTCCCAGCGTCACAGAACCGGAGAGCTTTCCCTCCGCCAGCGCGTACAGCAGCGGCTGTACCAGCGCTTCCACCGCGCCGTCCAATCCACGTGCGCCTGTGCCCTGCGCCACGGACTCGCGGGCAAGCTGCTCTACCAGCTCGTCCGGCAGTTTGAGACGGACTTTGTGGGCGCGGAAAAACTTTTTGTACTTCACAAACGCCGAAAGACTGGATTCAGTCAGGATGCGCTTCATCTGTTCCGTGGTCAACTGCTCCACCGGCACGAACCGCCCGATGCGTCCCATCAGCTCTCGCTCCATGCCATAGGCGCAAAAATCCTCGGCGGTGTGATGGGTAACCGAGGGACAGAATGGCTCGCTTCGCACGAAACCGATGGGGGCGGCGCACTTCCGCGCCTCCTGCATCCGACCAAATGCACCGCCGAACAAAAACAGCAGATCGGTGGAGTTGATGGTCATGCCATCGACAGTAACCTCCATCCCCTCCACCAGCTTCAAAAGCGCGTGCTGCGTTCCCTGACAGTAGGCTTGACGCCAGTCAGCACCATGGGCAGACAGCTTGTCCACCTCGTCAATGAAGATGATGGCATGCCGGACGTGGGGATGGCCTTTGAAGCCTGTCAGCAGGTCAGTCACAATGTCCGCCGCATTTTTTCCGCGATAACCGGTCTCGGTGATGCCGGTGGCATCCACAGCGAGAAACGGCAGCCCTGCGATCCTGGCGGCCTCACGGATGATGGCAGTCTTGCCGCACCCACTGGGGCCATACAGCAGCAGATTGGTACGGGGAACAAAGTTGTCTCCGTTGGCGCGGAGCATCTGCTTCCAGACAGCCAATGCCACAGCGGATTTTGCCTGTTCCTGCCCGATAATGGCCTTGTTCACTTCCTGAACGATGTACTGCGGCGTGATGGAGGGTGCAGATACATTTTCCTTTTCTGTTTCTTTGGAAGCCTCCAGAATATGGAAGGACATTTCGAGACAGCCCCGGCAGACCATCCTGCCGGTAGAACCCACCACGTAATCATTGTCAAGTATGTTGATGAAGCCCTTGCACAGGGCGCAGCGGGGAACAGGCGGGGATTGCTTCTTTTTACTCATGTGATCACTCCTTACTCTATTTCAGAATGATCGAGGGTGGATATAAAACGCAGCTTTCTTTGTTTTCATGGTTGAATCTCCGAGTCAAACGATACCCTTTCACACTCACAGCGGTTTCTTCCATGATCGCTATGGAGAGGAATAACTGTCCTGCAATATTTACGTCACAAATATTAGCGTGATTTGTGAATTTGCCAATACTGAATTTGCAACATTTCTCCATGCTTTTGAAATTTGTGCTTATTGCACATATTTTTCTGTGTTCAGATAAGCGGCTGATACAAATTGCACATTTTAAGGTGCGAGGTATAAAGCAAAAACGCAGGCGGCTCTCGTTTACAACGGAGAGCCGCCTGCTGTGCGGTGTCAATTTTTAGTTTCTTTCCGATTCGTACGCGGACTATCGCCTTGACCTGCCATAGCAGTCACATATCAACTCAATAATGGGACGTAGTCGGGGAGGTACAAGAGATAAGTTCTCTATCAGGTTCTCTTTGACATCGGGAGCAAGCTCTTTGGACAGGTGCGCGATCTCGTCAATGGTTATCCTGTGCTTATCCAAATCTGAGAGTGCGCTGATGACGATTGCCGCCTCATTTGTGAGGCCATCAAACAGCTTTGCCGCGGAATGAACCAGCAGCACCTCATGACCCGGGGCGTATTCAACACGGGTCTTAGGGCCTGTGCTCAAGTATTTCGGCAGATTCGGGTCTTCATCGGACAGGCCGATCCTGCGCCGTGCAAGCTCCGTGGCCGGAAGTATCCTCCAATGGCTTCTCCGGGCGAGAGCATGCGCCACAGCTTCATGGGATGGCAGCACTGGGACATCGTTACACCGTTTTGGGTTCAGCCGATAAAGTCCCATGCTAATGCGCTCTATGTTCTCGCTTTGTGCAAGGCGTGACAGCGCCTTGCGAACCGCATCATAGCTACCTAACGCATCGAAATCCTCTACGGTAAATACCTCATCGTGCGGCTTGGCATACATAAATGAAAGAATATCCCGCTCACACGCATACAGCTGCTCGTGCATCGTCCATACCTCCGTCTGCCTTTGTCACAGATTATACTTGTTTCCGTGAAAATGTCAAGTTTAGCCTTGCCTCATGCGTTATGTTCAGGGATACGCTGTTTAACGTTGTTCATGTTTTGATTCCCGAGACCGTCCCCACTCGGCCGCATATTGTATGGTGCGAATGCTCGTTTGCAGCATTTGCAGCTTGCGCCACTCGCCCAGCGCGGCTTCCAGCGCAGATTGATCGCAATCCATCCTGGCGCGGCGGATGGCAGCACGGAGCTCGGCCGCCTTCCACTCGACATCCTGCGGCGTTTGCAGATCCTGCTCACGGGCGTATGCCAGGCCCTGCAAGGCTTCCGTCTCTGCCTTGCCCGACACGACGAACAGAGCGAGGCATTCCGACTCACTATATGCCTCCTGCGGCTTCGGTGCGCTTCCCAGCAGCAGGAACAGCACCAGCAAAAGCAGGCTATCCAACACACCGTGCGGATGTCCGCATGCTTCGCGATGTGCCTCGTGCCACCGGCTGCGGACATAGCGCACATATACCCACCACTGCTGCTCCGCCAACTGCTCGCGCTCCCGCCGCAGTGCCATCAGCTGTTCGATGTCCGTCCATTCCAGTCCCAATGTCCGCAGCCGCACCGCCCTACGGCCTCCCGGCGGCAGGACGCTTACCGTGTTTCCTCGCCGCTTGAGGGTGATGCCGTAGGCGCGGAGACGGTGGAATAATTCTCTTGTGTGGCGACATTGGGCCGCCACAGAAACCAATACATGGCGGAGATATTCGTTCCGCATTTCGTACCGCTCCTGTTTTCGCCTGGCGGCAACGGCGTTGTTGTCCTTGACCTCCCAGCCGTGCGCGTGCGTATAGTCCCGCAGCCAGTCATTTATGGCCTTTCGTAGTTCCGCACTGTCCTGATGCTTGCCGCCTGCCTTGATCTCACAGGGGAGGACGTTCCCCTCACTGTCCCGCATCATCCACGCCTGTTCTGCCCGTGCCTTCGCGCGGACAGAATTGATGGAGATATGGATGTGATCATTGTCCGTGTCGCGATGGACGGCGATCAGGCAGTCGTAGCCCTGCAAAAACGCCTTGGAGAAAGCCCGCCCTTCCTCCACAAGGTCGTCCATGGACAGTTTACCCCGATCCGCCGCCGGATGGCTGAGTATATATTCGTGGCTCTTGCGGTCGCTGGGCTTATTGTTTTTGCTGTAGCACAGGTTGGTACGGCGGCAGGCGGACGCCCACCGCTCCGGCGCTGCCGCTGTTCCATCAGCAGTCAAGTACAGCGCGGCGCAGTCGCTGCGGGGCTGCATTAGGCCGTATTTATCCAGAATTGGCGCATAATATCCGGTGCGGCTGTCCTCCCGATGCCGGCAGGTGTAGTACTCCAACACATCCTCATAGCGGGCGTTTTTGGAGCTGCTATGCTTGACGATAGCCATCGGTGATCTTCACCTCCAACGCCGCCAACCGTTTTGCCATACGCTCCACCTGCCGTGCGGCATGCAGCAGTTCTTCCCATTCTGCCGGGCGCAGTGTCCGCTGTCCCTCGTTGGGGCGAATGGTCATTTTCAACAGACCGCCGATACGCCCCACGTCGGCCTTGAGCAGCGCCAGCTCGTCCAGCATCGCCACATCCAACTCCGTGTGCAGCGGGATCACGATTCGTCCGGTCAACGCGGCGCGGCGTAAAAATTCGCTGGCGGACAGCTTGCTCCGTTTTACACGCGCCGTGAAGGCACGGTATTCACTATCGGATAAACGGGTCTTGATCAAATTTTTCCGGGCGCGGGAGCTCTGCGGAGGCTTCGCAGGTGAAGTGATATGTTCCGCGATTGTGAGCGGCGCAGACACAATTTCCTCCAACATCAGAGACGGCTGTAGCCTCCGCTGGGCAGCGTTGGATACCAGCGCGTCCAGATTTGGCTTGTGATGTTCGTTATCATGCATAGTATCCCTCCTTGGGGTCTGGGGTTCTCCCCAGCGCTTGTTCGGCTATCATGGTACCCAAAAGGGTACCATGATAGGGAACTTGTCCTCCGTTGTACGTACTACTGCTGCTCCACGGCACGCCGCCGATACATATCGTACTTTTCCAACAATCCGTTTGCCTCCTCTGAAATGTCCCGCACACATTCCCAGCCATCGATCTGCGCATCTGCACCGACCAGGTAGTAGCAGGAGAGGCAGGGCATTTTTTCCTGCTCCAGCGCGTTCCAATGAATACAGCAGCGGCAGTTGCCGTGCAGCAGCTCGTTGGCGTTGTGGAGTTTCGCACAAGCTATCCAGTAGCGATAGGCCAGCACATGGATATATTTCTCGTCCGTCTGGCGCTTCAGGGTTTTAATATCTTCGGGTGTCAAGCCACTCCTGCGATACTCTGCCAGCAGGGTATTCTCGTCCACCGTCAGGTGAGATGTACGGTTGTTTTTGGTCATTTTGACCACCTCCAAAATGTTGGTCCGCTGTGCACTGCGTCTGACTTCATTATAGGTGCATTTTGCGAGAAGTCACGCGGTTACGGCGTATCGAACGCACGCAAATGAGATCTTTCCATTTTCTGCGGTGGTCGGTAGGTAGAGAAAGCACAAAATCTTAACGCGGTTTATTGGATTCTGAAAACCACTGGCTGGGTGAGCAGTTCAAAAGGGTCTACAGTCGATGAGGAATAATAAAACTCCCTCTGCTATAGTAGAGATGCGGACTGACAACTGCAAACTACAAAACAAGGGGGGGCACTCAGAGATGAATGACACAAACAGCTTAGTGTATACAAAGTGGAATTACAAATAGAACACATAACTCTATCCAAGTTACGATTATCGGAAATACGGACACTTTCCTGCTGAAATTTTCGAGTGGTTATATAACGGTGCGATATGACGCGGAAAAAACGGCTTCACAAGTTACGATTGCGTTGGGAGAATGACCATGCAGGCGGTTACGTGGCTGTGCTCTGCTGCCTAAAACCCGGTATACCGAGCGAAATCGCAGAAAATATCAAAGCGGACGCACAGCGTCCGCTTTGATATTTGAGGGAGATAAAAGGAAAATTCCTTGCATTCTATTTCATTACACTTTTAGCACCATTCATCAGGAAGCTGATGTCAGAACCGATGGCGATATATCGCACGCCCATCGCCTCGTATTTGGCCGCCGCTTCTGCAGTGCCAACAAAGATGCCTACGGGAACGTCATACCGCGCCGCTACTTCAATGATGCGGCGGATGGCGTCCTGCTCCTCGGGGTTAGCAGGGTTGCCGGGATGTCCAAAGGACTGGCTCAGATCCATTGGCCCGACAAACAGGACGTCGATATCTCTGACTTGGCACAGTTCCTCCACACGCGCTGCCATCTCGCGGTTCTCAATGTGAAAAACTTTGACCAGATTTTCATTGGAGTGGCGCATATACTCGAACTTATCCATGGTGCCGTAGCGGGCGGAGCGCTGTGCAAAGGACAGGCCGCGATGGCCCTCGGGGGCATACAGAGCGGCATCCAGACAGGCTCGTACCTCCTCTGTGGAGGTAAGGCCGGGGATCTGCACGCCGGCGGCGCCCATGTCCAGCACCTTGAGGATGTGGAATTCATCCGCCACGGGAACACGCACCACCACGGGTAAGCCCACACAGTCCGCCGCCCGCAGCATAGCCTCCAGATGCATCTCATCCAGCGGGGCGTGCTCCCCATCGATGATGATGAAGTCGAGGCCGGCCAGGCCCAACGCCTCCACGGCGGTGGGGCAGTTCATCTTTACGAAGGTGCCCTTCAGGGGCTTTTTTCCGTGGATCTTCTGCTTGAAATCCGCCGAGATCATTTCACATACTCCTCGCGCTTGGGCGTAAAGATGTCGATGTTGATGAGGACCTCATCGCCCACCACCTCGGCGTAATGCATGGCGTTGGGGGGGATGACCAGCATGCTGCCGGGCACCAGACGGAACACCTGATCTTCAATATGGTAATCGCACTGGCCCTCCGTGATGTAGGCAATCTGCTCATGGGGGTGCTTATGTGGCCGCGGCTCATGGTGCGGCAGCAGTTCATTCAGTGCAATAGTGGCGCCTTCGCCGGTGAACGCCTTGCGGCGCACACCGGGGCGCACCTCGGTCCAAGGGAGCGTATCCCAATTTGCGTGATTATACAGCATTTTCATACCTCTGCTTTCTTTTGCGCATCAGATCTCCAGACCCAGAAGACGGGCGGGATTCGTTTCTCCAATACGCTTGATGTCGTCGTCTGTCAGGCTGCACTCGCTTTTGAGCATCTCGATGAGGCGCGCCACACCGTCCACGGGACTGCCATTGTTCTTCTGACCGTAGTCAGAGTCAATGACGATCTGCTGCAGACCGCAGCGGCGGATCATCGCCTTCGCCTCGGAAATGTCGTTGGACTTGAAGCGGGAATCCTCTACGAAGGCCACGGCGTTCAGCTCGATATAGCAGCCCAGCCCGGCCCATGACTCAATGTCGTCTATACTGGCGCCAATCATGTAGTGCGGGTGGTTCACAAGGATGCGGCGGAGGCCATAGGTGTTTACCGCCTCGTGGATAAGCTTGTCGATTTCGTCGCGGCTGCCGTGGCCGGTGGCTAGGATCACATCGGGCTTGTTGGACAGGTAGGCCAAAATGTCCTTGACCTCCTGCTGCAGCTCGCCGTTGTCATCCAGATACATGATCGTCTTTTCCTCGATGCTCATACCCTTGCTTCCTGGGAAGGCCAGGCCGTGGCCGCTGTGCATAATCTTGTGGCGCAGGGCAGACACAGTGGGCATCCAGATGATCTTGGCACCCAGCGCGCAGGCGGCGTCCACCGCCTTCAGGTTCAGGCCACCCACGGAGTTGTTCAGTGCCAGGCCGCCATAGACCTTACATTTCCCATCGTCCATGTGGCGGGAGATGTTCTCGGCGCTCATCATGGTAGGGAAATAGTGATCCTTGATGACATAGGCGGAATAGCCGGCCGCCACGGCTTCTTTGTACATATCCACGCCATCCAGCTCTCTGGGCATGACGGAGGGCCCGGCGTGTACGTGCAGGTCGATCAGTCCCACGATTTACTCCTCCTTATCCTCTGTGATCGGCAGCACTTTCTGCCGCTTTTTGACTTTATAGCGATAGAAATAGTAGAGAACGGCAAAAATCACAGCGCCAAAGACATCTGACAGGTGCTCCGGCCAGACGAGGAATGCCGCCGCCAACAGGGAGACGATACGCGCCCACCACGGTATCTTCCCTTCTACAACGCCCTCTATGGCCCATGTCAGTGCCATACAGCCCAGCACCGCCGTGGCAAAGGAGAGGAAGATGTCAATGGGTTTGCCGTCAAACAGCAGCACCGGGTTGTAGACGAACACAAAGGGGATGATGTAGGCGACCACGGCCAACCGGACAGACTCAAAGCCCACCTTTATGGCGTTGGCGTCAGCAATGGCGGCCGCCGCATAGGAGGCGATAGCCACCGGCGGCGTGATGCAGGACAGCACCGCGAAGTACAGCACGAACATATGGGCGGCCATGGGGGCGACGCCCATCTTGATCAGCGCAGGCGCCACCAGAGAGGACATGACGATGTAGGCTGGTACGGTGGGCAGGCCCATACCCAGAATGATGGCCACCACCGCAGACAGGATCAGTGCGATCAGCAGATTGCCGTTGGACACGGTGGTGATAATGGACGTAAACTTTAGGCCAAGGCCGGTGATCATGATGACGCCTACAATGATACCGGCACAGGCAGAGGTCACGGACACGCTGATGACGCCCTTGGCGCCGTTTTCCAGCGCATTGGTGATGTTGGCCCAGTTCAGTTTCTTCCGATCAAAAATCAGCAGAATCACCAGCAGAGAGACAATGGCATAGAAGCCGGCTTTCATAGGCGTGTAATTCATCATCATCAATGCGATGAGGACCAGAAAGGGGAGCGCCAGAAACCAACCGTTTTTTAGGACCTCGCGACCCTGGGGCAATTGCTCCTTTTTCAGGCCGGCGATACCCAGTTTCACCGCCTTGGCATCTACCATGCTGAAAAGACTCCAGTAATACAGTACCGCAGGGATCAATGCCGCACCGCAGATGCTAATGTAGGGAACACTCAGGTTGTCCGCCATGATAAACGCTACGGCGGCCATGACCGGTGGCATCAGCTGTCCGCCGGTGGAGGCCACGGCTTCCACCGCGCCGGCAAAGTAACTGGGATAGCCCACGCTCTTGGACAGAGGAATGGTAAACGTGCCCGTGGAAACTACGTTCGCCACGGAGCTGCCGGAGATAGAACCAAATAGACAACTGCCCACTACTGCGATCTTGGCAGGCCCACCGCGCTTGGTGCCGGTGGCACTGGAGGCAATGTCTATAAAGAACTGTCCCGCGCCGGTAGTTTCGAGAAAACCGGCCAAAATGATGAAGATGACCACGTAAGTGGCACTGATGCCCAGTGACGAGCCGAAAATTCCCTCACTGGTTATAGATATCTGCTCCAAAATACGTTTGGCCGACAGGGGTGCATGGCCCAGAACGCCAGTAAAGCGGTCTCCCCAGAACGCATACGCCAAAAAGATCAGGCAGGCGATGGGCAGGGTCAGACCCGTCAGACGGCGGGTGGCCTCCAGCACCAGCACCACCAGCATGATGACAGCCACCAGCTGAACGGTGGTAAAAGGCGTAACGAACGCAAGTCTGTTCTCCAGCACCTTGTTTTCTACCACGATATAGCCCATAGAAAACACTGTGGCTGCGATCAGTATCCAGTCTGTCAGGCGGCATCTTCCGTCGCTTTTTTTGCCTTTGAAGTTGAAGCCGCCGAAGGTTAGCACGCAGGCCAGCATCAGATGAAGCGCTCGGTGCAGTTGGGAGGCGGGAATGCCGAAAATGCACGTACCCAAATGGTAAAGGGACATGAAAATGGCCACCCACCGGAAGATCAAGGCACAGTTGAATTTACTCTTTTCCATAGTCGCTCCTTCATGTAAGGGGTGGACGCCGGGGTCGAAACCCCGGCGCACGATGTCTTACCAATGCTTACTGGAGAGCACCAATCTCCTTAAAGTATTTCTCAGCACCGGGATGCAGGGTGATGCCGATGTTGTTAACCACGAACTCGGGGGTCATATTGGCCAGAGACTTGTTGACGATGCAGAGATCGTCATAGTGCTCGAACATCGCCTTGGTCATCTGATAGACCACATCCTCGGGCATCTCGCTGTTGGTGAACAGGATAGTAGTGCAACCCAAGCAGTTTACATCATTATCTGTGCCGGTGTAGGTACCGCCGGGGATAGTCACGGTGGTGTAGGCCGGGGAGGCGGCAAGGATTGCGGACATACGCTCCGTGTCCACCTCCAGCAGGCGGACTCCTCTGGACTCCGCCAGATCCTGCAGGGCAGAATAGGGATAGGTGGACATATAGCACAGAGCGTCGGCGTGGCCGTCCTTGATGAGGTCGGCGGCATCAGAGAAGCCCACATAGTTCATGGTTACGTCGGACTCGGTGATGCCGTAGGCATCCAGCACCTTCCACGTCATCTTGTAGGCGGCGTTGCCCTTGGTCTGCGTGCAGATGGTCTTGCCCACCAGATCCTCGATGGTGGTGATGCCAGAGTTGGCGGCCACTGCGATATGCAGCACACCAGGATACAGGGCGGTCACGCCCACCACGTTGTTCAGCGCGTTGCCCGCGAAGTCGCCCACGCCGTTCTTCGCATCCAGCACGTCGTCGGGGAAGCCGAAGCCCAGCTGAGCCTCATTGGCGGAGACGCTGAAAATGTTGGAGATACCGGCGCCGCTGGTGGCGGTGGAGGTAACGCCGTCGATGTTGTTCTGGAACAGATCGGCCAGTGCGCCGGCGATAGTGTACCACGCGCCGCCGGAGTTGGCGGAGGCGATGGTGATGGTATCTACCGTCTGGGGCACATCAGGCGTGCCAACGCTGTCGCCGCCGACAGGGGCTTTGGTATCCCCACAGGCTGTACAGAGCACCATGACCAGCGCCAGTACCAGCGCAAGTGCCGCTTTGAGGAACTTTTTCATGTGACTTTTCTCCTTAACTAAATTTTTTCTATTCTGACAGCACCTTTGGGACATACCGTTTTGCACATCCCGCAGCCGCTGCAAGAATCGTTGTTGTGGGTCAGCGTGCCATCTGCCAGAGACAGTGCCTGATAGCAGCAGCGTTCCAGACAGGGCTTCTCCTGACAGGAGTGGCACACCGCTGTGTCGATCACCGCCCGGCGGGCCGCAATCTTCGCCAGCGCCGTGTAGGGGATGATCTTTGCTGCCACCAGACCCGTCAGATCTCCGACGCTGCGGCCTGTGGCGGCTACCGCTGTCTCCAGCGCCTGCACCAGACGGGCCGCATAGGACGGGCCTTTCAACATCATGGACGAGCCTACCTGCACCAAATCGGCTCCGGCCAACAGGAAGTCCAGCACGTCCTGCGCTGTATCGACACCGTTGCCGCCCATGATGGACAGGTTAGTGGCACTGCGCACCTTGGCCACATTAGCCAAAGACAGTGGCTTCATCCACGGGCCACCGATGGCGGCGTAGCCGCCGATTACCGGCTCCAGCGTTTGGTGGTCGATGACCAGTCCTTGGTAGCGATGCATGATAGTGACCGCCTGTACGCCGGAGGCTTCCAGCGCCTGTGTCAGCGCAGATAGATCCGCTACCTGCGGTGTCAGCTTCACCACCACGGGAATCTTGACGGCGTGGGTTACGGTGGAGGCAATCTCCACGCAGAGCTGTGTTTCCTGGCTAATTTTAAAGCCCAGCTTATCCTTAGCTGCTTCACCGTGGGGGTTGCCAAGGTTCAACTCCAGCATAGGGTATCCCATTTCCTCAAAGCGCCTAGCATACGTTACCCAGTTTTCCAACTTGCTGGCGCAGATGCTGGCGATGGGAATTACCTCGTACTGTCGGGCAATGGACAGAATCTGCAGCGCCGTTGCTTCGTAGGCATCCATGGAGATCATGGCACCGCCGCGGGAGAAAAAATAGTAGTCGTCCGGTACGTCTGTGCCAGAGCCCACTGGAGTTTCATCCATGTTGCGAACGTCGAACATTGTGATTCCTTTGTTCTGCAGGGGGGCAGCATCCGTGATGGACTTTGTTATGATGCCACCGACTCCCGTTTTGGCAAAACGTTCAAAGCCTTCTGCAGTGCGTCCGATATCCGTGGAAGCCACCACGATGGGGTTTTTGAAATATACGCCGCAAAATTTGGTGTTCAATTTATTGCTCAATGATCTCACCTCCGTATTCTACTTATGCGGCCGGCGCCATAATTGATATTCGATTTGATATTTTATCAAATGTAGAGCAAAACAGCATCACCCACTGTTCTCCAGCAATTCAACTGTCAGCTGAAAACCTTCCTCTTTATGCTTGCGCATCAAAAGCTGTGCCTGCTCAAAATCCTTGGAACGGATGGCCTCCGCAATCTGGCGATGTTGCAACGTGGAGACCTGCATTCGCTTAGGAGAACGGTAAAAGATGCTCTGCGACTGGCTGGATTTTGCAATCAAGTCGTTGATGATGCCCAGCAGAGTCCCGTTGCCGCAGCAGCTGTATATCGTATTATGGAACTGCCGGTTGAGCTTGCTGTAATTGCTGGTATCATCCTCTGCTGTGCAAGCCTCCATCTCGGCCACGATTTCAAATAATTGCTGCACATGGGCATCATCCATTCGCTTCGCAGCCAAGCTGGCAGCCATTGGCTCCAACTCCTTCCGAATGGCAATAATTTCCAGGTATTTTTCCCGATCAAAGGTCACCACGCGAGCACCGACATGAGGCGTGATCTCCACCCAGCCGTCCTGTTGCAAACGCTGCAGAGCTTCTCGCACCGGCATTGGGCTGACCTGAAACTCTGCGGCCAAATCGGCGACCACCAAGCGTTCGCCCGGATGATACGCACCGGAAAGCAGATTGTCCTTCAGCAGACTATATAGCATGTCGTTCTTCGTATAAAACGCCTTTGTTTTTCCAATCATTCTATCTCCTTCACGCCATTGGACGTCCTTTATCGGCTCCCTATATTTGATATAATATCAAATCAACCTCACACAAGCAACTGTCAATTTGTTTTTGTTGGCAAATTCGTGAGATCCTACAATTTCGACGCCGTAAAACTGACTATTCCGCCAAGAACACCGGCCCACGGTGGCTTTTATGCCGCGCGTCCGCCTTCGAAGGGCAATGTGAGAATGGAGATGAACTCCAGCGGACGGGGTTTATGCGGCGACGGATACCTCGCCAGCTGTTCCACCAAAGCGCAGGTGAAGAACGGGCCGCTGTGGTTTCGTTCACGCATGTACCACGTAACTCCTCTCAAAGGTCAGCGTCGTCAGCGCTCTGGCGGTGTGGAAGCTGATCTGATGGGTGGGATGCTTGAACTGCGCTAGCTCCCAGAAGGCGGCGCGGCTGATCTCGCCATCCGTATAGCTCCGCACATAGTTGAAGATGGTGTCGTCGGCCATCGGCTCTTCCACAATTTTCCCTATTATACCCGATTTCACCGCTCTGCGCAACAAAGAAGCTGTTGTAATCAGCATTGTGTGCAAAGAAGCAGCCTTATTCAAGCGATTGAGATACGGGATGATAGTTCGGCCTTGAATCGTTTATTCTCCAGGTATTCTGCGCGGCACCGGCGAAAGGAAAAGAACAGGTAGAGCTGTGCTCCTCGGCGGCAGAAGCCGCAGAAAAAGGAATAATCGCATTTGCGTGCGTTAAATGCGGGCAGTCGTATTGAAAAAGCACGAAAAACCGGCTATCGTGACATTAGACGCAGCGCGCAGCGGACTAACATTTTGGAGGTGGTCACACATGACCAACACCCACATCACTTACAACATCTGCGATACCTATACGCCGGTGACAGAAGCCGCAGTGTCTGCCGCGCGGGAGGTGACGTGATGAGCACTTCTCGCAGGAAAGCCGGGGCAACGCTTCAGCCGTGGCTGACGGCGCGGGCAGACTGCCGTGAAAAGCGCTTCATCCAGGTGGGGAACTCCCTTCTGCTGTCCCACCGGTTTTGGCGGCTCTCCGCAGGTGCGCGGTACTGCTATCTGTGTATGGCGATGGAGGCCGGGCCGCGGCGCGAATTCCGCCTGCCTAAGAGCGCGGCGGAGAAGTACGGCATCCCTCACTCATCACTCTGCCGGTATATTCACGAGCTGGAGGCCGGCGGCTGGATCGAGGTACGCAGTATGAAGCTCTTCCGTAAGCCCAACGAGTATCGCTTTGCGTTGAAATGGAAGGGACTCTCCCCGTCGTCCTGACATCTGCTATCCCTGCCGCAGCGGGGATGGCAACATGTGGTATATCTGCCCCGGAATGGAGCAAGAGATCACGGGCGGATCGTTCACTGGTTGCCCGGTTATGGATCATCACCTCGCTGGATGATCCGTGCGCTTGCCGCATGGTGGGGCAAGATACGCTGTCATCTTGTCCCGGAACGGTACAGCCAAAATGCACTTTAGCGCGCAAAATTGTCGAAACGCGACGCTGTGTAATTTTTCCCACAAACGGAAATACTGCCCGGTAAGGAGGATACGATATGGAACTTGACATCAACAAAGACTGTGGTATTGCCCTGATTTGGCTGACGCAGGAGGAATCTGCCGATCCGGCTGTTGGTGAGCATCTGAAGCCTGTTTACGCGAAGTGCCGCGCGCAGGGGCTTATGGCCGCAGTCATGCATTCCGGCAAGGAGGATCTCTACGCCAACACCCGCGATCTGCTGGTCGAAAACCGCCGACGGCAGGCCGAAAAAGAGGTGCGCGCAGAACGGGAATCCTTGCTTTGAGAATATGGGGAGGCCTATCGGCCTCCCCATATTTAATCTTGCGTACCATCGCGGCGTATGTTACAATGTGGTCTGTGCTATAACTATTCTGTAACGATAAAATTGATAGATCGGGGTGTGCTATGGAACAGAGAATTTCCGAATTTTCTGCGAAGGCCGCGCGCTTTCGCCAGTGGGCAACAAAAACGCTGAAGGGCGGTGAACTGCATTGATCGAACGCTATTCCATCGCGGGCTACTGCCGCATTTCAGTAGACGAAGAGCTGGATCGGGACAACACCTCCATCGAAAACCAGAAATCCATCATCACGGATTTTGTCAAGCATCGCTTTCCGGACAGCACGCTGACCTTTTTCGAAGACCGCGATCGCTCCGGTTATACGTTTGAGCAGCGGGAGAGCTATCAGACCATGCGGCGCGGACTGATGGAGCACGGGTATGACGTTCTCATCGTCAAGGACTTCTCCCGATTCTCTCGCCGCAACAGTCGTGGCTTGGTGGAGCTGGAGGATCTGCGCGACGCAGGCGTCCGCATCATCTCCATCGGCGACGGCATTGACTTTCCCAACGATGATGACTGGCTGAAGATCCAGTTTCAGTTCCTCATCAACGAAATGCCTGTCACCGACACCAGCAAGAAGGTCAAGTCTGTTATCAAGCGGCGGCAGGCGGACGGCGCGTGGCTTTGCGCTGCGCCATACGGCTATATCCTCAACAAGCAGAGGCAGTTCGAAATCATCCCCACCGAGGCGGAGATCGTGCGTCAAATTTTCCGCCTTTACAACGACGGCTGGGGCTACAAAAAGATCGCCAACTACCTGACTGACCAGTGCGTTCCCACGCCGCGCATGTCCGAGTGCGATCGCCGAGAAGCGCAGGGCGAGAGCGTCAAACGCTCCGCCAGGTCCGCGTGGGCCATCGTTACGGTGCAGGGCATTCTGGATAACGACTTCTACATCGGCACACTGCGGCAGGGCAAATACACCCGCCGGAAGATCAACGGATCCGAGGTCAAACGGGACGAGAGCGACCATCTGGTGTTTGAGCATCATCATCAGGCTGTCATCGACTACCGCACCTTTGCCACCACCCGTGCCCTGCGGCAGCAGCGCACCACCAGCCATTACCGCGGCGTGAAGATCAATGACAATGTCTATTCCGGCTTTCTGGAGTGCGGTGACTGCGGCAGCCCCATGTTTGCCATGAGCCGCCGCGAGCTGCGCCCCGCCTACACCTGCGGCGCCTACCACCGCCGTGGACTCTCCGGCTGCACCAGCCACCACATCCGGGTGGATATGTTGGACGATCTGCTGAAGGGCTATATCCGCAAGGTGCGGGACAACTCCGCCGCCATGCTGGAGCGTCTCAATGCAGATCTCGCCCGGGAACAGGAGGACGTGGCCGAGACGGAGCGCACTGCTGAAAATCTGGAACAGCTGCTGCTGGATGCGCAGGAGGAGCTGAGGGCCGCCAAGCGTCAGCGGATCCGCGACATCGCCAGGCATCCGGAGCGGGAATCCATTCTGGACAGCACCTATGACGAGCTGGAGGACGAGCTGGTCAGACACATCGCCAACCTGCAAAATCAGATACAGATGGCCGCCGACAAGCGCAACACCATTATCCGGGTCAACCGTGCCGCAAAAACAGCCATGGAGGTTTTTGACGATCTGCTGCACAAGGAGCACCTCGACCGCAACGATCTGCAGCTCATCATCGACAGAATCAAGGTCTACGAGGATCATCTGGAGGTCTGGCTCAAGGCCGACATCGACACGCTGCTGCACTGCGGTACGCTGCCCGATGAAGACACCCCTGTTGCTGTGGAGGGCGGTATTATCGCCTTCTCTGAACAGGCAGAAGTCGACTCCGCCACCATCGTTCAGCAGACTGCCAACCGTCCGGACAAGGTCTTCCGTGCCAATGTTGTCAGCAACGGCGACCCGTTGGAGATCTACACCACCCGCGACGGCGAGGTTATTTTCAAGAAGTATTCCCTTATCGGCGGGTTGGAGGAGTTCGCCGCACAGTTCTGCGATACCCTCAGCCGCAGCACGGACTTTTCCGCCGCTGTTACCGACCGCGATGCGGTCATCGCCATCGCCGGGGCGGGGAAGAAGGAACTGCTGGGCAAGCCTGTCTCCCCTGCGTTGGAGCAGGTCATGGACCAGCGTGGCCTCTACTGCGGCGAGGGTGTGGCCATCAGCGATGAGAACGAGCAGTTCCGGGCCGCTGTTGCGGCACCTATTCTCTGCGGCGGCGACGTGCTGGGCGCGGTGCTCTTTCTCTCTCCCGACGGCAAGCCGGCGGGGGAGACGGAGTGTAAGCTTGCCCAGACCGTGGCGTCCTTTCTGGGCAAACACATGGAGTCCTGACAGAAGGCCCCGTGGCTTTCGCCGCAGAGCCTTGCATACGGCTTTCGCAAGCTTTTTGACCGGCAAGAAAAAGAGAAGCGCCTTTCAGGCGCTTCTCTTTTGACTTATCAGTGCAGCAGCAGGCTGACAACAGCCTGAACGTCATCGACGCTTACTTCGCGGTTGCCGTTGACATCGCAGCGGAGGAACTTCTCCATGTCAAGTGCGGAATGCTTGGCGTTATATAGGTCGTAGATATACTGGGCGTCGTTGATGTCGATATGGCCCGTGCCGTTGACGTCGCCGCTGTAGGATACCGACACAGTGGAGTTGCCCTTAACGGAGATCACAGATTTTGCCGCGGCGGCGATACCTGCCGCCGTACCCTTGTCCACCAGCAGCCAGGCGTAGGCTTCGTATTTCTCTGACCAGAACATGGCCGCATCACCGTAGTAGAGGGACTTGGTCGCAGGGAGCTTTGTTTCCGGCACAGCGGTGATGAGCCATACGGCGTTGCCATTTATGAGCTTTACATACTCGGCTGCGTTCACCGTCAATGCAAGCTGTGCCGTTTTGGTGATGCTCACCATGATAATGCCGCCCTTGATGTAGTCCCCGGGAATGGTGTAAGTGCTGGCATTTTCGTTGCGCTGGAGCGTGAGAGTTTTTTCGCCGGCCATGACGGTGACCGTGTAGTCAAATCCCTCTTGGTGATTGATACCGAATGTAAAAGCTTCACCGCTTTTTACGGTATAGGACGTAACGTCACCCCAGACATCGGCGGCGCCGCTGCCCGTAAGCACGATTTGCGTGGTGCCGCTTTGCGGGGCCTTCTTCACCGTAATGACCACCGGGCCGGTGACGGACTTTGCCGGGATCGTGTAGGTATAGGCGTTGCTGCCGCTGCTGCTGACAGTGCACGTCACCGGCTGACCGTTCACCGTTACGGCCACCGCATAGTCGTAGTTGGCCGCCTGCGTGACCGTAAAGGTATAATTCTGCCCATGCGTTGCGGGAGTGAGGGGGCTGACATCGCCGGAGCCGTCGCCCTCAACGGTCACCGCGTATGTTTTGATAGTGGGTGCGCTGTTGGCGCTGATGACCAGCTCGCCGGTGACATTTTTGATCGTATAGCTGCCGTCACAGTTGTTGATGATGTCAACTTTTTCATTATTCACAGTGGCCGAAAAGTCGTAGTTATAGCTGGGATCGGCGGTGAAGGTGTAGTCGCCGTTTTCAGTCACATAAGCGGCGCCGGTGGCACAATCCGGAAGCACAACAGGGAAGCCGCCGCACAGGATCGTCACCGTGTTGCTTTGGCCGGCCGGTACACTGGCAGTTTGGGCGTCCTTTGCCGCGTTGGCGCGGACGTCCATCTGTGCCTTGACCAATTTCACAGTGGCCTCACCGGCAGCCTTTACGGTGAAATTCAGCATGATAGAACTGTCGGAGCGCGGTTCTCCGTAGCCGCCTATGGTCAAACGACCAGGAACAGAGTGATCAATGACATCAGGAACTTTGCTGCCGATGGTTGCGCTTGAGAATATGAGTTTTTCCGCATCATAGTCGATTTGGAAGAAATAGGTGTTGTATTCCCGCGATGTGGAATTTTGACCTAAGTATAGTCCAACCAATGCGGTTTCTCCGACTGCGGTGGTTGGATTGCTATACAGATAAGCGTAAAAGCTCTCTGTACCGCTGGCAGACGCCGGCAGCAAAAGCAGTACCATAACCGCCGCTAAAAGCCCGGAAAACCATCGTTTCATCTTAAAAACCCCTCCGTTTCGCCACTTTTCGGCAAATACCAACCTAAATTTATCACCGGTCACCGAACAATTCAATTCGCAATAGGCAGAAATTTGAGGGGAATTGTTGTGCAGAATGACGATAAAGCCCATGAAAATGGGCAAAAACCTTCCCCCAGGGGGAGGGATTTTTCGCGCCCCTGTTAGCGTTCCGTTAAAACTGCGTTAAGAAATCACCGATTTTCTTGAAACTACAATCATAGAGTGCTACCATAAAACAACGTAGGGGGCGTGAGGTACAGGCCTCGCGCGACAGGAGGGGAGCTCCCGGGAGACAGATCATCTGTTTCCCGGGAGCCTTGCTTTGCCTACAAAAAACCCATCGGCCGCACAAAAATGCGGCCGATGGGTTTACCATAATCTGTATTATCGTCAACTCACTCCTGTGGCTGCTCACTTTCTGCCACCGGAGTCTCGATGGCAGAAACGGCAGCGGGCTCCGGAACCGCCTCGGGTACCGACTCCTGCGGGGAAGCCTCGGGCGCAGCGGGGACTTGCGGGGCCGGTTCCACCTGCGCGGCTTCAGCGGCCTCCTGGGCCTCACGGGCCAGGCGCTCGTTCTCCTCGCGGATGGCGGCCTTCTGCTCGCGGCGGGCGTCGGCGGCGGCAAAGAACGCCCGCACCAGAGCCAGCAGCACGAAGAACGCCGCGATGGCCAGGCCGATCCAGCCCGCAGTGCGGATCAGGAAAAAGTCCCGGATGGTGAAATACTCCTTGTAGATGCCCAGGAAATACAGCGCCACGCCGCCGGCGGCACACAGAATGCACAGCAGCAGGCGGAAGAAGGCCCGGACCTTGTGCTTGCGCCCGGCCAGATACGCCACCAGCAGCGCCAGCGCGGCCAGAAACAGCGCCGGGGACTGGCAGCAGAGGATATAGCCCAATGTCTTGTCCAACATGGCCTCGTCTCCTTACAGCTGGCACTTGCCCCGGGGCAGGTATTTGCCGTCCGGCCCGGCCAGCACCTTGCCCGAGGACACCGCGGGCTTGCCGCGGAGCCACACCTGGCGGATGGAGCCCTTGGTGACCACGCCCTCGTAGGGGTTGTAGTCCGCCGCACCCACCATATCCTCGGCGCGGATGACGTGGTCGGCGTTGGGGTCGTAGACCACGATATCGGCGTCGGAGCCGGGGGCCAGTACGCCTTTGCGCGGGAACAGGCCATACAGCTTGGCGGGGTTCTCTGCCAGCACACGGCACATGGCGCCCAGGCCGATCTTCTTCTTGGCCACGCCGAAGGTGTAGATCAGCTCGCCGCGGGTCTCCACGCCGGGGATGCCGCCGGGAATAGCGGTGAAATCGTCGCGGCCCGCCAGCTTCTGCTGGGTAGTGAAGCTGCAATGGTCGGTGGACACGGTCTGCACCTCACCCCGGCGGATGGCCCGCCACAGGGCCTCACGGTCAGCCGGTTTCCGAATAGGAGGCGAGCAGACGTATTTGGCTGCCTGCAGCCAGTCCTCGTTATAATACACGCTGTCGTCCAATACCAGATACTGGGGGCACGTCTCCACAAAGACCTTCTGGCCCCGCCAGCGGGCGTTGGCGATCTCGTCCAGCGCCTCGATGTTGGTGGTGTGGACGATGACCACGGGGACGTCTACCTGTTCGGCGATGCGGAGCAGACGGCCCACGGCCTCGGCCTCCATGATGTCGGGCCGGGTCTCCGGATGGCAGTGGACGCCGTTCTCGCCGGCGGCCTTCTTTTCGGCGATCAGCGCGTCGATGACCCCGGCGTTTTCGCAGTGGACGCCGCAGATGCCGCCCTTTTCCTTCAGCTTTTTCAGCGCCTTGTACATGGCCTCGTCACCGATCATCATGGCAGGGTAGGTCATGTACATCTTGAAGGAGGAGATACCCTCGGCGTACATATCGTCGATCTCGCGCTCGATGGTCTCGTTCCAGTCGTCGATGGTCATGTGGAAGCCGTAGTCGCAGGCACACTTGCCGTCTGCCTTCTCGTGCCAGAGCCGCAGGCCGTCGTGCAGCGTCTCGCCCTTGTTGGGGCAGGCAAAGTCGATGATGGTGGTGGTGCCGCCCCGCAGCGCCGCCCGGGAGCCGCTGGCAAAGTCATCCGCCGTGGTGGTGTTGCACACGTCCAGATCGAAATGGGTGTGGGCATCGATAAAGCCGGGAAACAGCAGCATCCCGGTCACGTCCACCACCTGTGCGCCGATGGCGGGAATATCGCGGCAGACATCGAGGATCTTCTCGCCCTCCACCAGGATATCGGCCCGGCGGGGGCCCTTGCCGGTGACCACGGTACCGCCCTTGAACAGCAATCTCATCACAAGACCTCCTCGTTTGTGTTGATTTCTGTCGGTATTATACCACTTTTCGCCCCACTGTGTAAAGCACAATAAAAACGTCCCAAGCCTTCCCCTTGGGGGAGCTCCCTCGTTAGCATTCCCCTCGAGGGGTCCGCGGTGTTGAATGACACGCCGGTGGCATGTCAGACCCGTGGACCGACCGACCCGCAGGGAGACAGGTGGCGCGGGGCAGTCCCTCAAGCCTTCCCCTTGGGGGGGGAAGGTGTCAGCGAAGCTGACGGATGAGGGGTAAAAAGAAGCTCTTATAACCCTCCCGCGTTAGCGGGAGGAATATATATTTATTCCCCGCGGCAGGGGGGATATTTATTTCGTCCGCGCCGTCAGGCCATGGATAAATAAGTACAAAAAAAGAAAAGCCCTGTAGGAAAGCAATCTTTACTATCCCTCCCGCGGTAGCGGGAGGGTTATATATTTATCTCACCCCGTCAGGGGTGAGATATTATCTATCC